>Ga0207128_1069_pt1 | contig 21859 bp, 14 predicted proteins | sample Alteio_BWMinHeat_18_FD_153522 | JGI IMG/M metagenome (GOLD analysis project Ga0207128, IMG submission 153522) | Enriched cells from forest soil in Barre Woods Harvard Forest LTER site, Petersham, Massachusetts, United States -... | ecosystem: Environmental > Terrestrial > Soil > Temperate forest >... | reverse complement strand
CCTAAAAAATTTAATCAAAAATTTTATTTGCGGAAATTGCTAGTTTTTGCATCATATTATCGACATTTGTAGATTTCGTGATGTAAAATCAAGGCAGAATCTTTTGAGTTGCGGTGGGACGATGGTAAACGAATTTATTATGGTGAAGTGGGAAAAACCTACCTGCTTCTGCTTTATGGGGGTAATAAAAATGGACAAGACAAAGACATCGAGGAAGCGAAAAGCATCTTCCTTAAATATGTCGAAAGAAAACCTTAAGTTAGGGTTAAAAAAGAATGTTCGATTGAAAAAGTTTGATCCTGATAACTATTTAACGGCGGACTTCATTGGTTCTGCTATCATGGAATGTCTGCTGAACAACGATCCCGAAGGCGTTGTAGAGTTGCTGGCAATCTACTTGGATGAGCATAATAAAGTTGAGTTTCTAAAAGAGGCTCATGTTTCCAGATCGACAGCCTACCAAGTACTTAGACATAAAAATCCAACGATTAAAACACTTGCTAAAATCGTATCCACTACTGTTGCTCATTAAAAGTATTTGAGTCATCATATCGTGCTTATCGTTTAATTGCACCCTATCTAAAATATAAAATTTTAATTCCCTTAGGCCGCTTACTTGTGGTATTTTGTAGTATAGAATGACAAGTACTACCGCAAGGAGGGACCCCCGTGCAAGAATCTCCGCTCATCAGACGGGCAATAACCCTGATGCAAAAAGCTAAAGAGCAGCCGCTATCCCATGAAGCCAGGTGCACCCTATCCATTGAACTGGCCGGATACATGTTGAGTGAAGCTGGAGCTACGATCAAGCCGGGAGAACTGGTGATCCAAAATCGTTTGAGCCGGATGATGCTCGATCCGGTCGGTAAATTATTCACCACTTACATGACTGACCAATGCTTTCGCAGTAAAGATGTTCATCGGATTGCCGATCAGTTAAATTATTTAATTAAAACCTTGGGAATCCCTAATTTTTTAACTTTTATAAAAAAAATTCAATTATTCGCATTTAAATATTTTGGGCAAATTTTTGCTTCTGTTTCGATCCCGTTGGTAAAATACGATATCAGGCAAGAAATATCTTCTGTGATCGTACCAGGTGAGCCCTTAAGCTTGAAAAAGCATATCGAACAACGACATGCCGAAGAGATTGAAGTCAATTTGAACCACCTTGGAGAGGCTATATTAGGGGAAGAGGAGGCCGGCCGGCGCCTGGATACTTACCTGAAGGATTTAAAGAATCCTCTAGTCGAGTACATTTCCATAAAAATCTCCACGATATGCAGTCAAATTAACCTTCTTGGGTGGGATGATACCTTAAAAGTTTTAAGAGAGAGACTGACGCTTTTATACCGGACTGCGAAGAGCCATTATTATAGCAGAAAAGAAGGCTTGAAGATCAGCAAAAAGCCAAAATTTGTCAATTTGGACATGGAAGAATATCGGGATCTGCATCTGACTGTCGAGCTGTTCCGTCAGGTGCTGGATGACCCTGAATTCTTCCATTTTTCCGCAGGGATAGTCTTGCAAAGCTACTTACCCGATTCCTTTATCATTCAACAAGAATTGACAAATTGGGCCATTGAACGGGTTGCGGGTGGAGGGGCCCCGATTAAAATCCGGATTGTTAAAGGGGCTAATTTAGCCATGGAGCTTGTCGAAGCATCGATGAAAAATTGGAGCCAGGCCCCCTATACCACAAAATCCGAGACCGATGCAAATTTTAAACGGATGCTTTTATATGGATGCAACCCCAAGCATGCACAAGCGGTACGTTTAGGGATTGCCACCCACAATCTTTTTGATATTGCCTATGCGCTTTTATTGCGTACCGAACACTCTATAGAAGATTTTATTAGTTTTGAAATGCTCGAAGGGATGGCAGATCACATAAGACGCGTCGTCCAAAAATTGTCCGGGAATATGTTGCTCTATTGCCCTGCCGCATCGCAAGAAGAGTTTCAAAATGCCGTTGCCTATCTCGTACGGAGGCTCGATGAAAATACCGCTCCGCAAAATTTTTTGCGCCATGCATTTAACATGAAGCCTGGAACTGTCGAATGGGACGCCCAGGCAGAAATTTTTGCCAATGCCTGTGAAATGATTCCGACAGTCAGCTATCAGTCAAGAAGATCTCAAAACCGGCTTCAAATCCCGATTGAACCTTATTGTCCCGGTTCTTTTAAAAATATACAGGATACCGATTGGACCCAAAGCGCAAACCGGCTATGGGCAGAAATGATCCTTTTGGAAGGATTAAACCAAAAAATCCCGGCCATCCCCCTGGTCATTGGAAAAATGGAGATCACCCATACGGAAAGGATGGGTGAGGGGGAAGACCCCTCATTTCCGGGCATGCGCGCCTATCAATATGCCATTGCCGGCAAAAATGAAATGGAATTAGCTCTTGAAACAGCAAGGATTGGGTTTAGTACCTGGAGCCAATTGCCGTTGCAAAAACGGCTTTCCATCATGGACAATATTGTCAGCGAGCTGCAAAAAAACCGGGCCTCATTGATTGGCGCTATTGTCGCAAATGTAGGAAAAACAGTTGCAGAAGCAGATTCCGAAGTTTCTGAGGCTATCGATTTTGCAAGCTACTATCGCCATATCAGAGAAAACATAGAACATATAAGCGGCGTAGAATTATCGCCCAAAGGGGTCGTTTTAGTTGCCCCTCCCTGGAATTTCCCTTGTTCGATTTCCGCAGGAGGCATTTTAAGCGCTCTTGCAGCGGGAAATAGCGTAATTTTTAAACCGGCCCCGGAAGCGGTTTTTGTGGGGTGGCAATTGGCAAATGTTCTGTGGAATGCAGGAGTAAGCAAAGAGGTCCTTCAATTTTTCCTGTGCCTGGATGAACCGGTAGGAAGCTTGCTTATACAGGATTCACGCATCGATGTCGTGATTGTAACCGGAGCCACCGACACAGCTAAACTGATGATGCGCCTTAGACCTGGAAAAGAACTGATAGCCGAAACAGGGGGGAAAAATACATTGATCGTATCGCGAATGGCCGACCGCGATTTAGCGATAAAGGATATCATCCAGTCCGCATTCGGATTTTCCGGACAAAAGTGCAGCGCATGCAGTCTTGTCATTCTCGAAAAAGAAGTCTATGAGGACATCCATTTTAGAAATCAATTGCGCGATGCAACAGCCAGCATGAAAGTGGGATCGCCCTGGGAGCTGTCCACGCGGATTAATCCTTTGATCCGTCCGCCTCATCCTAAACTACTACAGGCCTTAACCACCCTGGACGATGGGGAAGAATGGCTTTTACAACCACTTCAGGACAAAGACAATCCAAATTTATGGTCGCCCGGGTTGAAAATCGGCGTAACTTCCGGCAGTTTTATGCACCAGCATGAGCTTTTTGGGCCCGTATTGGGGATCATTTGCGCAAATGATATTGAAGATGCCATTGCGATAGCCAATGCTACGCCGTATGGGCTCACGGGGGGAATTCATACTCTCGATGAAAGGGAGCAGAAGCGCTGGGCAGAAGAGATCGTTGTCGGCAACGGATATATTAATCGCGGGATTACGGGAGCCATTGTCCAAAGGCAGCCGTTTGGAGGATGTAAAGAAAGCTGCTTTGGATATGGATATAAGGCAGGAGGACCAAACTATCTGTTTCAACTCATGAAGGCAAAGGAAACATCTTTTCCAACTGAACGCGCCCCCATTGATGGCGATCTGAAACGGTTTTCAGAACAGGTAAACCAATCGGCATGGACAAACGAAGAGTGCGCATTATGGACTGCAAGCCTCGAAAGCTACTCATTTTATTACCGCAACTACTTTTCTAAACGGCACGATCCAAGCGGCATTCTTGGACAAGATAATCTCTTGTATTATGTTCCGCAATTTCCGCAAACACTTCGCATAGGGCCATCTGACCGCATGATCGATATTTTCAGAATTGCGGCAGCAGCTATCCTGGTTAACGCTCCGCTCGAAATCAGCATCTCGCCTGAACTCATTTCAGAATTCTTTTGTATCAACCACCCCTCTATCCAAATCTGCGAAGAGGAAGAGGATCAATTACTCGCCCGCATTGCAACCGGAAAAATTCGGAAAATCCGCTTCCTGAAGCCTGCTACTGCGACATTCGCCATCGCCCTTGCCGATGCGTCCTGCACGATCATCAGTGAACCGGTATTAGCTAATGGCCGGATCGAACTGTTGCACTATTTGCGCGAGGTCTCTTTAAGCATTGACTACCACCGCTATGGATACTTAGGAGCAAGAGAAAATGGAACAGTTTCGCAAAGCATGTAAGGAACAACTGGAGGATATCCGGTTCGATGAAATCACAAGAAGGATCTATAGCGTTGACGCCTCCATTTTTGAAGTGGAGCCGGCCGGGGTATTTTTTCCAAAAAATATTGCGGAATTGAGACGAGGCTTAAAAATCGCCTATGACTATCAAATACCGGTGATCGCACGAGGTGCTGGCACAGGGATTACCGGCGGGTGCCTTGGGAGCGGACTTGTCATCGACACATCAAAACATCTCCACAGCATCCGCACCATCAACATTACAGAAGAATATGTCGTTTGCGAACCCGGAGTCGTCCAGGACCGTCTTAACGAAGAGCTTTTGCCATTTGGTTATCGTCTGGGGCCAGATACCTCGACCGGGAACCGGGCCACTATTGGAGGGATGCTTGGCAATAATGCTGCCGGAGCCAGATCTCTTTACTATGGAAGAATGGTCGACCACGTGGAAAGCGTTGACCTTGTCTTAAGCGGCGGGGAAGTGATCACATTCTCGAAGCTATCCCCTGAGGAATTTAAAAACAAATGCAATTTGCAGACACATGAGGGTTCGATCTATCGTGCTGTAATGAAAATTATCGAAGAATATGCAGACGATATTGCAAACCATTTCCCAAAAATCCCGCGTCATGTTTCCGGATACAACCTCGATGAGCTTTTGAATAGTGAGTCAATCAATTTAAGCAAAGTAATTGCCGGTTCGGAAGGGACGTTAGGCATTGCCGCCTCGATGAAGTTAAGGATCGCAAAAAGGCCGACGCATGCCGGCATATGCGTTATTCATCTTTCCAATATACACGAAGGGTTTGAGCAAATTGAAAAGATGCTTTTACACAAACCTGCGGCCCTTGAGCTGATCGACAAGAAGATCATCACGGCCGGACACAGCTCTCCTGTCATGCGCAATCGGCTTCCCTGGCTGACAGATGATCCTGAAGGCTTGATTTTAGCCGAATTTTCAGGAAACTCTCCCGATGAAATTTTTATCAAGTGTAAAGCCTTTGCAGAAATGGCCAAAAAGGAGGGGATCGGCTATAAACTCACGACTTTGACAGCGCAAGAAGAAATGCAAGGGATCTGGGACTTGCGCAAATCGGGACTTGGACTTTTGTTATCCAAACGCTCTTACAGCCGGGCTATTGCTTTTATCGAAGACATGTCAATTGCTCCTGAAAAACTGGCCGCCTTCATGAAAAAATTTTGCGCCTACCTTAAAAATATCGGCAAGGAAGCCGGCATTTATGGGCATATAGGCTCCGGCTGCATGCATATTCGCCCCTACATCGATCTGCGAGATCCAAACGAGCTTCTATTAATGGAAAAAATCATGCGGGAAGTCTCCGACATGGTTTTGGAATTTTCCGGTGCGATGAGCGGCGAGCATGGCGATGGACTGATCCGCTCCTGGCTGAACGAAAAGATGTTTGGCGAACGGGTCGCTTTGGCATTTCTCGAATTAAAACAGGCATTTGACCCTCATCATCTGATGAACCCCGGAAAGATCACGCATGGTCCACCGGTAACAGAACATCTTCGCCTCGACCCCAATACCCCATTGCAAAAAATATCGACTTTTCTCGATTTTTCTGAAGAAGGGGGATTTGAGCTGGCCGTCGATCTATGCAATGGCAACGGACAATGCCGGAAAAAAGAAAATGTGATGTGCCCTTCCTTTCAGGCGACCGGCGATGAATACGATACAACCAGGGCAAGGGCCGAGGCGCTTCGGGGAATCATTCATGGAAAGCTGTCTCCCGATGAATTTACCGGGAAGGGATTGTATGATGTCATGGACCTTTGCATTGAGTGCAAGGGATGTAAAAAGGAATGCCCATCGCTTGTCGATATGGCAAAAATAAAATCGGAGTTCCTTTTTCAATACCAGCAGAAGCATGGGATTCCCTTGAGAAGCCGTATTTTTGCCTATCTTCACGCGATTAACCGGTTCCTGTCCCCCCTGGCAATGCTATACAATTTCATGGGCAAAACACCGGTTGGCAAATATCTGTCCAAATCAATCGGCATTGCACCGGAACGCTCTCTCCCGGTATTAGCCAAGGAGCCGTTTTCTGCCTGGTTTAAAAAAAATTCCGCTTCGTTTTCTCAAGGATTTTCAAGCGTTGCCCTTTTTGATGACACCTACATGGAGTATCATGAGCCCGCCATTGGAATTGCCGCCTGCAAGGTATTAAGAGCCCTTGGCTATCGCATCACGCTTGTCCGGAATATTTGTTGCGGAAGACCGATGATTTCCAAGGGAATGTTGAAGCAGGCAAGGGACAAGTCCGGTAATCTCCTGCAAGTCTTATTGCCCTTTGCCGAAAAACAAATCCCCATTATTGGAATAGAGCCCAGCTGCATTTCTGCCATTGCAGATGATTATAAGGGGCTTGCATCCCCTCTCCTCCAGGAACAATATAAAAAAGTGTCTTCCCATTTTGTAGCGATCGAAGATTTTTTGCATAAGCATATCGAGCAAGGCCAGTTGCGTTTGAAGCTAAAACAAGGATCGCAAAAGGGCGTTGTGCATGGGCACTGCCATCAAAAATCATTATGGGGGACGAGAACTACCCTTGAGCTTTTGCGAAGTGTGGGTATCGAGCCTGCCGAAATCCATTCCGGCTGCTGCGGCATGGCCGGATCCTTTGGGTATGAAAAGGAGCATTACGATCTTTCGATGGCAATTGGTGAACTTGCCCTTTTGCCGGCCATACGTAAGGTTGATAAGGAAACCCTCATCGTTGCAAACGGGTTTTCCTGCCGCAGCCAAATCGAGCATGGGTCTGGCCGTAAAGCGATCCATGTCGTTGAAGCCATAGCGGCGCGAATGGTAGAGAGCTAACACCAGGGCAAATATACCGCAGAGCCGCAAAGTACGCCGAGGTAGCAAAAGGGATATAAATTATTAAAGTGTTGCATCGGATCCCAATTGTCTGTTACTATCCTCAGCCATAAATTGGAAAGAACATTGACATAATACAAAAAGAGGAAAATATGACATTCGAAACGCAAAGCCCTGTCCATCCCTGGATTGCAAGCCCTGCCGCGCAAGTAACTTGGAGCGAGTTCTTTGAAAATTCACCTGTGAAGGCAAAGCGATCCAGATTCACCTATTCAACAGTAAATGACTTTGGCAGAAAAGTGCACGAATATCTTCTAACAGCACCATGCAAAGGTGCCAATAGCCGGTTTTTTCATGATATGACTTCTCTTGCCACAACACTGAAATTTACAGTCCGGGCATCCGATCCTACACTGACCTTACCAGTCAGTGTGGAAGCCCCCGCTATCAAACTCCAATATTATGCCGTACGCGACGCTAAATTGGTATCAGCTAAAGGAGATGTCTTAGAATCAACCAATTCGAAAAACACGAATGAGGCCGTTAAAAGATCGTGCCAAAGAGCTCTGCTTTTCAAAAATCATTCGGCTGCGTTATCCGCACACCCATTTTTTAAGAATAAATCCGTTGGCCGTGTCGCTGCGGTTAAATTACATCAAAAGTGCCATGAGGGATTGCAAACCAAACCAAGAAAATCCCGATTATATTATGAAGGAGGAAATGTCTTGCATCTCACCAACCAAGAGGGGAAACCCTATTATATTATTGGTGAAGATTTATTAACAGTCACACATTTAACATTGCGCAAGGATGGATGGTTCCATGCGCCCGATCCGGATAAACCGACAGTTGCTCTGGCTAGTGAACTTTCCTTTAAAGATGGGTCACCCATCAATACAGCTCCTCAATATAGTGAACTCCTCCATAAGGATAGTTCATCCATCAATAAATTGTATCTGGCAGGAACAATCCCAATAATCATCAATGCATTGGCAAAGAGCATCTCCCCAGATACAACTGATAAAGAAATTTTGACAACTCTTCTTGAAATGCGGGTGATGCAGATATTAACGGCAGTGAAACTTACTGCTGAAGAAGATAAAAAAAAGGGAAGAGAAATCGCGATCAGCTATCTGGCGCAAAGGTCATTTGTGAGGGCATCTATTTTTCCTGCCGAGCTAGGTTGTACACTTCACGATATTCTTCATGTACCTCAAGTAGCTCCCCATCTTGGCCTCATGATGGCCCCCGGCCCAAAAGGATCTATCTTTGTTCAAGACTTCGCTTTGACAGAAAAAGTTCTTGCCTACATTAAGAAATACGGAAGAGAGATATTTGGAATCACGGGATTTGATCTGGGAGTGCTGGACATAGCGATTCTTCTTTCACGTACAATAGGCAAGGAATTATTCCCTTTATTTTCCCAGCTGAAGGAACAACTTAAGAGTGCCGGATTTGCAGTCATCCCCGCCCCGGGGGTTTTCTTTGGAACGAATAACACGGGCGAGCCGGGCGGGCTCAATTTCTTAAATTGCCTGACAGGATATTCTTCCGGGATTGGGTGTTACTACTATATTGCGGCAGGGGCGGATTTTGGCAAGCGGTTGGGAAGAGTGTTAATGGATATGTATACAGAATTCTTACATTCCCATTGCAATGACTTAAATGTGTACTTTGTCGGAAAAGGTCAAGAAACCGAGGATTATTCTGAAGCATTTAGAACTTTAAGGGTTAGTGATGCAGGCCCCCACTGCCTGGGATATGAATTAAAGATTGCTCCCCACACGGAAAATGGGGAAGATAAAGAACTTAAAAGTGGAGAGTCAAAAAAATAGAAATTGCATTGCATCTTTCATCGTGATATGATTACAAAGATCACCATTACCTACACTATCTAAGCTCATGAGAAATTTATGACAAAAAAGCAAAAAAAATCCCCATGGGTCGTTCTTTTCGCCATCCTCTTAGGGATAATATGCGGATCTTTGACTGGTGTCAATACGAGTCTGTTCGGCGTTTCTTTCTACTCTGTCTACAATCTGTTTGGCAAGCTGTTCCTCAATGCGTTAATGCTCATCGTGGTTCCTCTGGTCTCCTCTTCGATCATCACCGGAGTTGCACGCATTGGCAATGACCACGATTTTCAACGCTTAGGGTTAAAAATTTTTGGGTTTTATCTCGGAACGAGTTTACTGGCTATCTTAATTGGGCTTTTTTTCGTCAATATCTTCAACCCCGGGATATCGATCCATGAATCGGGAACAATCGCCACCGCTCTTCAACCCTTAAATGCCGCTCAGACAAGCATCGCATCGGAAAGCCAGCTCCATTTTACCGACATCATTTTACAGCTGATCCCATCGAATATTGTGGATGCGTTCCATGGACAGATGCTTGGCCTCATTGTATTCAGCCTCCTCTTTGGTTTTGCCATCTCGAAGATCGAACAAAAAAACCACACTATTCTAATGGGATTTTGGCAGGGCATTTTTCAGGCCATGCTCGTCATTACCGATATTGTCATGAAATTTCTTCCCATCGGGGTATTTTGCCTGGTTGCCAAATCGTTTGCCACTACGGGCCTGGGATCATTACAATCCCTTGCCTTATTTTGCATCTCCGTCCTTGCCGGTCTCTTTACATTTACTTTTATTGCCTTGCCATTATTGCTAAAATTTATGGCGAAGGTCGATCCGCGCCTGCATTTTAAGGCGATGACGCCGGCATTGATCACCGCTTTTTCAACGAGTTCATCATCGGCAACTCTACCGGTCACTATTGAATGTGTGGAAAAACGGGCCGGAGTTTCCAACCGCATTTGCAGTCTGGTTGTCCCTTTGGGCAATTCTGTCAACATGTCAGGTTCAGCCCTCTATGAGTGCGTTGCCGTTATCTTTATTGCCCAGGCTTACGGTGTCGAGCTATCCATTTTAACGCAGTTTTCGGTAGTTCTTCTGTCGCTGATCGTTTCTATCGGCATTGGCGGGATCCCTTCCGCGAGCCTCATTGCCATCGTCGTCATTTTAAAGACCCTTGGGATTCCCGTGGAAGGGATTGGACTGCTGATCGCTGTTGACCGTGTTTTGGACATGTGCCGGACAACGACCAATGTCTTCAGCGACAGCTGCTGCGCCATTCTCGTCGCCAGATCAGAAGGGGAAGAGCAAGTGCTGAAAAGTCACTCATTTTAATGCATAAAATTAAACACTAAGACACAAACATGCTATTACCCATAAGTATAGACATTAATTCAACACAAAGGCACAAAGAATCAAAGAAATTTTGACCTAAAGACCATTCCCTCTTAGTGTCTTCGTGCCTTTGTGTTGAATTAAATCTATACTTATGGGTAAAACTATGGACACAAAGACTCAAAGGCACGAAGCGGGGTTGAATTCTTCGTGTCTTTGTGCCTTTGTGTTTAATTTTTTCTTGCCCTTATGTGATGAGACTGTTGCAATTGACGCTTATTGTCATTAATTCTAAGGGAACCCCCTTTCAGGCACCCTCTACAATTACTGAGTGAATGTGCAAGAAGCGTAGTTCTTCTTCGCCACGTTGATCAGGATATTGGGACGCAAATTCGAATCCTTATTATGATTTAACCCAATGATCACAGGGTCATAAATCCACCACTCGGAAACCACCTTCTTGTCGAATGGGGACATCATCCAAAGCGACCCGTCGCTTAAATAGACGACGCCGTTTCCATCAACCGCGGTAATATAGCGGGCATAAGGCCCGTCTGTTCGGGGTGGGCTTCCCAGGTTGATTTTGATCGATTCTCCCGTTCTTTGGTTGGTCGCACAGAATTTATAGCTGTCGGTAGAGCGGTTGCTGGGGGAAATGACCACAGGATCAGTGGCATACCATTTTGAGGCAATCAATCCTGTATTAAATGGTCCAAACCAGGTAGACCCGTCTCTTAGCTGGATCGAATTGGTAAAGACATTATGACCATCGAGGTATTGGCAATAATACGCCGGATCGGGAAGAGATGCGGAAGTCAACTGCACAGGAGCCGGAGAAGAAAAGGGCCAAAATTGATTGTTATGCGCTATGGAAGAAGAGATTTTCAATGATCTGGACTCGTCATCGATAAGGGCCTGACGTTCTTCCAGACGTGAATGCTCAATACTATCAACAGATAACTCTTCCGGTCCAGAAACGGCATATTGCAGTTCGTCATGATTCAAAACGGGACCTGCAACAAGCCCCTCGCTGCATAACCCTGCAACCGCAAATAATAGTGTACATATACTCATTAAATAGAGATGTTTCATTTTGTCTCCTTGAAAGGGATTTTATACCGAACGTGATTCAAAAACCAACTTTTGAACCGCCTTCGGTATACTTCCCTTAATAGCTATTGGTATCTAATTTTACTTTCCCGTGAAAAATCCAATAGATCGCAAATGTGTATGAGACGACCAATGGAATACCGATTATAGCAATCAACAATAAAATTTCAAGGGTTTTCTCCGACGAGGCAGAATTAAAAATTGTCAAACTTAAAATGGCTGGATCATTAATCGCACGAACGACATTAGGGTAAGAACCAACCGCGTACAGGGCCATCAACATAATGATATTGATGCAGGAAGAAGCAAAGGCCCGGCCGTCTTTTCCCCGCTGAATTTCTCTCGGAATATTGGCTATTGCCAGCATATTGATCAGGGCGATGATAAAGAAAAAAGGCCTTTCCCGAATACTTTCAGCCATATGAGGCATGTAAATGAGCGTGGCCATCGTAACCGTGGCATAGGAGATGATGAAGAAAATGATCGAGGGATTGATCCACTTTCGCAGTTTATCGTGCAGCTCCCCTTCTGTTTTCATCAGAATGTAAATGGCCCCGTGCATAGAAAACAAACTGACCGCAAAAACACCTGTAAGCAAAGAATAGGGGTCGATAAGATCGCCCATCTGTCCAGTAAATTCCTTATCGGTCCCTAAAGGAATTCCGCGGATCAAATTGCCGACAACAATCCCGAGTGTAAAGGCGATGAGGAAACTTGCAAAACTAAATTGGAGGTCCCAGATCCACCTCCACCAGCTCATGGGCTGTTTGCTGCGGACTTCAATAGCAACGGCGCGAAAGATAAGCCCTGTTAAAAGGATCATGATGGGAATGTAAAATGCGGAACATAATGTGGCATATACATCGGGAAATCCGGCAAATAGCGCTCCGCCTGCTGTGACCAGCCACACTTCGTTCCCATCCCATACCGGACCAATGGCGTTGAGCATCAGCCGCCTCTCTTCATCTTTTTTTGAAAAGAGATGAAGCATCCCGACTCCTAGGTCAAACCCGTCCAGGATGGTGTATCCAATGACCAAAACGACAAAAACCGAAAACCAGATGAATTGCAGATCATTCATAAAAGTCATAAGAGTTCCTCTGGTAGTGCACCGATTTGGTTCCCTATCTGATGATAAGGGGCCGGACCGAAAGTATAACTTTCCGGCCCTACCTTAAATTTTTCGTTGAGAAGATAAAGGAAAACGATAAATAAAAGAAAATATAAAAAACTGAACAAAAGCAACGACCCTAAAATCTGGTTGGCTGTCACCGCTTTTGACAGTCCTTCAGAAATGCGAAGGTGGTTCTGAACAATCCATGGATACCTTCCCATCTCAGCTGTTACCCATCCAGCCTGGTTGGCGATTTGAGGACACAGGACGGAAAGGACAAGTCCCCGCAACATCCACTTCGTTGTAAAAAGACGGCCGGTGTACCACAGGTAACAAGAGACAATGCAAAGGGTAAACATGATGGTCCACATGTAGATCATCAGATGATAGGTTTGAAAGACCGCTTTTGTATTGGGCCAGTCTGCTTTTGGATAATTGTTTAAGCCTTTTATTTCTGCCGAAAAGTCCTTAAAAGTCATCCAGCTGAGCAATTTCGGGATGGAAATGCTGTAATCGATCCGCTCCTCTTTTGTGTTGACGATCCCAAAAAGAACAAGCGGCACTTCAGCTTCTGTACGAAATAATCCCTCGAAAGCGGCAAACTTTGCCGGTTGGTTTTTCGCTACCCCTTTTGCGGAACTGTCTCCGGAAATCACTTGCAATACACAAGAGACCGTTGCCACAACAACTCCAATTTTTAGAGAACTTTTAGCAAAGTCAAGGTGCCTTGATTTAAGAAGATAGTAAGCGGAAACACTGATGACCAAAAACGAACCTGCCAACCAGGCTCCGATAACAGAATGGAGCAACCGGTCAACAGACGACGGATTAAAGACCATCGCCCAAAAGTCGACAATTTCAGCTCTCGCGAACATGCCATCCCCCACAATGTGGAATCCTGCCGGCGTTTGCATCCACGAATTGGCAACAATGATCCAGATCGCGCTGAAATGAGCCCCAAGGCATACCATTAAAGTGGCAAAAAAATGGGTCTTTGGCCCTACCCTGTCCCATCCAAACAAAAGGATCGCCAAAAAACCCGACTCAAGAAAAAAGGCAAAGACCCCTTCTGCAGCAAGAGCGCTTCCGAACACATCGCCAACGTAACGGGAATAAGTCGCCCAATTCGTCCCGAATTCAAACTCCATGACAATCCCTGTTGCTACCCCTAAAGCAAACGTCAGAGCAAAAACTTTTGTCCAAAACTTTGCCATTTTCAAATAAAAATGATCTTTTGTTTTGAGATACAGAGCTTCGATGATGACCAGGATCAGCCCAAGACCTATGCTTAAGGGGGGGTAGATGTAATGGAACATGATCGTCACGGCAAATTGCACACGGGCGAGAATTTCGACATTGAGCTCTGAAAACATAAGAGTTAGCCTCATTTTTTACGAGATTATAACAATAGGCAATTGATTGGCAATTATGTGCTAAGCAATTGCAGGGCGATGAGCATCAAAACAAATATTTTAAACACAGAGGCACGGAGAACACAGAGACAAGCTATTACACATTTTTTTTCCGCAGAAGCGAAGAAAAACAGGTTATTTCTTTTTTACCTTTCGGCAAAAGAGAAATTCTCTGTTTCCTCTGTGTCTCTGTGTTTAAACAAATTTTTTTAATGATTAGTCACCTGTAAGTAACTGTGCTCTACCTAAAGCAATCCCATATCATACCAACCAAAATTGTGATGGAGCCGGACTGGTTCTGGTTTAGGGGCAAGCGGTTCAGCAAGAACTACAGCGTTGAAGAAAAGATAGGCCGCCTTTTCAAATTGCTCCAGGGCAAGCGGGCCATTATAAACCCCTATATCCTGGGCGCCATTTGTGGAAAATCCATGCGCCGGATCGAAGTTCCCGGCACCGTTCATACTCACATCACATCTTATCCCTTGTTCATATAATCCAGGAGGGGTTTTCCCTTGGGCCATCCAATGGGGATACCCATTTGGTCCATTATCCAGCCAAAAGGCAATCTGTTTTGCACAAAGCGTCCAGTCAATGCCGCACCCCACCGCAAAGCTCAAAGCTTTTGGATAGGATGTTTCTGAATAGGAAGAAAAAAGATAGGCGAACCCCTCCATAATCATTCTTCCCAATTGCTCGTTCAATAGTGGATTCTGCCATTGGAGCTCCCCTTTTCCAATCTGCCTTTCTGCAAGAATAATCGTGTCTATCAAAAACACGCTCGATAAGCCGTTCATCTGATAAAAGGCCTTAGCAGGACCTTTATTACCATCCAGTGTGTTCCCCATATCTTTTATGCTTCTGTCAATCGTGCGTCCACAGCCATAATATAATGCAGCGTCCCTCCAATCGGTCATTCCGGACAGTCTTGCATTCGGATATTTTGTCTTTGCAAAAGGGATTTCCAAGCGTCCGGCCCCTCCTGCCGGGTTAAATGCATACGTGGAAGCTTCTGATTCATAACGCATTAAACGCACCATCAGATCGACCAACAACACATACCTGCGGGTCTGCTGATGATTATGGAACATGGCGGCCAAATCGGGATAAATCCCCAGCCGAATGAGTCTTGCCGCATCGTGAAGGGTTTTTCTTCTTGCTTCAACATACTGTTCCGGAAGAACTTCTTGTAAATACACAAAAGTATCCGGATGAGCCTTGTAATGAAAAACAACCTTGTATGTACGATCTCCCAATTGCCCCTCAAACGGAGCTAAAGAATCGGGGAGGTTTTTAACGGCAAATACACCTGCCGGCTCGATAATCCGGCTTTGGAATTGCCCTTTTACTGCCTGCAACGCACTGCATACACTATGCTCCTGAGAAAAAAAACTAAACTTTTCCCCGGGCCTTAAAAATTTATATGCCTCGCATCCTTCCCTGGTCGTCACAATCACGGTCCGGCCCAATAATCGAATAGCGACGTCAGAGGGGATACGCAGCGTTTCTGCCGGCACTGCCGGTGCCGATTTATTAAACGCCTTTACTAATTTCCTATGCCATTTTGGCAGGTCTGTCATGTAGGTTGGCAAATGCAAAAGAACATCCATTTTTTTGATCATGCGATGCATGTTTTTTCCATAATTCGTTTTAAAAGATCCCCCAGGATAGATAAAGAGGCCCCATGCAGAAAAGTAATCGTGTACAAAGAGACGCATAGCTTCCGGATGATCAAAAAGATAGCGATTCAAGTGCACCATATCGTCATGTTTCATGGATGAGCAGAGCAAATCAGAAAGGGAGACTGGTTTTCTCCTTTTACCTTCGACTAATTGCCCATGCTGCATCATCATTGCACCAATAACTAAAGAAGCAATGGGAGATTCTTTGATCATGCAAACATATTGAGAAGGAACTGTCCCCTCCCAAAATGTTGCCAGAAAAGCTAAGTCGCGATCTTTGGAATAGGGATCTTTGATATATTTATCGAGCAATTTGCCATCTGCCTCATGATATCTGTCTTTCCAGCTCTCTTTGTCAATTTCATCGAAAGATCTTTTTTGGCTTTGTGCTACAGGAGAATTCAACTTCAAACATTTTTTCAATTGAACGCAAAGTCCGGGGTCTTTGGATACGACCGTACGCAATACATCTGCGTCTTCAGGAGATAGATTGCGAGCCATATATGTTCTCATAATTTTTAATGGGTAGAGCAAACAAATTCCTAATACTGCCTGCAAATAATGGTTATCAGGGAAAAGTTCTCTGCATTTTTGGACATTGGGAAACGAATCGCCAACTTTTAGTTCAAGTGCCGTCAGCAATTTAACCGTGGGGAAAAAACTCTCATGAAAATTTTTGCAAAGATGCTCCAGTGCATTATTGCCATGAATATCGATATGATGTAATTTAAAGCCTAAAGTCTCCATTTTTCTTTGGGTTTCAATACAGCTGACATTTTTGGTGAATAAAAATGTTTGACGATCAACCGGATCAACCCATTCGGGATCAAATCCTAACTCTCGCATCTGCAATAAATCGCCATAACGGCAATCCTCATTGCCCATTGCCCTCCAGATTGTATTCTTCTCGTTTTCCTGCAACTTTACGATATGTGCGACTACAGATTTTCTAACTTCCTCTTCTAGATGGCTCATATGCCGATAATCACCAATTTTAGAAAAGAGACTTGCGGCAGCATTGAGGTTAGACGTGTGCAGGATTGCCGATAGGTAAAGCGCAAATCTAAAGTCCCCTACAGTTTGAATCAAGTTTAGCAGCGGACCTTGTGATTGCCAGCATTTCACAAGCTCAGTAAAAAATTTACTGTTTCTTAGGATCCAAAACATGATTTGGGGATCAGTCAAAATTTGTTCAACCAATGAATATTCCAGGAAACCAGTTGCAATCAGCGCAATCAGGTCCATCATCAGTTCCTGGTTATCAATATTCGCTAATAACTTCCTGGCAATCACTATGACCTTGTCCGGCTGTTCCCTGATCATTTTGATGAAAGCATCGCTGATTACTTTCTGGGCTTCTTTCTTCGTTTTCACAATCTCGACCAGATTTCTTAAATGTTTTTCACTGACTGCACAATAATCATCCACACTCGCCTTTGATATAAATATGAAAAGGATCTCTTCCCATTGTTCGTCAAACTCCCAAGAGAATCGATCGAATCTGCTTTCCAATAAAAATTGAAGCAGCGGCTTGCCGTTTGCACTGGTTACCATATTCTTCTCATAAAACCATAAAAACAGGTCGGGAGTCATACAGTTCCAAATGGAATCACCCTCGTCATCGACAACAGTTATATCAGCTCCAGCTTCTGTCAGAGCTTTGATAAAGGGCTCATCTTTCCTGGTGAAAGCATCGAGTAATAATGCTCTATGATTAATATAGGAAAGAATAAACGCCTGGTCTTGCGGTGTTAAGCTGCTAAAATCACCCGAAATCATTCTTTTTCTTAAAGCATCATAACTCGCTGCATCCTCAAACCATTGGTTAATATGAGGAGAACAGGGAACAAAAACTGAAGTAACATTCATAGTTAGACTCTTTTTAAATGGTTCTTAATAGTAACGACATGCTATTATGAGGCAGTCCAGGCAAAAATGCAATACCGATAAGTATATCATACACAAACAACTTCAAAGGCCTTAGAATTTTGCAAGGAGACGCCTCGAATTTGAACCAGGCAAGCCGTTGCCGAAGCAGCTCAACCTGAATAGGTTGAGCGATGCAGGCAGGTTTCAAATTCGTCGGCTGGCGACGATGCAAAAAAACAACTCTTGAAGTTGTTTGTGTATAGGTCTTATTTCCGATTTAAATAGATAAAGAGACTGTTATGGAAACTAAAAAAAAAATCCTGAGAAGAACCCCGCACAAGATGGCCATTTGCGCTCATGTTGCTATAGAAAAGGAACTTAAGCATGATAAAGATTTTTTTCAATGGACGCGGGATCAAATGAAATTCTTGAAAGAAAAGGAGTTTACAAAATTGGACATAAACAAGCTGATAGAGGAGATCGAATCCTTGGGAAATTCAGAAAGAAACGCCATCGAAAGCTATATGATTGTCCTGTTTGTACATCTTCTTAAAATGGAATATCAGCCGGCAATGCGCTGCAGTTCCTGGGAAAACTCGATCGAAAATGCAAAATTCAGAATTAAAAGACTAATTCAAAAAAACCCCTCTCTTTTAAAAGAGGTTTCCGGGGCTATGCCAGATGCTTATTATTCTGCCAGATTACAAGCATCATCTGAAACGGGTTTAGCCAAGAAAACATTCCCGGATGAATGTCCCTGGAAGAGAGAGGTGCTTTTCCCTGAACTAAATAAAAAAATGAAGAAAAAGTAGGTGCCCACAACATAACGAATTTAGTGGGAAAGTATGGCATAATAAGGCATAATCCATAATAAAACCAGTGTTGAAGGGTCAGTTATGTCAGTACCGATGCGTAAATTGCGCGAAATTACATTTCAAATGCTATACAGCTATGATATTGCTAAGGCCCCGGATGAGGAAATGCTTCAACTTCTCACATCTGAACTTAAGGTCACAAAAAAAACCGTTAAGGAAATTCAGGAAAAAGTTCATCTGATCTGGTCCCGCCTACCCGATATCGATGCCCTGATTGCAAAGATCTCCAAATCGTATGAATTTGAACGGATCCAGAGCGTAGAGCGCAATATTTTACGGTTAAGCACATTTGAACTCCTTTATGACCCGTCAGTCCCCCCAAAGGTATCGATCGCCGAAGCGAAGCGGCTTGCGCAAAAATTTACCACCAAGGAAGCTGCCGCCTTTATCAACGCCATTTTAGATGAGGTCCATCGCTCTTCAATTGGGGAAAAGGCCGATCACGACAAAATAAGGGAAGTTTCGTGTGATCTGTTGAAAATTGAAGAGATCTCCATCCTGGCTTCCACTGATCCCGCAAACAACTGAAAAAACTATGCATCTTTTCCGCAAAGAGGTCGATTTAAAAAACTATTGCACTCTGCAAATTGGCGGCCCTGCCCACTATTTTTGTGAAGTTCATACGGTTTGCGAAATGGAAGAGGCCCTAAAGGCTTGCCGCGAAAAAAAGATCCCCGTTATGGTCATTGGCAAAGGCTCGAATTGCCTTTTTGACGATAGAGGCTTTAATGGGGCAGTCATCCTGAATAAAATAAATTTTTGCAGGCAGACGGCTCCGGGAACATTTTATGCAGGAGCGGGATACAGCTTTTCTCATTTAGGGATTCAAGCCTCCAGGTTGGGATTTGGGGGTCTCGAATTCGCATCGGGGATTCCTGCAAGTGTTGGCGGCGCCATATTTATGAACGCAGGAGCAAACCTTTCCGAGACATCCACCCACCTCAAATCTGTCGAATATATCTCTGTTTCGGGAGAGCTGATTTTAGCCAGCCGCGAAGATCTGTCCTTTTCCTATCGCTATTCATCGTTCCATCAAAATCATGGTGTGATTGTGGCAGCCACTTTCTCTTTGCCTCAAAGCCAAAACGCCCGTCAAAAACAAATTGACATTGTCAACAAGCGCAAAATGACCCAGCCTTATGGGTTCAAATCGGCCGGTTGTATTTTTTTAAATCCCGAATGCGAGGCTGCAGGATCAATCATCGACAGATGCGGACTAAAAGGACTGTCGGTTGGAGGTGCTGAGGTATCATGTAAACATGCCAATTTTTTGATCAATAAAGATCAGGCAACCTGTGCTGATATGCTTCAATTGATCGAATTGGTCAAAATGAAAGTAAAAGTACAGACAGGGATTGAGCTCCACGCAGAAGTGCGTCAGATCCCCTACAAGGAATAATTCATGCCCACCTTTCGCGCAGATCTGCATTGCCACTCCCTTTATTCAGATGGCACAAGTTCCCCCGAACAACTCATTGCTCTTGCCGGGAAAAACGGCTTATCGGCTTTATCGATTACCGATCACGACACTGTCGATGCCTATCGTGAGCTGGAACCCTCAACGGAAAAAAAAGGATTATATCATCTCCGGTCTGAAAGCAAAGGTAAAGAACACCCTATGCCGAAAATCGCCATTGTAAGCGGGATTGAATTCTCCACATGGTTTCAGAATGCAAACATCCATGTCCTTGGATATCGCTTTGATCCCGAGAACCCTGCCATGACGGCTTTGTGTCTAAAACATAAAACCAGGCGGCAGGACCGCAACAGGCAAATGCTAGAAAAACTTAGCTCATCGGGTTTGAACATTACCGAAGAGGAGGTCTCGGCCGGCTTTCATAGAGGAACAATTGGACGCCCCCACATTGCCCTTGCGATGATCAAACGGGGATATATTTCAACGATTAAAGAGGCATTTGAAAAATACTTGGGCGAGGGACGCCCATGCTACGTGCAAGGGATTGCGTTCTCCATAGACGAAGCCATTGACACCATTCACGAGGCCGGCGGCCTTGCCGTCATTGCCCATCCCCATCTGATCAAACCGCAAAAGCTGGTAAAAGCCCTGTTACACCTACCCTTTGATGGCATAGAATGCTATTATGGCGCATTTTCCCTTCAGGTACAGGAGCAGTGGCTAAAGGTTGCGAAAAAACACAACCTGCTTGTCACCGGGGGTTCTGATTTCCATGGCGACAACAAACCGGGTATCGATTTGGGAGTTTCCTGGGTAGATGAAAAATACTTCGACGCTATTTTGACAACTCCTTCTCGATCTTCTCGAGCTTAGCGTGCATGTAAGACAAAAGCTCCTCCCGGTATTGCGGAAAATGGCGCTCTGTCCAACCTCCAAGTCGCCCGATCGCAATTTTCTTTAGGTCGGACAGGTAAACACTTGTGTCTTTGATGCATTCATTGGCATAAAGACGTCCTGCGTCTAACCGTATGGCCCTTTGATCTAAAAAACCGGTATTGTACATGAAATTATGGTCCCGGTCGCAAATGCCTCTTTTATACTCGGAAAGATATAATTCTAGTATTTCATTTAAGTAAAATTTTGTTTCATCGAGTTTTCCCTGCTCTAAAAGCGATGTTATGATTTCCCTTGCCGGAACAGCTTTGTGTTGCAAGGCAAAAGGGACTGCCTTTAAATCGATATGATGGGTAAAGCCAAACCGGTCGATGACCGTAGCAACAGGCCAGCCCCCTTGATCCGGCCCATGAGGAACATGATAGAAAACAAGCCCGGTATTGTCCCTGTTGTGTGTAAAAGCCAACTGATATCCGTTGAAAAGACGAGATTTTTTTCGTTTGAGGCTTTTTGCACTTCCAAAAGACAGAAGGCGGGGCTGTAAAACCCTCGAATCAAAAAATTTTAACACATACTTGCCGTCCTGGGAAAGAAATACAAATGACTGCTTGCCCCTGTCCAGATAAGTAAATGTTTGACTAAATACCTGCTCTGGTATCATCTTTGGGGTATTTTCTGGAAATTCATCAATTTCTGCAGGTATCTGACTGAGATCGGAAAAATAAATATTTTTTATTTTAAACTGCCGATCAGCCCCTTCGTAAACAGCAATGATCGCAACAAAAATCAAAAAGGCCGCTAAAGCACGCATAATCAAGAATTTTCTTCCGGCATATTCATATTGTGATAGACCGCATCGACATCATCGATATTGTCCAGCCATTCAACAAGGGCTAAATTGTCTTTCATTGCCTCTTCTGAACAATCTATATAGTTCTTTGGGATCATGTCCAGCCCGGCTTCTTCGACCTTTCCTCCCGCCTTTTCCACCACTTCCTTGATTGCGTAAAGATCGCTGACATCGGTTGTAATGATATACACATCCTTGGCGGTTTCAAAATCGTGAGCTCCGGCTTCAGTCACGGCTGAGAAGAGCTGATCTTCGTTGCATGATGCCCTGTCAACTGAAATAATTCCCTTGCGGTCGAAATTGAAAGCAACGGCTCCCGGCATTG
>Ga0207128_1068_pt1 | contig 21862 bp, 26 predicted proteins | sample Alteio_BWMinHeat_18_FD_153522 | JGI IMG/M metagenome (GOLD analysis project Ga0207128, IMG submission 153522) | Enriched cells from forest soil in Barre Woods Harvard Forest LTER site, Petersham, Massachusetts, United States -... | ecosystem: Environmental > Terrestrial > Soil > Temperate forest >... | reverse complement strand
AGGCTCGCCGATTTAAGCGACGCCATCGAAGATTTTGATGCGCTGGTGGAATTGATTCGTCAGCATATCGCGGGCAAGGGCGACGCAACGGCGGGTCAAATTCAACTGTCCAAGGCCAAGCGAACCGCGATGTTATCCACTGTGGTCGGTGTACTGGCTTTGGCCATAACCGGGGCGTTGGCTTGGAATAACCACATCGAAATTCGAGCGGCGCGAATGCTGGAACAATCGGCCGTGCCTGGCAGGGCGGAAATTGAACAACGTTTCTTGGCCCCCAACGGTATTACGCCGCGGCTGGTCTATCGCGTCACCACTCCCGATGGACGGTCGGCCACACATAACGCCGAAGTAGAACGCCGCGTCTGGGATAAGTTGGAAGGCGCAAAAAGCGTGCCCGTCTTGTACGTGCCGGAGGATCCGAGTATTAGTCGGCTTCTGATCGGAGAGGTGAAGTCGCGCGACTCTTCTCAGAACCCGCTCATCGGTTACGGATTGCCCGTGGCCGGAGCGGCCTTGGGAATGTTTTTCATTGGCGCCGCCGTCCTTTTGTCCTTTGGCTGGAGCATCGATCTGGACTCCAAAACAGGCCGGCTGTCGATCAAACGCTTCGGAAGTGGGAAATGAGCGCAAGGAAATCCATGGCGCGATGTTGGGCTGTGACAATGCAGCGGTGGCGCAGCAGAACTCGCCCAGCCCGGCGGCGTCGGCTTATTCGGGCTTGCCCGCAGCCGTTTCAGGGGCTAGATGTTCAGTAGGTACATTGTAATCACCCGTTGGAGGCCGCTATGTGGAGCGAACCATGAACACCATCAACATCATTGCCCCTTACAAGTACCTCGGCATGTGGGTGTTCGATGATCCGCGCGTGGGTCTGGTGCAGGAGCCGTTCGTGGCCGGGGCCGACACCATGATTGACCGCGTAGTTGAAAATACTCCTGAGGCGGAAAAAGGGTTTCTCATGCTGTTTTCGGCCACGCCGTTTCCCGGACATCAGGTCAAGTTGGAGTGGCGGCGCGAAGGCGAATTCGGCGGCAACTGGTATTACTCGCCCCAGCTCGATATGGAAGGCTGGCTCTGTCCCGCACTGTTTAAGTACTTCCAGGAGGCGCCTAAGGAGATTTACATCCAAGTGAAGGCGAAGGATGCCTGACCCGGAAAACTCATTCGATCAGAATAAGCCTGTTCGGTATAATCCAAGTTGCAAACTCCCACGGCCCTGTAGTTTCGGTTCCAATCCCGAGGTAGAAGAGTCATATGACCACTTTGCTCGAACAAGCATTTGCGCAAGCCTCCAAGCTTCCGCCGGCCGAACAAGATGTCCTTGCGGCCCGGCTGCTAGCGGAAATCGCAGCCGAGGATGCTTTTGATCAGGCCATTGCCAATTCGTTGACAAACTTGCGAGTTTGGCGGAGGAAGCTTTGGCGGAACACCGGGCAGGACTGACGCGGGAACGTCGTTAATGAGTCCGATTCGGTATGGGTTGAAGGAGCGCATTCATTACCGACATGGGGCCACACGAGTTGTGGGACGAGCCTTGGGAGGGCCTTCCGGAAGAGGAAGCGGCTTGGGAGTGGGACTTAGTGGATGAAGAGGAAAGTGGGCCAACCAAGACGCCGCCGGACAACAAGACAGGTTGGAAACGCTGGTATTGCATTTACCACGAGCCAAGTTGCACGAACGTCAAGATTAGCGCTGGCCGCGATCCTCAATCCGGAAAGTGGTTTAACCCGCATCGGTCTTCGGGAAATTAGATTATGATCCGAACCAAGAAAATGCTCCGCAAAGCTTCCGAGCGTGAGGCTCTCAGCAAGAGGGTGAATCAAATGCACGAATGGTTCAATAAGGGAGCCTGGCCGAAATGTTTCTCGCTGCTGGATCCAAGGCTCCGGAAGCAAAAAAGAGTGGAGAAACAGCCGTATATTGAGTCTCTCCGCCTTTTCCGAAAAGTCTACGGAGAGTTACAACCCTGGTATATCCGGATTAGTTTGCATCTGCATGGATCAGGCAGACATGATCCCCGACCTTTCGCATACGTCTACGTCGTTTGGCAAGATCAAAAACATGAGTTCCATATGTTTCGAGAACGATGGGTGCGGCATTCCGGACGCTGGTTTTCCCGCGTAGTCGGCCTCGTGCCAAACCAGAACGGTTCGGATGCTGCTCGGGATTAACACCCGGTCACATTCATTTTCCCCCCTTCGTCACCGCCAACAGAAACGTCGGATTCACTGCTTCGAAGCGCAGCGTTTCCAGTTGCTCGGTGCCGCGGGAGATGTTAACCAGCAGCACCTGGACAGGCCGAGTGAGATTCTTGAGAGCGGCGTAGGTGGTGTTGAGGCTTTCCAGCGTGGCAACGTTGACCGCGAGCCGGCCGGCGGGACGAAGGGCGGCGAAGGCGGCCTCCAGCAGTCGGCCGATCTCCCGGCCGGTGCCACCGACGAAAACGGCATCCGGCGCGGGCAATTCGGCGAACACGGCCGGGGCGGTTCCGTGAATCGCTTTCAAGTTGCGGACGCCAAAGCTCTGAGCGTTGGCCAGGATCAAGTGATAGTCGGCCGCATCTTGCTCGATGGCATAGACCATGCCCGGATGGGCGAGCTGAGCGGCTTCGATGGCGACCGAGCCGGAGCCGGCGCCGATATCCCAAACGACGCTGCCCGGCTGAATGTCGAGCTGTGCCAGACTGATAGCCCGGACCTCGGCTTGGGTGATCAAGCCGCTCTTGGGCCGGCTCTGTGCAAACACGTCGTCGGGATTGCCAAACCGTCGGAATTGGGGCGAGCCGGGTTGCGTGAGCGCCCGGAGCGGTGGCGCGTCCGGCCGGCCCGGCTTGCGCTTAAGAATCATCACGTTTAAGGGCGAGAACTCCATACTTTGGATGTCCGTCAGCTCGCCCTGGGTGACCCGCTCGTCGGGCGCTCCCAAATTCTCGCAGACATAGGCGTGGAAATAGTCCAGGCCGCGAGCTAAGAGTTGCCGGGCGATTGTCGGCGGATCGGGTTTTTCGCTGGTAAACAGTCCGACCACCTCCGCCGTGCGAATGCGGTCGATCACCTCGTCCAACGAGTGCGTGGCCAGGTTGGTCAGGTACGCCTCTTCCCAACTTTCCTTGACGCGGGCGAAGGCGAGCTGCATGCTGCTGACGTGCGGCAATACCTCAAAGCGGTCCTTGCCGAGCCGATCGCACAGGTACCGGGCCACCCCGTAGAACAGCGGATCGCCGCCGGCTACAATCACTAACCGCTTGGAGGCATTGCCTTCCACCGTGCGAACCACTTCTTGCAGATCGGTGCCGATGCGATAGCGCTCGGCCTTCAATTCCGGCATGAGGCTCAGCGTGTTGTCCGAGCCGAGAACCAGATCCGCAGACAAAATCAGATCGCGCGCCTTGGCCGTCAACCCCGCCAGGCCGTCATTGCCGATACCGATGATGTAGATTTTGGCGTTCAAGGCTGCGAAACAACCGTACGAAAAAGAGGATGCATTGAACTGATGCTATTTTGGGAAACCGAGCGGGAACATTCAACAGCACGAGATTGGGAGGTGCATAGCTTTTCGCGCCCCTCGTTTAACCCGGAGCCAGCGGCGACGGCGTGGCGAGGAAAAGCAGCACCATCGTCGTTGGCTCCGGGTTAAACGAAATTGAGTTGACCATGAACGCTTCTGGATTTTTGGTTATGATTGGACTGGCTTTAGAGAGGAATCTATGGATTCAAGAATCGCTCCTGTTATCGAACCTGCTTCCCCCGGCCCTTGGGAGAGATATCGGATGGCTCTCGACGACGTCACGGCCCGGCTGGAGCGAATCACCAAGGCCTTGGAAGAAGCCGGCGTCGCTTACGCCTTGGTCGGAGGCCAGGCCGTCGCGATCTGGGTGGCAACTCGGGACCCGGCCGCGGTTCGAACCACCAAAGACGTTGACATTCTTCTCAATCGCCAAGACCTTGCTCCTGCGCGAGCGGCGGCACTGGCGGCCGACATGGAATACTTCGAAGCGATGGGGGTGGGGATGTTCTTGGAAAAATCCGACCCCAATCCTCGAAAGGCCGTCCACTTGCTCTGGGCCGGGGAAAAAGTCCGGCCCGAGTATCCTTTGCCTTCTCCAACGGTTGATAAGAGCGAGATGTTGGAGCCGGGCAAGCACGTCGTCTCTCTGGCGGGCTTGGTGCTAATGAAGCTGATGTCCAATCGCGACCAAGATCGTGTCCATTTACGCGATTTGATCGAGGTTGGTCTGGTGGGTCGTAATATGATCGCCAGCCTGATACCCGAGTTGGCCGCGAGATTGGACGCCCTCTTGACCGAAGCAGGACGATAGATCAATCCTTGTCCCGCGCCAGTTGCACCACCAACCGCTCCAGGATCGTTCGGCCCGGCAGTTGGCTACCGCCTTTGAGTCCGCTGTTCGCTTCGAGGAGCCAATCATAGAGCCGGTTCAATCTTCGGCGGCCCAGATGGCGCAGTTGCTGTTCGACCTCAGTTCGTTTGAAGGGAGGGAAGCCGGCTCGCCCGACAGCGGCGGCCAAAGGCATTCCCTGTTGACTCAGCCGCCCCGCTTTCGCCAACCCCCGGAGTTGCCAGCTAAACGCACCAAGGACTCTCAGCCCGTCTTGACCTTGCTCCAACAGCCGATCCATTACGGTCAGCGCCTCCTTGGTCCGACCCCCCCCCAATCGCCTCGAAGATTTTCCAGGTATCCTGCTCCCGGCAGCTGCCGACCAGGCAATCCACATCCTCCGTGTCAATTTTCGCTTTATCACCAATATAGATAGCCAACTTGGCCAGCTCTTGGTCCAAAATGCCCATTTCGGCGCCGACCAAATCCACCAGCAGCCGGGCCGCCGATTGCGACAGCTGTTTGCCGTATTGAGCCGCCGACCGCTTCACGCACCAATCGGTCAACTGATATGGCTTCGGCGCATTACAGGCAATCGACCCGGCGCTGGGCACCATCTTGGACAGCTTGGTGTTGCTCGGCCAGGACTTGACCTCGAGGACCAGGATTCCGCTCTCGGCCGGCTTGGACACGTACTTTTCCAAGGCCGAACGATACTGAGTCACGAACGGATCGGCGGCCTCAATCACCACCAGCCGGCGCGGACTCAGGAACGGCACCGTCTCCAGCTCGCTGCGGACGGTCGCAAACTCGGCTTTATCGCCCGGCTGCGTGGAGAATCCGAATTCGTTTTCCTCGGAGCTGAAAACCACTTTCCGCAGAACGGCTAGCACCTGCCGCTTCAGGAAATCTTCATCGCCGTGCAACACATAAACCGGCGCCAATTTCTTAGCGTCCGGCGGCTTTTCGATGAAAGTGAAAGCGTCCATGGGGGATATCTTATCAAGATTGCGGCAGGGCGTACGTAACGTTGCTGCCCGCCTCCGAGCGAGGTATCTTGTATGAATGGGCCGGCCGATTCAGGAGGTCGATCCGAGCGAGTTGCGGCTGCCGCCGAGTCGCGCCAGCGGTGCTGACCCTTGGAAGTTGCATCAGCAGATCCGACAGTTCGGATCCTCGAAGGACGGAATGCCACCGATCTTCGCGTACGAGGACCCGGACGGTCTGTTTGAGATCTCTGACGGCGTTACTCGGGCCATCCGCATAGCGAAGCTGGCACCCGGAGAAACGGTTCCGGTCGTCGTGATCGGGCGGTATCGCCGGAGTCGAGCCGGTTCCCCACGTGTGAGGGATCGATTATGAGCGAGAATGATACGCGGGCGGAGTTATTCGCCGCCTTCCGAGATTTGTCTGATATTGTCCCCGAGATGCGCGCCGGTCAGCTTCTGGCCGCCGTCGGGGAGTTGTGTGCCGATCTCCACGGCCGTGGCCTGTGGGAGGCCTCGGACGCTGAACTCCTTGAGGCGGTATGGCAGTTCCGCCGCAATTTTGAGGCTGCGACAGTCAGGACCAGCCCACAAGAGGCCTGAATTTAGGGAATCGCCTAGGGAGTAAGCGAATGCGCTCGGACCTGTTGTGGTTCGGTAATGAGGTGGGGATATGCCGCAAGAAGTCCGACTCTGGTGCATCGGCAAAAACGACCGGCTCGTGGAATGCGCTCCATCGTCCCTTAACCTGGAGGCGCGACTGGAGGAATGGCTTGCCTCCGACATATCTATCCTCTCCGGCGACCTTCTTGTCATTGGCCGACAAGTTGATACGGCCTTCGGTGGGTTCATTGACCTGCTCTGTATCGACCGTTCCGGTGACTTGGTTGTCGTGGAACTGAAGCGAGACAAAACGCCGCGCGAGATCACCGCACAAACGCTCGACTATGCCTCCTGGGTGGTTGGTCTTGCGAGGGACACCATCTCGGCTATTGCATCTCGATACCTGGGGAGCGCGGGTCCGCTTGACGAGAGGTTCAGACAGCGTTTTGGCGAAGAACTACCCGACAGCATCAACGAGAACCACCGGATGCTGATCGTGGCTTCCAGGATCGACCCGAGTTCGGAGCGAATTATCAAGTACCTCTCGAGCGGTTATGGCGTCAACATCAATGCGGTAACATTCCACTACTTCAAGACCGACGAGGGTAACGAGTTCCTGGGAAGGGTCTTCTTAATCGACCCGAGTGAAGTGGAATACCAGACACGCACCAAGGGGTCATCTAAGCGCCAGCCAAACTTGTCGTATGAGGAGCTGGATCAACTTGCGGATCAGAACGGCGTCGGAGACATCTACCGCCGATTGGTCTCGGGCATGGAGGAGCATCTTCAGAAGCATACGACCCGCAGTTCTATCGGTTTTGCGGGCATCTTCGACAAAAGCCGAAAGAATGTCATTAGCCTGCTTCCGGGTGAGAGTAACCAGACCGACGGACTGCGCTTTCATCTTTATCTTGAGCGGTTTAAGAAACTCTTCCAGCTGTCGGAAGACGGTGCATTGGCCCTCCTCCCACAGCGCAGGCAGCCTTGGAAGTACTACGAGGCAGCCAGCGACGACTACTCCGGCTTCCGTGGATACTTCGCTATTCAGGCTGAGGTTGATCGCCTATTGCAGGGGTTGGCTGAGAGGGCCGCTGCCTCCGAAACAGTTGCTGGACCCGACCGTGTTGGGATGTAACCTTTCAGTTCACGATCTCATCGGAAGACCGCCATAGCTCGCCATAGCCGCTTTCCTTCGGAAAAAACCAACAATAAGAGTTACCGCATGCCCGCCAAAAAAGTAGCAGGTCAAGAACACATCGTATACCACAAAAATGGCACGATCTGGGCGAAAGGAAAAATGGCCAATGCGGTGCCTACCGGTTATTGGGAGTGGTTTCGCAAAGACGGGACCAAGCTGCGCTCGGGTTACTTCATGAACGGCGAGCAGGTTGGCGAGTGGACCACTTATGACAAATCCGGGAAGGCGTATAAAGTTACGGTGATGAAGCCCCAAAAAAAAGCAAAGCCAAGTACTGCCTAATTATTGTTCGACGCGAGCGCTGAGATGTCTAATGGACCCTGGTGGGCACAGGTTCTCCTGTGGGGACTCTGGTTCGCCCTTATGAGTCTGGTGATGGGCTGGCTGGCGCGTAGCCGGCAACGTCCACGTTCAAAGGGCCAGCCAGGCGTTCTGGAATATCCGCGAAGCGTTTTCGTTCTTGGTCTCGTCTGTTCAGGTCTCTTTCTCGCGCTCGCTCTGTTTTCGCTGTTGTTTCCGGGTGAGACCGGTTCTCCGCTCATTTCCTTGTTCTTCCTAGGGTTCGCTCTGCTTGGCGTTCCATTGATCGCCGAGTACGTTCGCGTTCGGCACCAACTTGAACCTGGCGGTCTGCGCTACCAGAGTTTGCTCGGCAAGCGCGGTTTCGTGCGCTGGACCGACGTGACGCGCATTCACTACTCGGAGGTCGCCAAGTGGTTCCGCATCGATGGAGGAACCGGCGAGGTTGTTCGTATCTCCGCAATGCTGGCGGCCCTTCCCGAATTCGCCCGCGCCGTGCTGGAGGGTGTCTCACGCGAACGAATCGATCTGAAGACCGTTCAGATCCTGGAGTCGACGGCCTCAGGATCGCCCCCGTCCATCTGGGGGTAGTCACCATGGCTGTCGGGAGACCGGGCTCGACCGCCGGCGATCGTCAATCCTCGTTCTTCCCCTCTCCCTGTCTCCCCCTCTCCCTTTCTCCCCATCCTTGTCAGGGGGCTTGCGGTTTGATTTGCGTCGGGTATCTTCGATAGAGACTTGCAGATTCCTATTGACGCGAGCGATCATGGGTTACTTCTATTCGCTAGTGGCGGATTCCCCGATTCTGCTGGTGCTCCATTTGGCTTTGGTTGTTTGGATGCTGGTGGATGCCCACCGTCGTGGGGTGGATTATTACTGGTACTACATCATCCTCTTTCTTCCCGTGGCCGGTCCGGTTGCCTATTTCTTCATTTTCAAGGCGCACGAAATCCACGGCTGGCGGAATCTGTTTCAGCCCAAGACGTCCCTGCAGGAGCTGCGGTATCGAGCCGACCAGACTCCCACCTTGGCCAATCACCTGGCACTGGCCCAGCGCTTGATCGAGCAAAAAGACTACGCGGGCGCCCTGCCCCATCTGGAAAAAGCTCACCCCATGGAACCGGAACATAGCCAGGTCATGTACTCGCTTGCCGTTTGTTACAAGGAGCTCGGTAATGCCGACAAAGCAGTCCCGCTTTTGGAGCGCATTATTAGCCGCGATCGCACCTGGTCGGATTACGCCGCTTGGCGCACGCTCATCGAAACCCGCGAAGAGAAGGGCAACAAGGAATCCGCGTTGAAAACTTGCCGCGACCTGGTCAAGCTGGCGCCGTCGCTGCGGCACCGTTGCCTGTTGGCGGAGCACCTCTTGGTTGCCGGGAACGCGGACGAAGCGCGACAACTCTTGGACCAGGCGCTGCAAGATCACTATTATGCCCCTGGTCCGCTTCGGCGTCGCAATCGCCACTGGGCCAGTGAAGCCCGGCGTCTTCAGAAACAGTGCTGACGAGTCCGCAACATGGAATCCGGCTCCCTCCTCTCTTCTTCTCCGAGCTTGAACTACGAAGAAGCTCTGGCTTTTTGGTTCGGTCGGATCAACTACGAGCAGCGCACACCCGGGCCGACTGATCTTAAACTCGACCGCATGCGGACGCTGATCGGGCTGCTCGGCGATCCCCAAGAGAAGCTGCGCATCGTGCACGTAGCCGGCAGCAAAGGCAAAGGCTCGACCTCGGCCATGTTGGAGTCGATCCTGCGCCAGGCCGGCTATCGCACCGGATTGTTCACGTCGCCGCACCTCTGCCGAGTGGAAGAGCGCATTCAGGTGAATGGTATGCCGATCCAGCCCTTGGAGCTGGCGAGTTTGATGGAAGAAATTCGCGTCGCTGTCACGAAGACGGAGGAATCCGGCCTCGATTCTCCGGATCCGTGTCAAGCGGTCACGTTTTTCGAAGTGGCCACGGCCCTGGGCTTTCTGTGTTTCGCCCGCCAAGAGATCGATGTGGCTATCGTGGAGGTGGGCCTGGGCGGACGGTTCGATTCCACCAACGTTTGTAACCCGTTGGTTTCGGTCATCACCAGCATCAGCTTCGATCACACGCAACAGCTCGGCAACCGCCTGTCCAGTATCGCTATGGAAAAAGCCGGCATCATCAAATCGGGCCGGCCGACGATCAGCGGTGTCACCGTTCCTGAAGCGCAAAAGGTGATTGAGTCCACTTGCGCGGAGCGGAACTCTGATCTTCAGCAGCTAGGAAGAGACTTCTCTTACGAATATGAGCCGGGAATCGTTGGGCTTGTGGCCAGTGGCCAGGGGCTAGTGGCTAGCGAAGTCGGGCTGCCAAATTACGCTCCGGCCACTAGCCACTGGCCACTAGCCACTATGGTTCAACCATCGCGAGTGCACGTTACAACTCGTCAACGAACCTGGCCGGTTATGGAGCTGGGATTGTTGGGGGAGCATCAGGCCGCAAATGCGGCTGTGGCAGTGGCTTGCATAGAGCAGTTGCGCGAATCCGGTTTGCAAGTCGACGATCGGGCCGTCCAAACCGGCTTGAAGGGAGTGAATTGGCCGGCGCGAATGGAGGTATTGCGGTTTGAGCCAATTGTGGCGCTCGATTGTGCTCACAACGTGGCTTCGGCGCAAGCGTTGGTCGATACCCTGCGGGCTTCGTTTCCTCCCACCCGATCGGAGATCGAAGGAAACGGTACCACTTCTTCGCAGGGCACTAGGCAGAAGGACTGCCTGGAAAAGAGGCTGCTGATTTTCGCCGGAAGCAGCGATAAGGATCTGGCTGGCATCCTGCAAGTGCTGACGCCCCCTTTCGCTCATGTCTATTTGACGCGTTATAGCCAGAGCTCACGCGCGGTGCCCGTCCAACGCCTGGCCGAAATCTTGCGGCAGCAATCTCCAACGCCGTTCTCTCTCTGCGAGACCCCGGTCGAAGCTTGGCGAGCGGCACGCCAGGCGGCCGGTCCGGATGTCCTCATTTGCATCACCGGCTCGGTTTTTCTAGCTGGAGAATTGCGGCCGGTGATACTGAGAGATTATGGAGGGCAAACTTGAACGCCAGGGGAAATGGGGCAAGAAGTGGCGGAAAAATCGACCAGCGCTGTTCCTTTCTCTCTAACTCCTGGGATGCATCGTTTGCGACACAGGGCCGGGTTTTTTACGCTGGCAGACTCTCGACCTGGGCGATACCTTAAAAGAAGAGGGAAGGTAGCGGGTGCGCCGATCTCCAGAAGAGGAGTATTGAAATGGCGTGGACAACTTTGGCGATGATGCGTCGTTTGCTGGTTCGAGAAGGTTTTCTTTTTATCGGCTTGATAACGGCGGCACCAGCACTCGCCCAATCGGAAGGCAAAGACGACTTGCTGGACCGGCAGCGGCGACTACTCGAGGTGCAGAGTCAGAAAGTCGAAGCAGACGTTCGTACCGCCCTGCGCGAGGCGACCAATCTGGCTGACCCCGGGCAATCCGTCGAGAAACTTCGGGCTCTTCAGTCCAAGTTGGAAGACGACACCACCTTAACTGCCAAGCGCAAAGAGACTCTCATTCGAGTGATCAAGGATCGCATCCGAGTTACCGAATTGGCGGGCCGGGCGGAGGAAAAAACCGACCAGCCGGAAACCCGGAAGCAACAAGGGAACCGCAAATCGACGGAGAAAGAAGAAATCCAGCAATCGCTCGACACGGTTCGGGCCCTGCGAAAAGACGGCAAGATGGAGGAGGCCAACCGTTCCGCCAAAGAGTTGCTGCAAAAATATCCAGACAGCCCGGCAGCTCAGACGGCCGCCCGCACGGCGGCCGCGGCCGAGACCCTCGCTAGCCTCCACGGCTTGCGCAACGATCGGGAGCAACGACTTTCCTCCGTTTCGCGCGATATCGACCGGTCCTCCACGCCTCCCTCTAGCGATGTGGAGTTCCCCAAGGATTTCAGAGAACGCACCAAGAATCGCGGCAGTTCGCATCCCTTGACGGCCAAGGAAAAAGCCATCCTCAAGGCGCTGGATACTCCGATCACCGTCAGCTTCAAGGACTCGCGTTTTCAGGATGTCATGGATTATCTGTCGACTTTGACCAATCAGCCGATCTTGCTGGACAACACGGCTTTGGAGGAGGCCAAGATCACTTACGAAACGCCGGTCACCGTCAAGGTCAAAGGAGTCGCGGTCCGGACGTTGCTGCGGAAGGTCCTGGGCGATTTTGGTCTGGCTTACGTGATCAAGGAGCAAACGATCCAGGTGACTTCGGCCCTGAAGGCGCGCGAGACCATGATCACGCGAACCTATAACATCGGCGACGTCGTCGACACCGGCGGGCTGGACAGTATCCGCTTTGGAAATCCCGGCATTCAAGCCGCTCAGATTGTGCAAAATGTCAACGCGATCATCGACCTGATTCAGACTTCCGTCGATCCGGAGACCTGGAAGAAAAATGGCGGAAACGGGACGATCGTTTTTCATCCGGGTACGATGTCGCTGGTAATCCGCAACAGCGCGGAAGTCCACAGCATGCTCGGCGGTGGCTTGCTGCGCTAAAGATTGATTGATCAAAAAGAACAGGAGGCAACAGAGGAAACAGAGAAAGACGAAGGATAAATAGCGCTCCTATTCGCTGTTTTCTCTGTTGACTCCTGTTCTGTTCTCATCGCTAGTTGAAACGTGAGTCTCTTTTTCCCCACCTCTGAAGATTGCGCTCGGCACACGATCTTTCCCGGCGTTGACATCCGCACGTGCTCGGTGGAAAAGATGATGATGTCCGTGGTGGACATCGCTCCGCACGCAGTGGTCGAGGAGCATCAGCATCCGCATGAGCAAGCGGGCATGTTGCTGGAAGGCCGGGCGATCTTCTTCATCGGCGGCGAACAGAAAACGCTCCAGGCAGGGGACCTCTATCGTATCCCTAGCAACGTCCGGCACAAGGTGATCGCCCTGAACCAGCCCGTTCGGGCGATTGACATCTTCTGTCCGGTGCGAGAAGAATACCGCTGAACTGAAGAGGCACTCGTTTAACCCGGAGCCAGCGGCGACGGTGCTCGTGGTAGTTCGCCGTCGCCGTTGGCTCCGGGCTAAACGAACGTTGTGGCTGTCTGATGATCTTGATTTGTCCGCCTAGGCCGCCTTTCGAAATTGCTTGGTCGGCAAGGTACGTAGCTCGCGAACAAACTCTGCCAGGCGAGTCAGTCCTTCGCGCAGCCGACCGTCGTCGGCCGCATAACTGATGCGCACGTGCCCTGCACCGCTGGGGCCGAAAAACTCGCCGGGTGAAACCAAAACTCGTTTCGCTTGAAGAAGCTTTCGAGCAAAGTCGATCCCGCTGAGACCCAGTTCGCGGATTGGAAGCCAAACGAAAAAGGCGCCGGCCGGCCAGACCGGTTCCAAACTCATCGCCTGCAAGCGCTCGTAGGTATAGCGTCGGCGCGACTCAAACTCCTTGTGGATCGAAGCAAAGGCCTCGTTTTCTTGGCGCAGGGCTGCCAGGGCGATTTGCTGGCACAAAGTCGGTGGCCAGGCGGCGTGCATGATTGCGGTCAGAGTACAAGGCCGAATCAAGTGTCGGTGGCCGGCCAGCCAGCCGACTCGGGCCGCCGCCAAGGCGTATCCTTTGCTCACGCTGCCAGCCGTTATGGTCCGACGCCAGGCTCTGGGCAGCGCGCCGATACTTGGCGACGCGCCTTCATAGATAAATCGCTCGAAAACTTCGTCATTGAAAATCAAGACATCGCGCCGATCGGCCCACCAAGCGATTTGCTCCAGGTCTTCGGGAGCGAAAACCCCGCCCGTCGGGTTTGCAGGCGAGTTGACCACCAGCAATCGAGCTCGCCGCAACGCTCGCACTAGAGGTTCCACATGAAAGCGAATGCGGCCCGATTCCATCCAGGTCGGAATCCTGTGGATGCGGGCGCGGCGGTGCCGGAGAGCAAATCGGTAGAGCGGAGAACTGGGATCGAACAATGCAACATGATCGCCATGATTGACAAAGGAATCCACGACGATGCGGAAGGCGCTCGCCACACCGGACGTGATCAAAATCTCCTCAGAAGGACTGACGCTCAGATTCTGATTGTCTCGGAGCTTGGCGGCAACGGTTTCACGCAGCTCGGGCAGTCCGCACAAAGGAGGCCAACCCCGGCGCTCCGCGGGCAACTTGGTGCTCGCCGACGCCACCAGATCGAAGCGCGGCTCCGCCAAAGCCAGGTTGACGGCATCGGGACCATGAATTTCTAGAAACTCGCCCATTTCCCGCAGATCGCCGTGGGGCGCGCAAATAACCTCGTCGCCGTAGTAGTGAAGGAAGGCGGTTCCTCCGTCGCTGAGGGGGCGGATCGAGGGCAGCCAGCGAGCGACGCCGGTACGAATGAGCAGTTTGGTTAGAAAAAGCGGATAAGCCACGGCGACAGCCTCAAATGGAAGTGCTGGTGGAGAATTCACCTCGAATTCCAAACGGGAAGTGGTTTAGCCGGACAAATGAATTCTGTAAAGACTGAGCGAGGCGGCGCTCAAAAACGCCGAGTTGATTCCACTGGAATCATGAACATGAGGGTGGCTGGGGCGGAACGGAAGGAAGTCCAGGCCGTAGCCGCATTCCCATGAATGCGGGTTGTCTCGTGAACGCCCGCGTTCTTGCGAACGCGGCTACCGCGCCAGTTCAAAGACTCGGCCCCGGCCATACCTAAGCTTAGACACATTTTCTATCTCCTAGTTGGTGCGCGAATCTCTAACATGCACTAGCAGTTGGTTGCAACGATGAGATTTTGATTTCGGAGATCGATCGATGAAATCGGGAATTGGCTTCGTCGCCTGCGCTTATCTTATGCTGCTCGCTGGCCCACCGGCCAGGGCGGATACCCTCGACGAGATTCGAAAGCGCGGCAGCATCCGCTGGGGCGGCGATCAGGAAGGCGGGGGGCCTTACATTTATTCCGCCCCGAACGATCCGCAAAAGCTGATCGGTTTTGAGGTGGAGCTGATGCAAATGCTGGCCGACCGCTTGGGAGTGCGCTCCGAGTTTCGTCAATGCGAATGGGATAACCTTCCCAATCTCCTCGGCACGGGCGACATCGACGTGATCGTCAACGGCTACGAGCTGACGAAGTCGCGGCTTGCCAGGATGGCTGCGACCATGTCGTATTATGTCTACGAGCTGCAACTGCTGGCCCGCCGCGACGATGGATTGATTCAATCCTGGGATGACCTGCAAGCAAAGAATGGGCGCCGCAAGGTCGTCGGCGTTTTAGGAGGCACGGCCGCTCAGAATTACGTGGAGAAGCGGTTCGGCGATCAAATAGTCGTTCGTATTTTTCCCGGCTCAACTCAGGCTATGGGCGCCGTCGTCGCCAAGGATACCGACGCGACGGTTCAAGACTTGCCTATCGCCCAGTTTTATCGGAACCGGTATCCGACCTTGCAGTTGGTGGATCAGCCGGTGGCTCCCGGTTATTACGTGATTTATATGCGGAAGCGCGACGATCGCTTGCGCGAGGAGCTGAACGCCAGCCTGCTTGATCTAGTCCACAGTGGCCAACTGCGTAAGCTTTACGACCGCTATGGTCTCTGGAATTCTGCTCAGGAAAAGCTCGGCGCCCCGAACTTGGGGTTTTCTGAGTTGGAATCATCGGACGAGAGTGCGGGCCAGTCGGAGGAGCTGCACGGTTGGGCGGTGATCGGCAAGAACATCGGCATTCTGTTGGAAGCGGCCCGGATGACGGTCTTGCTGACGTGCTTGGCAATGCCGCTGGCGATTGTCGTGGGCTTGTTCGTGGCATTGATTCGGCTTTATGGACCGGCGCCCTTGCGCTGGGTCTTCTCGGCATATGTGGAAGTTCTGCGCGGCACGCCGCTGCTGCTTCAGCTCGTCACAATTTATTATGTCCTGCCGCCCGCGTTCGGGTTTAGCCTCAATCCGGTGTTAGCTGCCGTCCTGGGATTGGCCGTCAATTATTCCGCCTACGAGTCGGAAATCTATCGCGCCGGCTTGCTGGCGATTCCGGTCGGACAAATGGAGGCCGCGCTATCGCTCGGCATGTCGCGAGCCGTAGCCCTTCGCCGCGTCATTGTTCCGCAAGCCGTGCGGCTGGTCATCCCTCCCGTGACCAACGATTTTATCGCCTTGTTCAAGGATACCTCGATGTGCTCGGTGATCACTGTCGTGGAGTTGACCAAACGCTATTTGATCCTGGTCAACAATACCAACGCCTTTTTGGAGCTCATGGTGGTTACTGCCCTGCTATACCTGATTATGAGTTATCCGCTGTCGCTCTTGGCCCGACGACTGGAACGACGCACCCGCCGCGTGGCGATGTGAGGCAGGCGGTTGTGCTGCATTGGCAAATGTTCCGGAAGCTAAGGCGCAAGGGCTCTCAATTTCTTTCACGCTCGATGATTCGACGAAGCTCCAACGCACGTTCGGCGTCTTCGCCTTTCGGATGGTGATCGACGAACCAGTCGGCATCCTCCAAGGCCTCTTTCTTTTGGCCGGACTGATAGCGGAGGGCGGCGCGCATGAGGCGGTCGTGGGCGGCGTCGGGGTCGATGGCCAGGATGGCGTCGAGGTAATGCAGGGTGCCGGGCGCATCGCGATTTCGACCAGCAATGCCCAAGAGATTGTGCAGGATGCGAATGACGATAGCCTTCTTGTTGTTCGGCTTCAGCTCTTCATCGCTCAGCGGTTCGCCGGTCTGTTCGGCAACTCGCTGGTTCGCTTCCTTGCGCGTCAGGGTTTTCCCACCTTCGAAAACATCAATGAGCTGTCCTTCGCCTTTCTCGGGTTGATACTGGACGACGAAATGTCCAGGCATGGGAATTCCGGCAACGTTCAATCCCAGTCGCCGTGCCAGTTCCATGTACAAGACCGAGAGAGTGATCGGGATGCCTTCGCGATCGTCGAGAACTTCGTTGAGATAGCTGTTGGAGCGGTTGTAATAATCGGCACGGCTGCCATGGAAGCCGCGCTCGGCGAATAGATATTTGTTCAAGGCCGTCAACTTGGCCGGGCCATCGGCATCCTTAGGCAAGGCGGCTTGAAGGTCGCTGGCCATGCGCTCGATTTCCTTGTGATAAGGCTCGATGTCCAAGTCGTCGTTGTCAAGCCTCGCCACCAACAACGCAGCGTAAACCAAATCGATATCTTCTTCTTTGCCCTGCAAGGCCTTGACCAGTTCGGCTTCGACGCGCTGGTAGTGCACGGCCTGGGACAGTTGGCGGAGCTGACCGGCCTCTTGCTCCAAGAGCTTGGCCCGATCGCGGAGCAGGCGCAGACTCAAATCAGCGTCCGGTAACAGGGACTTCACCAATTCCGGCCTGGCTGGATGCTGCGGCGAGATGTTGGCCACGGACTGCGTGATTCGCTTCACCACATCGTCGGGCGGCCGAGGAGACACGAGCTCTTTGGCGACCCGAAAGTTCTTGAACTCGGCGGCCGTGTCGCGGAACTTGGCCAATCCGACCTTGGCTCCGGCCGGATCAAACTCCGCGGATTCGAAGACCAACTCGCCATTGACGAAACAACGAAGGCGATCTTTTTCGATTCGGACCTTCAGGGTGTTCCAATCGCCGGGCCGGTAATGCGGGCAGGGTTCCTGGCGGAGGATTTTCCAGGAGAAGACATCGGATCCGGCAAAGCGCGTTAGGCGTAATTTGCCGGCGGAGGGATAGAAGCCGTAGTGGTTGTCGCCGCCGTCGGCGGCAAAGACCAGACCGGCCGCCCCGGCTTCATCATCGAGGCGGACTGTGACTGCCATCTCGAAAGGGACCGGCGGTGTCGGATGCTGCCGCAAGCATAGGGACCGTCCACCGAAGCCGTCGCCGGGTCCTTCGACCAAGATATGTCCGGCATGTTGTCGCCAGCGGGCGCCAAACACCGGCGTCCATTCGGCCGGATCGAGCGCGCCGATGGTCAGCCAGCGCGCCATCGGAATCGGATTCGGCTTTTGAATGAGCGTTTTCAAAGCATTGACCGGGGTGGCGAAGCCTAGATTGCTGGTGACCAGAGACTTCATGGTCACAATCCCCTGCACGCGGCCATCCAGGTCCAGAAGCGGACCGCCGCTGTTGCCGCGCTCCAAAGGAATCGCCAGCTGAATCATCGGCCGGCCTTCAATCTCACGCTTGCTGGAGACCAATCCGCTGACCACGCTGTGTGTCAGGCCCAAGGGATTGCCGAAGGCCACGACGCTTTGACCTTGTTTCAAGCTATCCGAGTCGCCGAGAGCCAACGCGGACAGATTCTTGGCGTCGATGCGAAGCAGGGCTAAATCGAATGACCGGTCGGAGGCGTGAATACTGGTGACCTCGTACTCTTTGTCCGCCAATTTCACGCTGACAGGCCGGGCCTCGCCGATGACGTGCAGATTGGTGGCGATTACCCCGTCGCTATCGACCACAAAGCCGGTGCCAAGGCCCTGCCGTTTGCCGTCGCGGCCGGTGAAGGTGATGACGGCGATCGACTGACGGACTTTTTCAACGAGCTGTTCGACGGTTTTGTCCGGAGCGAAGATTGCGGGGTCATTCTGCTTGTTCGCCTTCTTCGTTTCATCATCCGCGCGCAAAACGCAAGGCGCGCTGAGGAATATAGTAAGGCTGAAAATAAGCAGTCGATGCATAGGAATCTCTCCTCAGAGGGCCAAAAACGATTCATTCCTATTGTCACCGAAGCGAGTCCGAAGTCCAAGGGGGAGCAGTTAACTCTCTTGACAGTTGGATGATAGAACTTTCCTCATGTTGATTCCGCAAGGTTAGATGAGGTACTATTGATCTGTGGCTTGTATTCTGACTGCCAACTGAATAACTGGGCCAATACCAATGAGTCTGAAGGTCGAAGTGGAACGAGAAGACGATGGCCGCTGGATCGCGGAAGTGCCTGAACTTCCGGGCGTACTAGCCTACGGGCAGGGTCGGCAGGAAGCGGTCGACAGGGCTGAGGCTTTGGCGCTTCGAGTGATCGCCGACCGCCTGGAACATGGCGAGCCGGTAGCAGATTGAGTCAACTTTTGTCCCCGCGGGGAGAAGAAGATTGAAGTAGTTTTTTCACCTCGTCGTGGGTTCGAAAATGTCCTGCGTCCATTCGTTGCCGGATTTGGCGACATTCCTCAATCAGCTTTGGGTTTCGCTCAATCAGAAAATCAATCAAATCATCATCCAGCGGCATCAGGGCAAATTCAGGATTCCCATTGGAACCCAACAAAACGCCATCAGGTCCTACGACTTTGAGAACATCTCCGATAGGCGTTTGCAGATCTTTGAGAAGGTGAATTGTCATTGTTCTTGCTCAAATAACGAATGGATTCTTCTTTGCTCAGAATCCTAAGGATCTGTACTTGCCTCCTTCACATCATAAAAAATCCGGAAGTCGGCTACCCGGAGGCGATATTGGCTAGGAGCGGGTTGACGAAGCAGCTTTACTTTGGCTTTGCTCTCCAGAGTCGGATTGACGCCAAGAATCTGTTCAATTTCGTCTAGGATGGCCGTGCGGTTAGAAGCTCGAAGCTTCTTCAGGTCCTCCACCGCCTCATCCGCTTAGCTTACTTCATGCGGCATGCATTCAATTGTAACTTTCTTACAAGTGAACCGGACACCAGTTAATCAAATATTCCTAACTGGAGCCTTGCCGCTTCCGACATGCGTTCTTTGGTCCAGGGCGGGTCCCAGACGATCTCGACCTCGGCATCTTTGACGCCCGGGATTTCTTGCACTTTCCAGCGGACTTCGGGGGGCAGGGAGCCCGCGGCCGGACAAGCCGGCGATGTTAGCGTCATGCGGACGTGGACGAACCCGGTGGGCTGCACGTCGATATTGTAGATCAGCCCCAGCTCGTAAATGTTGACGGGGATTTCCGGGTCAAAGCAGGTTTGCAACGCATCGACAGCCTTCTTCTCGATCTCCTGAATCTGGTCGGGGGAGAGAAGCTCGGGGGGGCGGAGCGGAAGGAGTTTCAGACGGCGCCGGGCTGGCTGATTCGGCGGAAGGGTTCAGTCGATTGGTATCGAGTTGTACGGGTTGATCGCTCATGATGCATCAGTTACTCCGGGTCCAAAACGGATTAGTCGAGTTATTCCGTGGAGATGGTTTTCTCCTCTCCTTGGAGGGCGGCGAGGAGGGTGTGCCAGGCCAAAGTGGCGCACTTGACCCGGACGGGAAACTCGCGAACCCCCGTGAACACTTCCAGCTTGCCTAACTCAGGAGCGGAGATTTCCTGGTGCGGGTCGCTGGTTACCAGATCCTGAAATTTCTTAAAAATCGCCTGGGCTTCGGCCGGGGTTTTGCCTTTGATGCTTTCAGTCATCATCGATGCCGAGGCGGTGGAGATCGCGCAGCCGGTTCCCTGGAATCCGACGTCCTGGATCACGCCGTTTTCCATCTTGAGGAAGAGCTGCACCTTGTCGCCGCACAGAGGATTAAAACCCTCGGCCTGTCGGTTGGCGATCGGAAGCGCGCGGAAATTCCGCGGCTTCTTCTGATGATCCAGGATGACCTGCTGGTACAAATCGCGCAAATCCGACATCAACCGAACACCTCCTTGACCTTGTGCAAGCTGCTCACCAGGGCGTCGATTTCCTCTTTGGTGTTGTAGAAGGCCAACGAGGCTCGGGCCGTGGCCGGAACGCCAAAACGGTCCATCACCGGCTGAGCGCAGTGGTGACCCGTGCGAATGGCGATCCCTTCCTGATCCACGATGGTTCCGATGTCGTGAGGGTGAATGCCTTCGAGAACAAAGGAAATGACTCCGGCCTTTTCCCGAGCCGTGCCAATGATTCGAAGTCCGGCAATCTGCCGCAAAGCCTCGGCGGCGTAAGAGAGAAGGTCATGTTCATAGGCCTCGACGGCGTCCCGATCGAGAGCGCTTAGATAATCGATGGCGGCGGCCAGGCCGACAGCGCCGGCCACATGAGGCGTACCGGCCTCGAACTTATTGGGGATGGTGTTGTAAGTGGTTTTCTCAAACGTGACCGAGCTGATCATCTCGCCGCCGCCTTGATAAGGAGGCATGGCTTCCAAGAGCGCGGCCTTGCCATAGAGCACGCCGATGCCCGTCGGCCCATAGAGTTTATGGCCGGAGAAGGCGTAAAAATCGCAATCCAGCTCGCGGACGTCGACTTTCAGGTGAGGCGCGGCCTGGGCGCCATCCAGAAGGACCGGTATGCCCCGCCGATGCGCCATCTCGATGATTGGCCGAACCGGATTCAGGGTGCCCAGGGCGTTGGACAAGTGGACGAGCGCAACCAGCCGGGTCTTCGACGATAGTAGTTTTTCGAGCTCATCCAAGCGCAGCTCGCCGGCGTCGTTGATCGGGATTACTCGCAGGACGGCGCCTTTCTCCTCGCACAGCATTTGCCAGGGAACGATGTTGGAGTGATGTTCCATGGCGGAGATGAGGATTTCATCGCCGGCGTGGACATTGCTTCGGCCGAAACTGGAGGCGACCAGGTTGATTCCTTCAGTGGTGCCGCGGACGAAAATGATTTCCCGCGGCTCGGCGGCATTCAGGAAGCGTTGCACCGCAAGGCGTGCCTTTTCATATTCCTCTGTGGCGAGCTGGCTGAGGAAATGAACGCCCCGGTGCACGTTGGAATTTTCCTCGCGATAGAACCGATCCAATGTGTCGATGACGACCTGGGGTTTCTGCGCCGTGGCCGCATTATCCAGGTAGACCAGCGGTTTGCCGTTCACTTCTCGACGCAAAATCGGAAAGTCCTCACGAACCTTCCAGACATCGAAGGCAGGCGATGCCTTCCGGGGACTGCGCGGTCGAGTTTCCGTAATGAGGCTCATACCTCTTCCTCCAACTGCGGTCGGTCGGGCGCTTGCCGGCCCGCTAAGAGAGTCTCTTCCAGATGGGCTCGGATCGGCTCGACTTTGATCCGTCCGATGATGTCATTGGCGAAGGCGAAAGTCAGCAGGCTGCGAGCATCGTCTCGGCCGATGCCGCGCGAGCGAAGATAGAAGATCGCTTCCTCGGCCAATTGACCGATGGTGGCTCCATGCGTGCACTTGACGTCGTCGGCAAAGATTTCCAATTGAGGCTTCGTGTTGATAACCGCGTCTTCGGAAAGCAGCAGGGTCTTGTTGGTCTGCTTGGCATCGGTTTTTTGGGCGTCTTCGTGGACGTAAATCTTGCCGTTAAAAACTCCCCGGGCCTGATCGTCGAGAATGCCTTTATACAATTCGTGACTCGTGCAGTGCGGCTTGGCGTGATCGATGCGGGTGTGATTGTCGATCAGCTGCTTGCCTTTCGCCATGTATAAGCCGTTGAGCGTGCATTCGCAGCCTTCTCCATCCAGAACCGCGTTGACCTCATTTCGCACCAGGCTGCCGCCCGTCGCAATCGAATGTGATGAAAATCGGCTGCTGCGGTCTTGCTGGACTTGCAGGGTGGCGACGTGAAACGTCTGCGGATTCTCACGATGGATTTTGTAATGATCGAGGCCGGCGTTTTCTTGC
>Ga0207128_1067_pt1 | contig 22000 bp, 25 predicted proteins | sample Alteio_BWMinHeat_18_FD_153522 | JGI IMG/M metagenome (GOLD analysis project Ga0207128, IMG submission 153522) | Enriched cells from forest soil in Barre Woods Harvard Forest LTER site, Petersham, Massachusetts, United States -... | ecosystem: Environmental > Terrestrial > Soil > Temperate forest >... | reverse complement strand
GTGGATCCGCTGCATCGACTGGAGCGGCTGCTCCAAGCTCTTGCGTAAGGGCGACCGCGTCAAGCTCAACGGCTACTTCAAGGAGCCGCGTACCTACGAAACCAAGGCTGGCGAAACCGTCACCGTCAAGGACTTCGTCGTCCTCAAAGCTCACGCTGAGAAGATGAAAGTTCGCGAACAGGCGGAGTAACTAACGCGCTTCCCTCGAGCGGGTCCGGGTTTCCCGGGCCCGCTCTTTCGATGCTGAAAAGGCGGTGAGGTTGTTAAGACCCGTCTGGACGGCTTTGGGATGCACCACGAGGACGCGGCGGCCGGGTCGGATCACTTTTTCGTTGAGCCAGCGCTCGCGTGTTGCGGTGGGTACCCGCGCCGGGTCGAGAAAGGCGATGGGCTCTGCGAGTTCTTCTGTGAGGAGACCCAGGATACGCCGCACGAAGCCCTCGTTGCCAGTGTGGCGGAGAAAGAGGAGAACCCGGCGGTCGTGGGCGATCTCCGAGCGTACCGTGTTGAGCAACCAGGTCTCCTTCGGAGAATGCCAGGAGGCGGGGAAGGCCTCGGCGGTGGCCACGACCTCGCCGCCGGCGTCTTGTGGATAGCGCAGGGTGAATTCGCCGCATTCCTCGGCCGCGAGGTCGAGATACGAAGGCAGCTCGCAGAGCGCACCCCAGAGAAGGCCGGCGCGGCTTGTGCCGCGGTCCCTTCGGATTTGATCGAGCAGCACGGAGCGCAGGCGGTTGTACTCAGCGAGGAGTCTGCGGCCTTGGAAGTCGTCGCCTAAAGGTTCGACGCCGATGGGTTCTTCCGTGCAGGGCGGGAGTTCCTCGTCGAGGTCTTCCTTGTGCATGATGAGGCCGGTCGGCAAAATCTGCTCCAAAATGAAGAGGGGTAGCACCCCGGGGGCTTCGCCGAGCTGGCGAATCTCGGGTGCTGCCGAGTCGTCTTCGCGGTCGGTGACAGAGCCGAAGGCGCGAGCGCCGGAGTTCGTTGCCTGGCCGGCGGGCGCGATGAAGATCTTCCGGTAGCCATACCGGGCGACGAAGGCGGCTTTGTCGTCGCGATCGAAGATCTTGCGAAACCGAGCGCAAAGAGCCCAAGCGTTGGCGAAGAGACTGCTGGCGTAGCCGCCCATGAGAGAACCGGTGAGAGCGATCGTGGGTACGCCTGGCAGCTCCACCAAACGGTGCGCAGCTTTCTGCTGGGCGCTGCCGCTGGTGGAGTACTCATGCAGCTCGTCGAGGATGAGGCCGTCGAAGAATCGCGCCTTGTGGTGAAGGATGTAGCGCGCGAGAGGAAATCGCCGCGGGTTGGGGAGCATGCAGTAGAGGGGCGCACCGCAGCCGGAGCGCTTCGACCAGGTCGAGGCGTCGAGTAGATCCGTGAGGATCGTTTCCAGGTTCGCTAGCCGGTCAGGAGTGGACGATGAAAGCTCAGGAAGCTCCGCGAGACGAGCATCGAGGCCTTGAAGGTGGTTGTACGGGACATGAGCGTCTCTGTAGCGCTCTTGGAAGAGACGGATTGCGTTGGTTTTAAGAGATTCGGTGGTGCCCTGGCGCAGGATCGCCAGACGGCCGGCGAGTTTGAACGGAAGCCAGAAATGCGGGGCGTACATGTCGACTTCTCGCGCGTGCTGGTCTACAAGGGCGTTGATATGCGCCTCGAAGTCCGAGAGGTCGAGTGAGGGAAGTGGGCGAGGGGCGACGAGGTCGCTTGCTAACCGATGAGCGGCTGGATGATCGACGAGGGTCGCAGTAGCGCGATCGCGGAGTTCAGTATTGAGGTACGGATAGAGGTGGAGTGTGAGCTCGCGTGCGAGTTGGGCAAAGACGTTTCCGGGTGTGGCCGTGTGGCCGTCGCACAGGGAGCGCTTCAGAGCTCGGCTGGCTGCTGAGTCAGGTACCAGCAAGTGCGCGCAGTCAGGACACCGCATGCCGGGTGTGCCGGAGATCGCTGGACCCAGTTTGGCGGCCTCGCGGCTCAAGATGTAGACCGAGGCCTCTTTCTCGAGGTCGGAGGGCGCCTGGACGATCTGGACCGTGTATTCGGGGCAGACGGCGGCGATCTGGTCTGTCCAGCCTTGTAGTAGGTGCGGTGGACACACAACCAAGAGCCTGCGTACCGCTTTGAGACGGTGGGTGGGGAAACCGAGCCGGGCAAGCTCGGCCTTGGTATGAGAGAGGTTTTCGGGGGCGAGCGCTCGGACGATCGAGAGGGCCACGGTGGACTTGCCGGTGCCCACTTCGGCGATGCCCTGGGGATTCTCGCCGAGGGCGAGGAGTTTAAGGCCCGCTTGGATCAGGGCGGCTTGGCGCCGGAAGGGCTTGCGAGCGAGTGGAGGCAGCTCGATTTGGTGGTCGGGGTTTTCCGGATCGTGCATGGCGGGGAGCTGCTCGCGTACGAGAGCGGCCAAAGAGTCGCTATACGCGGCAAGCAAGTCGGCGGTTGTGAAGTCCTCGATCGCGCGCGCGTCGGTGGGCTCGGTGCCCAAAGCGAGCTTGTGAAAACGGAGCGTGTCGAGGCGCAGAACATGGATATCGAGCCGTGGCTGCTGGACCTGGACTTCACCGGTGCGCTGGCCCTGTTTGTCGTAGCGGGTCTCGATGACCTCGAAGTTGCGAGTGAGGGTGCCTTTCGCGAGCAACGTCGGGAACCGGTTGGGTTCGTTGGGCTCGAGCCGTCGACCGTTAAGAAGGCCTGACGAGAGAGCGAGTGCGATGTGGGCTGCCCGCGCCGGAAGGGCCACCGGCATCGGGGCGCCGAGGAGTTGTGTGGCTGCCACGTCCGTTCCGAAGAGGCGCGGCTGGATGGAGAAGGGACGCGCGTGGGCGAGGACCTGGTCGACATCGAGGGCTCGCTTGGTGAGGCGCAGGTCTGCGTAGAGGGTTGTGCCCGTGACGACCGGTTCAGGGAGAGGCCCGTCCAGGGGCGGCAAGGATGCGCAGTCGGTGGCTGCCTGGTCGAGCAAGGCGAGGGTGTGTTGTTCTGGGTGGCTTTCCTGATCTCGGCGGGAGGCGACGATCAAGAGTTGGTGAAAGGCATCGAAGTCAGGATCAGGGAAGCGCCAGATATGGATGTTGCGGTAGTGGGCCGCAAGGTAGGAGCTCGAGGCTGCGAGAGCCTGGCCAGGGATGACGAAGAGCAGGATGCCGCCTGGCTGGAGCGCGGCGGTGAAGCGCATCAGAAAGCGGTGCTCGAGACGGCGCGTTTCGGGGTCCGTATCGTAGGGAGGATTGAGAAAGAGTACGGAAGCTTCGCCTTCAAGACCGAAGTGAAACGCATCGCCGTGGTGTCCGGCCTTGTGGCCTAGGCGTTCCTCGAGGATGCGCGCCCGGGAGGCCTCAAGCTCGATGCCGAGGCAGTAGCGCGAGACATCGTCGGGATCCCGATTGAGCGCCGCGGCGGCGAGAGCGGTCAGAGCTTCGCCCGTGCCGGCGCAGGGATCGAAGAAAACGTGTGAGTGATACGCGTTAGGCAGCTCCGGGAGCGAAAAGGTCGAACTGAAGCTGGCGATAAGGTGAAGCGGCGTCGGGTAATAGCCCGCGATCGCCTGCGAACCGGGTCGTGCCATGGAAAGCCTCCTTTTGAAGATGCGTGGCGGTGAAGTCGCTTAAGAACTCTGAGAACGTCGCCGGAGCGACGTCGCAAAGGATCGGATGCTCAAGGCCCAGGGCATCGAGGCCCTGTGTTCGAAGACCGTCGGTAGCGGTCTCTGCTGTCCAGGGCTGTTCCAGAGCCTCGTTGTAGAGCGCCAAGTGAAAGGCGGGCTGGTTGGCGATGGGGAGGGCCGTCCTCTGATCGAGTCGGGCCACGAAAGCAAGGGCGCACGCTGCTTGGCGAGCCTGCTCGCCGTAAAGGGAGCGCAGGAGCGGTTCTTGCGCATCGAGCCACCAGGTACAAGGAGCGGAGAGAAAGCGAATGGCGTTGGTTTCCGCCGCGCCGGGTTTGAAGTGAAGGAGCTCAGGCAGGTAGGCGATACAGAGCTGCCCTGCCGGAGTGGACTGGGTTTCATAGCGGTAGCCGAGGGAGCGCAGGAGCTCGTAGCGGGTACGATCGTCGCCGGCGGCGACTTCGCCGCAGCGCAGGTTGACTGTGAAGGCCTTGAGCGCGCTGGGAGTGCCGGCGTAAGCCAGCAGCGCGGGTCGCCGCGTGGAGGATTGCGGTTGGGGAACGATCCCGGGCACAAGGATCTCGGCCACGAGTTCCACGGTGAAGCTACGGCCTTTCGCGTCGTCCTTTTTGGTGATAGTGAGAGAAGTCATCCGTTGCGCTCTCCTGGGTTGTCCGCCGACAGGGCGTGGCAGAGGCACGGCGAAAAGGGCGGCTGGCAAGGCCGGAGCGAAGCCCCCCAGGTGGGGGCGGCGCGGAGCCCGCAGGGGAGCCTTGCGAGGCGTCCGGGCCGTGCGAATCTGCAAGCCCTCGGGGGATAAGCCAGCGAAAGCAAGAAAGAGATGAGGCTGTGGCCACCCGACAAGGCCGGGCGCACAGCCGAGCCGTACTGTGTCCCCCGATACTGCCGGGGGGACACCCGGCTGTGCGCTCTCGCGATTCAGGAGAGCGTTACGCGAGCGCGTGTGTCAGCGAAACTGTTGGTGAGGCGGAGCGGGCCCAGGGCCCGTGCTGTTGTGGATGGTGATCATCAAAGACGCTCTGGGTCCAGCAGGTTGACGACCCTGGCTTCGAGCGCTTGAAGCGCCTTGGCGTCGTCGATCATGGCCTGGTCGACGGTGCCATCGTCGTGGATCACCGCGTAGAGCTGCTTTTGCCAGTCGACTTCGAGTTGGATCAGCTTCTCACCGTCGCAGGCAAAGCGAGTAGGTCCATAATCCGCGCCCGCTTCGCTATAGCCGAGGAATATTTCCCTGTCGGCCACGAGTCCATCCAGGATGCTAGAACCGCCGTAGTTCGCTTCCTGGTGGATAAGGACTGCTTCGTCGCCTTCTTCGTATTCGACGTGCAGGTCGTATTTATCGGAAATCTCAGCGGCTCTGGTCTTCCTGAGTTGAATCGAGAAGTAGCAGCGGTCTCCCATGATGATCTCCGTTTGGTTAGCCTTCAATGGTGGGAATGAGGGCGGGGCGGCAGTCCCTGATGAGCCGCGCGCTGGGTGCCTGTTCGGTCGTGTGGTGCGCGCTAGCGCGGCGCAGACAATCGTCAAAGGGTGGTAGTCCGCGTTTGTCGCAAAGGTGCAACAAGTCGGCTAGTAGGTCTTCTATGTAGCCCTCGGCGTAGATCCACCGGGGATTGAATGACTCACCACCCTTGGCGTGGGTATGAGCTTGCAAGCCCACCAGGGCGGCCGCGCAGCGTTTGGCATTCCGGCGACTCCTCTTGGCGGAGTGTGTGCTTGTAGTTGTAGTTCTGATCGCGCGAGAAGTCATTCTGATGACCTCCTGGCTTGTTGGGCGCAAGTCCGTGCGCTCGGTGGAAGTGGTACGCCGGGGTCGATGAGCGAGCCGTCTTGTTCTTCTTCGGCATCACACGCGAGGCAGTACCAGTCGGACCAGTCGCTCGGTTCGTATCGCTGGCCGTTGGCGTTGATCCAGGTAAGAACGCGGACGCCGCTACTGCCGCAGCGAGGACAGCGATAGGTATCAGGGATGGTGGGGGCGATGGGTGCATCGCGTGACGAGTCAGGTTCGTTGGTCATCGCTCTCCCCAGTGAAGTGGATGCGTCCGAAGCGCTCCGTGTAGGCGCGGACGCGTTGAGCGCGGCGGGTTGGTTGCCGGCTCGCGTGTTCACGCTCGGCGCATTGGGTGGCTTTGAAGAGTTCGTGGAATGCACGAACTGCTGCGGGAGCTGGGTCATAGCGCAGGATTCTCATTGCGCCACCTGGAGCGCTGGCCGAGTAGCCAGCGCGAGAGAGAAGGCGTTGTAAAGGTGGTGATGGAGGGAAGCGGAGCGGAGAGCCTTGGCAGTCCAGGATGGAGTGTAGCGATCGAAGCCAAGAATCCTGATTGAGCGGATGTCCTGGGCATACAGATGCAATGCAGAGAGACGCTCCTCTTCAAGCACGGCTCGTTCTTTCTCCATGGCGGGAGCGTTGGAAGCGAGGAGGCGCTCCGTGCGCTTCATCGCTTGTTCGTATGCAGTCTGAATGCGCGCAGTGAGTTGAGCGATACGGTTGTTGTTGGTGCCGGAGGTCAACATGGTGAATCTCCTAGCGGCAGTGCCGCTGTTGACCGGGGGCTGTATGCCCTCGTCGTGAAGGCGAGGAAACCGGCAAGGCCTCTGTGCTCGTCAAGGCCGCGCTTGCGCGCCCCATGGGGCTCGGCCTTGACGAGCATGGAGTGCCGGTTAATGTGGCCCGTTACGACGAGAGCAAAGCAGGAGGCAAGTGTAGGGTTGTTGTGAGGCTGTTTTGTGTTGGCTCGCGAGCACGACGGGTCGGAGGGGACGGAGGCCCTCGCGCGGAGCGGGCTCGGGTGGTTTGCGGTCGTTGGCGGAAAGCGTGCCAGCGGTTGTCTTGCTGGCGCGGTGTCCGCGAGTTCGTGGAGGCGATCGAGCTGCCGAAGGGTTTGTTCAGACACCACTTTCGGCTTTGGCGATGGCTTTGCGCGCTGATCTGAGCGCCGCTGTCAGCGCGTTCATGTGGTCGATTGTCGCGTGTTCAAGTTGGCGCTCGGTGGCGTCGTTGAGCTGGTTAAGCGCGGCGAGCAGATCGGGCGCGGCTGCGATCAGGCGCGTGTTGGCCTCGCGCTCCTCACGTTTGGAGCTCACGACATTGGCGATGGTTACTCCTTGTTCAGTAAGTACCGTGTGAAAAAGTAGTGGAGCGATGCCCTTGCCGCGCGGCTGCTCTATGCCGCCACCATCGCGCCACGGTCCACTTGTATGTTTGGTTAGGAAAGTCAACATGGTGAATCTCCTAGCGGCAGGGCCGCGGTTGACCGGAGGCTATATGCCCTCGTCGTGAGGGCGAGGAAACCGGCAAGGCCTCTGTGCTCGTCAAGGCCGCGCTTGCGCGCCCCATGGGGCTGTGCCCCCAGCTGTACTGTGTCCCCGGCTGTATCGGGGATTGGGGCCTCGGGCCTTGACGAGCATGGAGTGCCGGTTAATGTGACCCGTTACGACGAGAGCAAAGCAGGAGGCAAGTGTAGGGTTGTTGTGAGGCTGTTTTGTGTTGGCTCGCGAGCACGACGGGCCGGAGGGGACGGAGGCTCTCGCGCGCAGCGGGCTCGGGTGGTTTGAGGTCGTTGGCGGAGACCGTGCCAGAGGTCTTTGGCTGGCGCGGTGTCCGCAAGTCGATCGTAGGTGTTCGGTGGAATCGTGATCCTAGGCGGCGGTTGGCTCCGCCGGCTGTTCTTCGACCGCGGAGCGGTTAAGGATGTAGTCGGCTGCTTTTTGAGCCTGTTGGGCAGCTGTGAGGATGAGCCGATTGTCGGCGCGTAGCACGCCGAGCCAGTGAGCGAGGTAGGCAGCACTGTCGGTGAGAATGTTGAGTTCGTGGTTGGGGCCAATGCCTTCGACTTTGATGGGTTCAAGACCGACGACTCCGCACAGGAGACAGGCTGTGAGCTCCGCCACGAGCTCTTCTTTGGCATACGCGTCCCGGCCGGGGCGGTGCTGGCGGTTGAGGCGGTGCTCTGCGAGGGTGCTGTGGCCAAGTTCGTGAAACAAGGTGGAGTAGTACAGAGGAGGTGAGAGAAAGGCTCCGGGGTGGGGCATGCGGACGATGTCCTCTCGTGGCGAGTAGCAAGCGCGATCGCCGCCATGAAGGATGGTTGGACGTTGCGGCATGGTTTCGACGATTGCCGCGGCGGCTGGGATGGAATCAAAAGGGGGCGGCGGTTGTGATGCGGGTGTGGTGACCCCATCGCACTGTTCGGTATTGAAGAGGGTAAAGTAACGAACGAGCAGTCGGGTGCGAGATGGGCTGTCTTCGACGGGATCGGGTTCAGTTGTCGTGTCTCGCTTCCAAAGCACGACGGGGCTCCCGTGCTCGCCGGCGCGCACGGTGCCGCCGAGCTCCCTAGCCTGCTTGTAGGTGACCCACCAGCGGGACGAGTAGGGAGCGCAGCCGAGTAGGAACAGGTTGATGCCGCGATAGTCGCGGCGGCTGCGGAGGTTGGCCGGTCGGCTCCCGTCTGCGAAGCAGCGCCAGGGTTGACGCCACGGCACGACGCCCTGCTCGAGCTGAGCGAGAATGCGATTAGTGATGATGGTGTAGACGTCGGTCTTCACAGTGCGGCCTCCCGATGAGCGTTGAGGACCGGGGGCATCCCGGCGGTGAAAGCAAGTTCGGCTTCGTCGTCGCCGTAGTCGTGGCGAGGACGTTGTTTATTGAGGATGTGGAGTTCGTCGACCAAGAATGCGCGAGTCGTTGGAGTGCCGTAGCGCTGCTTGTAGGTATGGTCAGCGAATGAACCGCTGAGGTGAACCAGATCGCCCTTGCGGGCGGCTGGAGAGGCGCCCTGCCGATCCACGCAGCGGATCCAGCGTGTGATCTGACTGCCGCCCTGGTCGGTGTTGGTAACGGCGATGAAAAACGTGTTGTTCATGAAGGCGATCTCCGGCGTGGGATCGCTGGCGAGTGTGCCGTACAGATGGATGGTGTTCTCCGCGTTTGTCATTTCGTTGCTCCCTTCGTCGTGGTTGGCCTTGCTCATCACGGCAGCGAATGGGCCCGAGGGGAAGGAGTCGGGGTGTCAAGGCCGCGCTTGCGCGCCCGTAGGGCTGTGCCCCCAGCTGTACTGGGGGCTTGGCCTTGCGCCCCGACGCCCCTCGGGCAGGTACTTGAGCGAACGTGAGATGAGCGAGGCGAACGTGAAGGGAGCCATGGCGAGTGGAGAACACCGCTAAAAACACGTCAGCGCGGCAATGTTCAAAGCGCGCCGCCGCGGAATTGCTGGTGAAGAGTGCTCTAGAGCGGACTTGTAGGTGTTGCTCGCGACGGCGGTCTAGGCAGCTGCTTGGCGGGCTTCACAACGGACTGTTCTGGAGGGAAACAACACTGGACGACAGCCAAGGGCCCTGCAGCCGTTTCCGGCTGATCCTGGTGAGACTTCCACGCGGCCGCCCATCGCATGGCGGCGCGGTGGGAGCAAGACGCGTTTACGATGCGTGACGGAGGGGAGGTACTGTCACGGATGGCGGGTCAGCGGCAACAATGAGTAATAGGGGGGAGAGCCATGCCCGTAAGGTACGAAGTTGACCGCTCCAAGCGTTTAATTAGCTTGACGCGCCAGGGCGCGGCGGAGCCGACACTCTCAGAGTTCAAGCTGACTGTAGGGGAGGCATTGGCCACGATACGGCCAGAACGCGGGTTTAATTACCTGGTCGACGGCGAGGTTCTGGTGGGGACTGCGGTGTCGACAGGCTACCTGGAGGAGTTGTTGAGTTTCCTGAACAGTATTGAGCCGTGCAAGGTAGCGGTGGTCGCGCGTTCGCCGGCCGCGTTCGGGATGGCGCGAATGGCGCAGACGCTTTCCGAGCGGACTATGGTGAGACTCAAGGTTTTCGTTGCTGAGGTTGAAGCGGAGGAATGGCTGGCCTTGAATGACGAGGATTCCGGGGATAACCCTCGCGTGGGTCCAACGTAGGGTGCGAGTTGAGGCTGTCGCAAGGAGTAGATCGTTAGGGCGGTAACAAACTCATGGTCCAAACGGTTTCGCTGCTTTGAGGAGTGGTCGGTGAAGTCGTCATCACAGGTACCCACTTGTGGCCAGTGGCGCATTCGTATTCGAGGATCATGACGGGTGAAACGCGCGGGATGTCGTTACGGCCCCCATGCAAGGAAACGTGCAAGAAGGTGCCGCAGGTTGGGCAACGGATCATGTGGGGTTGTTGTCGCGCGCCCCCTCGAGGCGGGAGGACGCGCAACAGGTTACTCGTACGCTAGCAGAGCGCCGATTGGTGTGGATCGAGACGTAGCCGGCGCCTGCAGGGAGCCGGTCGAGCATGGAAGTTGTTTCCTCAATAGTGGGCTCATGGATAGTCCCGCTTCAGGGCGCGGCTTTGCCGTCGATAGTCATCTCTTGAACGCGCTTCCACGGGGCGGTGGCTAGACTGTTGAGGGAAATGCGCCAGAGGCCTTCGGCCGCAGTACGGCCGGCGATCCAAAGCTCGTCGGTCCCAAAAGCCACTGTCATCGGGCCTTCGGAGGCTGCCACTCCTTCGAGCAAGACGCGCTCTAAGAGATCCTGGGATGGGTCAAAGCGATCAAGAGCAAGACCGTCGGGAGTATTAGCCAACAAATAGATGGTGCCGTGGGGCTCGCAGACGAGTGCGCGGATGACGTTGCGCGGATAGGTTTGAGCTATGCCGGCCTCGGGGTGCGAGACGCCCTGGTCTTTGAGGTTGGTAACGATGTTCGTTTTTTCTCTCTGAGTGAGCTTGACCCATTCAACATCGTTCTTGCCAACCGCGATGTCGCGGGTTGGTTTGTCGGTATTTGATGAGATCTGTTGGAGATGGTACGTGTTCAGTGAGGCGAGCCACATCGAGTCTTTAGCACCGGTACAGAGAAAGGCGTCGTTCTGAGCTTTTATCTGAACGATCGGCGCGACGGATGAGTTTGTGACTCGGGGAATGGGCACGGTGGATACTGGTTTCCAGCGGCCATCCTCAAGGGCCAGGATGCGAGGTACGCGAGCTGTGCCGGCGAAGTTCTCAGGGTCGGGGCCTTGGGAGCCACCGGGGATGACTGCCACGAGGGGACCGGTACGGGAATAGGTGACCGAGGAGACCATGCCTATGAAGCCGCTGGGGCGTTGCTGCTCGGCGCTATCGCACAGGAAGAGTGGTCCCATGAGCGAGTTGCTGACGAGCCACCTGGTGCCTTCTGGATCCATGGCAGCGAGGTACGCGAACGCGGAGTCATTGGCACACTTAAGCGTAGCGCTGAGATCCGCATTGCCGTCATCTCGGAGGCGAAAGACTTGCATGGTGTCGCCGCGGAGGACGAACGTGCGGCCTTTGCGATCGGCCGCGACGAACTGCGTGACGAGCGCGTCTTTGAGTGGTGCCGGTTGTACCCTGATCGTGTGGAGCTTGGCGTATTCGGGACCTACTTTGGCGGCCGAGGCCAGAGCCAGACTAGCGAAGAAAACCAGGGCCGTGCCGGTCAGGAGACGCATTGCAAGGTGCGTGACCTTGGGTGATGGAATCATGATCTCACTGTGCGAGATCGACGCAGCGGGTGTCGCAACTCGAATAGGTAATTTGGCCCGTTACCGGGTTGAAGCAGGTTCTGCAACATGTGGAGCACAGTTGCCATCCCGAGTAGTAGGTGACGCAGGACGTGGAGCAGTCCGCTCGAGCGGAACTGGCCGAGAATATTAGTGCAACGGCGAGGCCTAGAGCAGCGAACAGAGTCTTGCGGTTCATGACTACCTCCCTTGGTCGCCTCCCAAGAGTGGAGGCATCCGGTATGGTGTAACGGTTCGTATTGTTTTGTCAACATTCAGGCCAAAAGTCAACTCACAGGGTTACGAGAGAGGCTGACCGCCTAGCTGGCGGCGTGGAACTTAAGGCTCTTGTCGCGCTGTTGGCGGCGCAGGAAGGTGGCAGTCGTGGCGAGCAGGGTGAGGGTCATGCGGCCTGCTGCGGCTGCCGTGGCGAGGATCTGAAGAGCCTCTTGAACGCTGGGATTGAGATTGTTCTCGACGGCGAAGCGGAGCGGCAGGGTGGCGGCGCGACATGCAGCGGCGAGGTCGCCGGCCGCCAGGTGTGTTTGGGCCATGTCGAGATCAAGAAGAGCGACGTCGTAGGGCAGCGAGAGACGGACCGCGTCGGCGCGCGCCTTATGGAACGCAGATAGTGCCGAATCGTGGAGTCCAAGATGGCGGTCGACAATACCCCGGAGCCAGGCTTGCTTCATCAGGGTCGTAGGCTCATTGAGCTCGGCGTAGAGCGGCTGCAGCTCGAGAAAGAGCCGCTGAGCAGCTGTCGCATGATTGGCGTAGGCGAGCGCGTGAACGCGGCCGTGTCCACTGGCGAGTTGTACGTGTTTATGGTTTGGAGCGGTTCGTGAGGCGCGTTCGTAGAAGGCGGCTGCCGAGTCGTAGCGTTCGAGCTCGAGGTCGAGATTAGCGCGATCGACGAGCGCCCACGCGAGGGAATCGAAGTCGGTCGAGTCACGGAACATCGCGATCGACTGATCGAGGCGCTCCTCAGCTAGCGAGAAGTTGCACCTGAAGGAGTCGAGTGTGGAGCGTAGATTAAGGTGTCGTGCCTGAGCCAGGACATCGAGGTGGCCGTGAGCAAAGTAACTGGCAGTAGCGTCAAAAGCTACCTGGGCTTCGTCGAGGCGTCCGAGAATCCGGAGGAAGTTGGCCCGGTAGTCCTGGGCGCGAACGGTAGCTGTGGTCCACAGATCGACCAGGTCTGGAAGGGGTGCGAGGTTTTGGAGGCGCGCAGCGATGTTGTCGAGATTCTTGAGCTCGGCACTGGGGTCCGAGTAACGGCGAGACCACGCTAAATCAAGTTCGAGCTCGAGAAGCGAGAGGTGGCACGTCTGCTCGGCGTGGGCGTCCCCGAGGCGTCGGTAGATGCCGCGAGCGCGCTGGTAGTCGTGATGTGCCGCGCTGAAAGAGTGCAGCTGGGTTCGCAGCGTGCCGCGAATTTGGAGCAGTTGGGCTTCCTCGAGCGGATCTCCCGTGCCGAGTTTCAGGCAGCGGTGGGCCTGGTCCAGGGCTTCCTCAGCGCCTTCGAAGTCTCTGAGAAGCCGCCGCGCATGTCCAAGGCACTGCCACGAGCGACTCTGGAGGTCAGTGCGAAGTTGGGGACTTGGCGCATCGAGCCACGCGCTTAGCGCTATCTCGAGGGCGAGCTCAGCAGTCCCTAGGCGCGCGGTGAGGTCTTGCGGTTCGGGAGCAACGCTGGCAGCTTGCAGCGCACGGCAGAAAGCCCACGTGTGGAAGCGGCGCGTGTTGCGAACGATGGTGAGCCGTTGTTCCCCGGAGTGCTTTGCGAGTTCTTGCTGGAATGTGCGGGCTTCGTGTTCGGCCTGGTCGAGTTGTTGCTCGTAGGCGTCAAGTGTTGCGAGGCTCGATTCGCGCCAGCCGCTGGGGAGAGGCAGGTGCGGTGCGGGTGCCCGGCCCCAGGCCTTCATCGCGGCCGCTCGGCACGAGTCACAACCTTCCAGAAGATGCACCAAGAGGTCTCGGCGCTCCGCTCTGGGGAGTTCTTCAAAGCGGTTGAGAGTGGCGCTGGACGGGTGTGCTGTACTCATTGAGTGCTCTGCGGCGCTTCTCAGTTTGGAGGTCGCGGGGTTTGTCGGAAGTGTAGCAAGCGTGCGGGCTCGTCGCCATGGAGACGGCATTGATTTTCGATGACCATGAGGAGCCAATGGTACGGGGACCGGATCTCGGATTGCTTGAGGAACCAGGCGAAGAGCGCTTCGTCTAGAAGCTCTTCGGCGAGGGTCTGATCGACCTTGAACCTAGTGAACAGGCGTTGAATGTCGCGTGAAAGGGTGGGCGACAAGGTGAAATCGCGAGAGTTGATGCAAGTATCCATCGGGCGTTTGGAAATGATGTTATCAGGATCAGTGCAGGCTGCATTGGGAGCCGGTCAGATTGCCGGCGTCCTGGCGCGCTTTGGGAGCGGCGAAGTGCGTTAGCACGCGCTCATACAGCGAGTAGTAGGACTCGACGAGCAGGAGTTCGTGAGGATCGACGAGGACGGCGAGCGTCTCGTCGAGGTTGCGGCGGCAGCGGCCGCGCACGAGCGGCGTTCGGGAGTCAGCAGGGATCTCGATGTACTCGCGGTCGCAAGCCGCGAAGATGGCAGGTTGGCAGTGGGAACCACCGTGGCGACCGTGGAAAATGGTACCCGCATCCGAAAGCTGTCTGCGGATGGCAAGGGCTGCGTCAGGACGCGCGTTGTGCAGCAGGACTTCGCCCTGCCAGAGGCTGCGGTGTGAGCTCAGGGTACGGATGGCGTAGCGCGCGAAGGCCGCCTGGACGGTTTGCCGGTTGCAGGTGATGATCGTCATGCGAACGCGGTTCGCCCTCGAAGGTAGCTTTGGGAGGAGTCGCAGCAAGTAAATTCGGCGCACTAGCGGTGTGAACGTGCGCGGTGGAGCGCTGCGTAGTCGCTTTGACGCTTGAGCTTGTCGATGCGCTGGAGGACAAGGACGGCAACCTCGGCGAGTGTCAGTTCATAGACGTCCCGGGAGCGTTTTGGCCGGACGGAGAACAAGCCCGCTCTATCGTTCTCAGTAATCGTGACGGTGGCTTCGCGAGCCTTGTTGAAAGTCTCGCCGGTGACATGGAAGTGAGCGCGGCGGATGGTCATTGGCGCAGTCTCCCGAGTGGTTCGTGTCAGAGGAAGTAGGTAGATTCGGTTTGCGAGCTGGTCGAGTAGGCGCTGGAGGAGTATTGAGCCGTCCGAATACTTTAGCATAATACTGCTATTAAAACAAGCAGACGTAGGCCGGTGCCGTCCCGCAATGCGAAGGACGACCTGCAACTGCTGATGCAGCGTCCTTGCAGCAGTCGAAGGAGGAGAGGCATCCGGCGCCTGCCAGAGCCCCCGTAGCTGGCGTTTCTCTAGTTGCTGCCTCCAGGGGGCTGTCGGCACGCAGTCCAGGGGCGTTCTGGGGGGGGTCAGGGGTCAACATAGAAACGTCGAAGGGGAGGTACACGGCGGCCTGGGTGACGCGCGCGCAATAGCCGCTCGCTTGCTGGTTCGGAGTTCATGGTCGTGTCGCGCTGCGGTGGCGGACGGCGTCGATCGCCTGGCGGGCAGCGTCTGCCGCGCAGTCGAGGACGAAGGCGTTGTTGAGGATGGAGGTACGGAGCTGCTCGCGCAGGGCGATATGGGGTTCTCCGGATGGGAGGAGAGCGTGGGGCAACAGTTCGTTGAACAGCTCGTGAGGAGCCGAGAGTAGTTCGTGGCAACGTTGAAGGGTAGGGCGGGTCTCGGTGGGACAAGCTACCAAGTAGAGGATGACCGTACTTATGAGATGGGAGACCGTGAAGTCCCAATCGGTGCGCTGGCGTTCGGTTGGTTTTGCAGCGAGAATCGCCCAGCTGATCTCCTCGGTCGTGAATGCGTGCTGGCGGTAGGGTGGCGTTTTGTCCTCGTGCGCCTGGCGCGCCAGCTCCTCCACAACTCTGTTGAAGTCTTCTTCAGAGCGGTAGCGGGCTGGGAGCAGCGGGTCAGAGAGCATGACTGCGTTTATTGAGAGGAATTGTGCGGGCGGGCCCGCAGGCCGCGCTGGGAGTCCGCGGCGGTTGTGAGTCCGCAGGAGGGTGCATAGGTGGCAGTGGAGGCGCGGTATCGATTGCGTGCAGGGACACCAGCGCGTAGAGGGTGGTGAGAGCGATGTCTGCGGCGATGGTGAGGATCGTCAGGTGATCTGTCGGATGGGCGTTGGTCTTTCGATTGAGTTCGGTGACGTGAGAGTAAAGGGCGAGAATGTTGGCTTGGACGTCGTGAATATCCCAATCTTGGTCATCTTTCTGGCGATGGCGCGCGTCTAACGCAGCCGTGAAGCGAGCGCGGGCGTTTTCGTATTCCTCGGTTCGTTTGATGATTGTCATGGGCAGATCCAATGAGCGAAGAGCTGTGGGGTTAGGCGATCGCTAGCGCGCGTCCGAAGCCAGGGCGAGGACATAGCGGCGGTAGGCCGTGATCCAATTGGTGCGCATCGCCTCCTGCGCGACGGGCAGGGGAATGCGAGCGCCCGATGGCGCTTCGCAGACGAGCCAGCGCAAGCGGTTCTCGAGGTCGTCTTTCATGGTCGCATTCCACCGGCCCTGCCAGGGTTGTGGCCACTGGTTTTCGATCGAGTCGGCGCCGCCGAGCTCCAAAGGAATGAGGTGGTCCCGTTCCACCAGCCGCGAGTAGCGGTGTGGAAGCCGGTAGCGATCGAGGACCTGATATTTCGTCACGCCCCCGGTCCCCCGGTACTGTCTGGTGGCGCGTGTCGCGCAGACTTCTGCGGCGTTGGTGGTTCGGGTTGCGCCGGGGGTCAATGCGGGATCTGGAAGGTTGGAGATTTGCTGCGCTCCAGCTGGAGAGTACGCGCCCAAGAAAAGGAGGGCCGAGACAATCGTGAGCAACAGCGGAAGGTGCGTTGACGCGGTGGTCTTGAGAGTCATGTTTGCTCCGTCAAAGGTTAGCCCGCCGCAAGCAGTGCGTGGCCCCGCGGCGGGGCGTGGCACCTCTTTCTCACGGCGAAACAATCACGACATGAAGACTGCTGGTGTACGTGGTCTTGAGTGAGCCCTCAGTTACTCGGACCCGAGGGCGAAAGATCCCGTCGGCTTGGTAAACATGTTGCGCGATTGGCGAGTGCGCGCTCTGCGCGAACGTGCCGTTGCCGCTCCAGTCATACTCGTAGACCGTCGGATGACCGACGGTGACGAGTTGAAAAGACACGCTGGTACCTCGCTTGAAGATGCACACGTTGTGAACGCAGTGGACCGGCGCAAAGTTCGTGACGAGACTGTTGGTAAGGGTCGCGGTGGTGTTGGCCGATGCTGAGCCGAATGCATTGGAGACGATGAGTGAGATGGCCTTCGTGCCGAGTCGGGCGTGGGCCGTGTTCCACACTGCGGGATTGCCACTGAGAGTGGGGCCGCCAGCGATTCGCCATGTGTAATTGAGTGGCGCGGCGCCTGTTGCTTGGGCGGTCAGGGTCACTACTTGGCCGATCAAGGCGGGATTTGGGGCCGCCGCCAGGGATTGAACAGCCGGTCGTTGGTCGTGGACGGTGACAGTTTGCGTTGTCGCGTTGCATCCCGCGGTGTTGCAAGCGGAGAGAGATACGACGTGCGCGCCGGCGGCGCCAAAACGTACGGTGATCGGAGACGTTGCGGCCGTGGATGGTGAGCCGCTCGGGAATGTCCACACGTGCGATGTGGGGTTTCCCGTCGACGTGTCGGTGAAGGTGACGGTTTGATTGACTTGTGGAGAGCCTGGGGTATAGGTGAATGAGGCTGTGGGTGCCGTCGCAGGCGGTATCCATTGGTGCACGTCGAGGATGCTCATTGCCGCCCGGTAAAAGTACGGCCCTACGAACTTACCGATGCGCGGCATGACGGAGTTGAATCCAGTGTCGTTGCCGCGGTAGTACCAGCCCCAGTACCCTGCGGTTCCGCCCTGATCGTCAGGGACGGACGACGGAGTCACATCAACAGGAGAGGCGGGGTCAGCGACGTTGAGGAGCCATTCACGTTGCGCGCCGCCTGAGCACTTGTCATCGGAGCCCAAATAGAGGAACGGGGTGCCGTTGCTGCGCGAGAATGTAACGAAGTATTGGGCGGTGGGGACTTCGGGAAAGGGATGGCTATACACGAGTGTTGGCCCCGTAGGGCATGAAGCGGTGATGCAGGTCACGTCGTAGATGTAGAGCTCCTCGTTGTGAAGCTGGGCGACGGGGTCGTAATCGCTTCGTGTGGCGAGATAGTAGTGGCCGTTCGCGGCCCACATCGCGATTCCATTCGCGTCGCGATCGCGCATGGCGGACATGACGAGCACGGGGGTTGCGGGTTGAGTGACGTCGTAGATGTCAAAACCGTGGGCGCTGGCGTGGCTTATGGCGACAAAGTGATCGACGCCATGTACGTAGTAGGCACCCACGCCGGCGCGGGCGAGAAAGACGCCTGGGCACGCGGTGCCACCGTGATCAAGGCAGCTGGCGTACGCGCGTGCCGCGTCGAGGTTGTATACGACGAGGCCTGCGCCGGAGGTCGCTGAGAAGGCGAAGTGCGTCCCGTTTAGGCTCGCGGCGTAGATCTGGCCCACGTCGCTCCCGCCGGCGTCCTGATAAAGAAGACGGGGGGCTGTCTTGGTAGTGGAATCGAGGATGGCCGTCCCGATGCCGCCCTTTCCACCAAGCGCGACCAGCGTGTCGTTGGCAGCGGCGACCGCGACGAGCGGCTGTTGGATCGTGGTATCCGAGGCCCACTGCTGTAACTTGGTGCTGCCGTCAAGGGTGCTGACGGCGACGGGCTGGCTAGGCGTCGTATGGATGTCGATTATTTGGAGGCCCCAGCCGAGGGCCGCGAAGAGGTATCCGTTGCTCGCGTCGAGCGACATCCACTGCGGAGAGGACACGCCATAGGGTTGAACAAGGTCGTCGAAGCCAGTGTCGTCGCGTCCCTGAGGGATCAATCCGAGGTCAGCTGGCTGCAGCTGGCCCCACAAGAACGAGGGTACGGACGCTGCGGGTGTTGAGCACACTGAGAAGCCGCAGGCGGGTGTATCGCCTTGGCAACCGCCACCTGGGGCGTTAATTCCGCTGTGTTCGATCGAGACTTGGATAGTGCCGGAGCCGCATCCGGGATTTGATGCGGTGATCGAGTAGGAACCTTCGGTGGCGTAGGAGAGAGCAATCGCGCTCTCGGTGTTGGTCGGTGCAGTGGGTATTGCGCCTGAGAAGAGCCATGTCCAGCCGCTTGGGGCAGGCGTGCAGTTCGTGGTGATGGCCGAATAGATCAGGGGAGTGTCGATAGCACCGATGCTGGGTCCAGATACGACGACGCTGGGTGGTGTACCGCCGTGGGTGAATAGAGTGTCGTAGATGGCGGTGTTGTTGTTGGGCGGGTAGGAGACGAGGACGAGGTCCTCACGGTCCTCTACATCAGGCGTGTAGCCCGGCGGTATCTCCGGGCAGGGGTTTGAGGCGCCGCTGAGGGTATTTGTGACCGTGGTCTCTGAGTACCGTTCCCCAACGGTGTCGCCCTTGAAGTTATTGATTGCGACGCCGTAGCGAGCGTGGAATTGATCAACGTCATGCGGCCCGAAGGGCACGTAGATGGCGTCAGGATTGAAGACTCCGTGGTCTCTCTGGGAGATAGCGTACATGTCAATCCAGACCGACACGCGTGAATAGCGACCGATGCAGGGGCCTAGAGAGCCAGCGTGGGCGGAGGAGGCAGTCGCAAGGAAGAGCAGGGTAATAAAAGCGAGTTTACGCATGGATGGGCTCCTGTAGATCCTTCGAGGCTTGGCGCGTTGTGGCAGGCGCGGCGGTCATGCAGGCGCTTTGGTGTGCCCGATCTCGAGGTGTCTGGTGGTGGTGTTCATGGCGCGATGGTGCCGTGAGGCTGAGGCGAGGACGATCGGGGTTCCGAAGGGATCTCCAAGAAGTCGATCGCTCCAGTTTGGTGGGCGACCATGACGGCGTCGTTGGCGACATCAGCGGCTCCGTGAAGGAGCTCGATAAGGTCGTCGGGTATTTTCTCTGCGTCTCTGGCAAGTATTGTCGCGTGCTTAAGGGCATCGTTGATGAGTGTTGCGGCTGGGAGGTGTTTCCAGTGCGCGCGGTATCGCACCTCTTGGTAGTTGAAACGACGCTCCTGTTCGATGGCGAGAATGAGAATCTCCTCACGCACTGCCCCGATGGGTAAGCGTTGGCTAAAGGGCAGCTGCGCCAGCGATGCTTTAAGAGCGCCTGTTTGAAAAGCGATCATGACGGCGTAGTTGGCTACGTCGGCAGCCTCGTGGAGGATGGTGAGGGTGTCGCGAGGTCGACCGTCAGCGGCTGCAGCGAGCGCGTTGATGTGGCCTACGAGGTCGAAGAACAGGGCCTCGACGGCGCAGTCCTTCCAGGCGTCGCCGCGTTCCTTGTCCCAGCGTTGGAAGCGCCGCTCCTGCATGCGAACCAGTCGGTAGATGTCATGTTGAACCGGTGATGTCATGGGATCTGTCCTCGTCGGATAGGGGAAGTGCGGGGCCTTCAAGCGAAGGCCCCGCGATGGTTTGTCAGTGACCTGCGTCGCAGACGCTCTGGAGTGTCCACGCGCGGTGGCCCACGGTCCAGCGGCCAGGGCGGGTGTTTATGACACTGACCCAGCCCTGAGCGACGTCGCCGAAGAGGGTAGATGCGCTGCCGTGAGAAAGATCGAGGGCGAGCCAGCCGGTCTTTGGTGCGACCGGGAAACTGGTCGAACCTATGGAAACGGTCTGGGTTGCCCAAGGCAAACGCGTGGAGCTTTCAGGCAGGGAGAAATCGTTCTCCTGGTCGTCCCAGACTGTGATGGCGGATGTGTTGAGGGGTGCCCAGGAAGGCACGGTGCCGCACCGGACAGGCGCCGCATCGGGACTCTTCGTGTCGCGCCAGATGATGAGATCGGTGCCGCTGAACCAGCTGTCGGTTTGGTACGGAGCACCAAAGACCGTTCCCAGGGGCTGACGATTGTCGCTGCCATCGCCCGCTACATATCGTGCGTAGAAGGTATGCGCTCCCTGACCAAACGACTGCGCGTCCGCGCGGATGTGGACTGCAGTGTCAGAAGCCGCGAAGTCGGTTGTTAAGTCGACGTAGTAGTACTCGCCCAGAAGTACGTTGGCGTCACTGGCGATGCCCGTGCCGCCCTGAGCGAAGAAGCCAAGGTTGGACGGGTTCAGAGTGGAGCAACTGTTGACCACGTCGACGGTGATATAGCCGGTGGCCGTGAGGTTGGAGCGGTGGCTTGCGGCGCACTGACCACCGAAGACACTGAGGCCCAGAAGGCTGCGCCGCACCAGTTGCGGCTTGGCGCGGGGGCCGGACACGTTGTTGGCATCGCAGCCGGGGAAGAGCTGATTGGGCTCGGAGAGACCACCCTGGCTGCTGAAGCTCGAGCCAGACTGCGGCGGCGCACCGGTTGCGAGCAGTATCCGGAGGTCGTAGCTTTGGACTCCGTAGCCCGTCAGGTAGCTGTTGAACGTCATCACCGGAATGGCCCAGTCGGACCACAACGTGACGCTGATGAGCTGCGGGGCAGCGCCTGCGTTGGTTACCGAGAAGACCGTGTCCATTCCGCCGCCGCTCGCCGCGGTGACGTCTACCGCGAAGTAGGGGATGAGGAGCGTAGCGGCCGGCGAAGCGGCGACGAGGCAATTCGGAGTAGCTGTGCACGTGTTGGGCGGGGCAGGCGGCGTTGTCGCCGTCGAGCAGTTGTTGGTCGGGCTCGGGTTGCTGGAGGTTTGCGCGCAGGCGGTGTTAGCGATGTTCGTGATGCCCGGGGGCAGAGGATTAAGCACGGTGACCGCGAAGGCGGCGCGGCCAGATGCGCCTGGCGCGACGGTGCCAAGAGAGAGAGTGCATGTGGAGGCAGCGTTGTTGTTCGGTAGACAACTCCAGCCGGAGCTTGAGTGCGCCGGGTCGAAGGTCGTGCCCGCGGGTACGGTTTCGTTCAGAGTGGCGTTTTGCGCTGCGCCGTTGCCGGTGTTCTTCCACGCGAGGTTGTAGATGATGCCGCCGCCTGGCGAATAGAACTTGACGTTCGCCGTCTTGACGACGCTCAATCCAGGCGTTCCGATCAGAGGGGTTGAGATCGTCGAGCAGTTGTTCCCCGTATTGGAGGCACCGGGTGCAGTGGCGCATGCACTGTTGCCGATCGCACCGACGCCGTTGGGTAGTGGATTGGCAACTGTGACGACGAATACCTTCGAGCCACTGGCCCCTGCCGCAACGGTACCGAGAGCCAGGGTGCAGGCGGAACCAGCGTTGTTGCTGGGCGAGCAGAGCCAGCCGGGTGAAGACGAGCTTGGAAGGAAGGTCGTGTTGGCCGGTACGCTCTCCGTCAGTGAGGCGCTAGCCGCGTCCTGACTGCCGATGTTGCGATAGGCGAGGGTGTACGTGAGCGTGGCGCCAGGAGCAACAGGATTGGGGGCGGCCGTCTTGGTAACAGTCAATTGTGGACTGCCGGTCGACGGCGTCGAGATAGTTGAGCAGTTGTTGGTGGGATTCGAGTCGCCAGGAGCGTCAGCGCAGACGGTGTTGCCGATGGAGGTGACGCCGCTTGGTAAAGGACTCGTAACGTTGACGACGAAGGTCTTCGATCCGCCGCTGTTGGCTGGCACGGTACCCAATGCGAGTGTGCATGCGGAACCGGCGTTGTTGTTTGGTGAACAGTTCCAGCCGGCCGAAGAGGAGCTTGGGATGAAGGTGGTATTGGACGGCACGTTTTCGGTTAAGGACGCCGTGGTGGCGTCCTGGGTGCCAACGTTGCGGTAGGCCAGGGTGTAGGTGAGTGTGGCCCCCGGAGCGATGGGATTGGGGGCGGCGGTTTTTGTGACCGTCATGTCCGGCTTACCCGTAGATGGGGTGGTAACAGTTGA
>Ga0207128_1066_pt1 | contig 22054 bp, 29 predicted proteins | sample Alteio_BWMinHeat_18_FD_153522 | JGI IMG/M metagenome (GOLD analysis project Ga0207128, IMG submission 153522) | Enriched cells from forest soil in Barre Woods Harvard Forest LTER site, Petersham, Massachusetts, United States -... | ecosystem: Environmental > Terrestrial > Soil > Temperate forest >... | reverse complement strand
AGCGTGGTCAAGTGTTTGAGGCCCGCCAAGTGCTTGGCACCCTCGCCCGTAAGGTAGTTTGCGCTGGCAAATATCATTTGGAGCGCCTCGACAAATCCACGCAATCTTTCGCAGTCTTTGGACCCGAAGAAGTAGGGAGCACGCAGTCATTCCTTGGCTTCCGGGGGGTTGCTGGACAAAGATGGCTTGGTCGGTGAAGCCAAGTAAATCCCGACCCCGCCGATTATCAAAATCAAAATGACGACGATAAAAACGATAAAGCAACCTGCTACGTCTTTGCTCATGGTTGCTATTCCCTTGTTGTGCCAATCGTTGAACCGTGAAGACATGACCGGCTGCTTCGCGGCGCGGGCCCCCTACAACTCACAGCTTTCCCAAAACCTTCGCGCTAGATGTAGACTGCATGACCCACGGCCGCCAGGAAAACCATCAAGAACATCCCTTTCACTCTTTCGTTTTTCAGTTCAACCGAGATATCAACGACGCCTTTGACTTTTTCCTGAATGCGCGGCTCCAGGCCTTCCGTTTCATGGGTCCATCCCCTTGCAGCGATCCTGGCAGCATCCTGGTTGTCCGACAAATACTTTACACTGATCAGATTCTCCTTGGCGGGATCGTACCCGAATACCAGACCGATTGCCTTGAGATCGGGGACATTGGCGGCCCTATTCTCCGTCGTCAAAGGAGTGGAGGGATCGTTCTTGGCATTCAGCTTATCGTAATGGCGCATGCCCCAGAATTTAGCCTTTCGATCCACATGCTTCCATTCAGGCAGATTCTCGGGAAGCGCGCGGTCGGTCGGCTTTTCCTTCATGGCTATCCGCTTGAGCACTTCCTCTAGATACGCCCGATCCGTAGCGGTTAGGATGACGTTAGGTCTGGGAATGGCGAAGTAGAAGTTCCAAGCGTCTTCTTCAAACTTCTGCTTGATCACATAGGTTTTTTGCCCGGCGACCAGTTCGTCTTCTGAATTTTCTGACTTCAGAGCCTCGATGAAACTTTCCCTCGCGGCTTTCAGGTCGTCCTTAAAGACAATGATGTGGCAGCCGTCGTAAGGTATCAAACCCAGGCCCTTGGGTGATCGAAATCCCCGGGCGCCCTCCATGACGAAAACCACGGTCAATCCTTTTAGGCTTTTCAGAGGATTTGATTTTTGCTGGTTAGGTAGTCCGCAGGGCAAGAGCTGCAAGACTTTATCGAGTGGCGGCGACTGGCCAGCCTTTTGGTCAGCCGGCTCGACTGGCTTCAGATCGAAAGGTCCCTGGGTAACGATTAGAGTTTCCGTATTGGCCGGCAGCCAGAGTAAGGCCTGGTCGACGGTTACCGAAGACTCAGCGCCTTTCGGCGTATCCTTCCCATGAAGAGACGGAGGGATCGTGAACACTGCTAGAAAGAAAGCGAGCACAAATCGCCGAAAGTGGATTGTTGGGATCATGAGTCGTCTCCTGCTCGGGGTATTCCCTTGTTGTGCCAACCGCGCCCATTCCTTTGGCTACTTCCTCGGCTTCCAAATGTATTCTCCCTTTTTGTTGATATACCCTAGTGGTCCAAAAAAAGATTCACGCCCCTCGAACTCTAATTCAACAAGCGCTAATCCTTGAGAAAATGGATAAGCCACCCGAAACCTCGGCTTAATCACTGTGTTCCCTTTTTTATCGATGTAGCCGCATCTCAACTCTTGGTCAACAATAACTGCCAGCCCTTCGGAAAAACTAAAACAAAACATACACTCGGGCTCCAAGACCACTTTCCCGCTCTTGTCAATATAGGAGAGCCCCTTTTCGGTTTCGACAACCGCAAGGCCCTCCCATATCTGGTGGGCCAGCATTTGTTTTTTCCCCAATAGGTTCTTAGTTCCTGGCAATGGCCCCTATCCTACTGGTCGTAGATTCTGTCAAGCTCGGCTGTTCGTGATCTTCACGCAGACCACCTAGACCCCGCCGTCAAAAGCCGCCGCCACGTCCAGCCTGCGCACGAACACCAACTCCTACCGAAAAAACGCTTTAGTGTGTCGGACTGAATGGCAAGGTCCACCTTACTGCGGGGCGCGACCTGGGGACGCAAGAAGCCCATTTCATGCTGACGCGCCGCCGTCGAAGCACGGCGCCTCAGTAGGATAGACAAGTGAAGGTCGGTGCCAAGGTCAGCCTGTGTTGAGAGACCGGAGTAGATATGAAAACCACGCGTGTAGCCGCTGTCAGCATGAACGGCTTGCTGGGCGCGCCCGAACGAGTACTTTCGGCCATCGACACCTGGTGCGAACGCGCCACCTCCGAGAAGGCGGAGCTGGTGCTGTTCCCCGAATTGGTCGTCCACGGCCACTGCACGCCGAACACGTGGCAACTGGCCGAGCCTGTTCCGGATGGCCCGAGCGTCGTCCAGCTGATGCGGATCGCCAGGCGCCATCAAGTGGTCGTGTGCGCCGGTCTGAGCGAAAAGGAACGCGACATCGTCTACAACACGCAGGTACTGATCGGCCCGAACGGCTTCATCGGCAAGCAGCGGAAACTGCACCTGTCGCGCGACGAAGTGTTCTACTACAAAGGCGGCCGTGAGCTGCCCGTCTTCGATGTCGGCCCGTGCAAGCTTGGCATCGTCATTTGCTATGACAACCAGTTTCCGGAGGTCGCCCGCGTGTTGGCCCTGCGCGGCGCCGATGTGCTCCTGATGCCGCACGCGGCGCGCTTCAAAACCTGGGACGACACACCGGAAAGCGAGGCGGCGGCGCGTCGCTTCGCGCACCGTTTCCTCGAGAAATATGCGCTCCGTGCCCGTGAGAATGCCTGCTTTGCCGTGCTGGCGGACCAAACGGGGCGGGCGGGCTACGTCGATCACTGGCCGCACGACAGTGAGAATCAGCCCCATCACGCCGGCGCCGCCATCATCTGGGGGCCGGACGGCGAACGGATCACCTCCACCCAAGAAGAGCGTATCCAGGAAGAGATGATCGTGGCGACTCTCGATGCGACTCTCCTAGAGCGGGAGCGATCCCTGGCCAACTACATGCTGCGGACGCGCCGGCCGGAGTTGTTTGCCGAGTTGGTCCGCGATCCGGTAAGTTGCTGACACGGTGCGATGGAAACGGAAACATAGGCCGTGATGGTTTCGGATTTGCCGCTGTTCGCTCATGTTGGCCCCGTCGCGGCGTCCGGGGCGATGTAGGCCAAACCCCCACCTTGCACGAAAAGGGTCCGTCCGCTGGCGCCGTGGGCGAGCTACGCCAACTGGGTGTAGTCGGCCGATACCTTTGGGGCCGCCGCGAGGCCCCAAGAACGCCGCAAAGATGCCAAAGGGAATTACGGTTTTGTTTGTCATCGGTTTGCGGAGCTGCCGTAGCCGCCAATAGGCCAAGAAGGCCGCAAATTCATGCACACTGGTAAGGACAGTTTGAGTGACTATCGCATTCTCCTTGCCGCTGCTGGAGGCCCCGTCTAGGTTTCTCATATCAGCACTGTGCTCGCGCAGGCGGCGCAGCTTAGCCTGATCTTTATGTGACAGAGCCATGTCCAAAGACGCAGCAACCGAGTCCGACGTGTTCGCAGAGGCGGCGGCGCGAAAACTGGCACTCGCCGCACAGTTCGCCGAACGACATGTCGAAGATGTGATCGGCCTCGTCGATGCTAGGGGCCAAGGCGGCTGGCCCGAACAAGGCAACCAATGGACCCTGTCATTTACATTCCACTGCTGGAAGATTCTCCCGGGTCCGATGAAGACTCGGCCACTATCGGTCAGCTTCACAGCCTCTCGGCAAGAGTATGATTCGCTCTGGGAGCGCGTGCAGTCCTACTCAGTGGTTAGAATCCGCGCTCGAGTAGTCGAAGAGTCAGTAATAGGAACCCCCCAAGCGGAACTCGTGGAGTTTCTTGGCGCCGATGGTTCTGATTCAGAGATTAACCAAGCAGCTGTCGATCTCCAAAAGCCTGTGGTTCATCAGGATCATCAGTTTGGACAGTTCACCCTGGACCGTCGTGTCAACTGGTATACAGCAGAGACCGAATGGAATGGCGAAAGGGTCTCCCTCAACCTGACGCTCGACGACTCTGGCACAATCGAGGCCGCTCTGAAGGTCGCTCGCACGCTTTGGAAGAATCAAAAGCGGTGGGCAAAGCGGATTGAAGACTTTGCGGTGCAGGAATTGCTCCCGCTCAAGAACGAAAGCTGGCTCGATGAGGGAGAAGTGGAGTTATCAGCCGATGATTTCAAAACCAGAATGACCCTTGAATCCTTGACGGTGGAACCGGATGGCTCCTTCGATTTCTGGCATAACGATGGCGACTTATTCTGCGGGCACTCGATTCAGATAAGCGGCAATCTCTCCGAGGGTCTGACTCGTGCGGACATCCCCGGATAATGTCGCATAACCTTGTTCGATGAAGCCGATACGATGAATCCCGACAACTCATCTGTCTGCGTGCTCCTACACGCCGCTCATTTCTTCTGACGCTTAAACACGAAGGAAACGGTTTTCGTGTCGGCTTTGGCGACCAGCTCCTTGGGCCGGTCGGACTCGCCGGGAAAGGCCAGGCAGACCTTGAAGGTATCGCCCTCCAATTCGTAAATGCCGGGTTGCTTTTTCCCCTTATCGTTGCCTGACTGGATTTCGAGATCGATGGTCTTGGGCTTCTTGCTGGAGTCCAGCTTGAAGGTCCCATTCTCGAGTTCATTGCCACCCATGCTCATCGTGTAGGTGTTATTCGTGATGACGAAAGTGATTTCCTTCAACTGCTCCGCTGGAGCGGCCTCGCCGGCCTGATTGAGGGTTTCGGGCTGCCATGTGCCTTGTAAGGCCTCTTGGTCCTTTTCAGCCTTATCATCCGCAGTCAGCGAGCCAGCCCCGATCAGGAAGAGGCCGACCGCCAAGAGCGTCACTACGCCTGCTCTCATGATGCACCTCTCAAGAGTAAAGTGAAAAAGCCGAATAGCCACCAGGAAGGATATGAAAATGCGATGGCCCGGCCAGCGGCGACGGCCTGATGGCTTCTGACTAAGCGAATGTGGAGCCTAGAAATTATCGGAAATGTCACGCGAACAAGGAGTGGCCAAACGCAATTAGATGCTAACTAGAATTCGGGCTCCGTTTAGCATTTCCGGCCCATAGCGCTGGCTCCTATGTCGGCGATCTAACCAATGCTATAATCCGTCTTCATAGCCGCACAGCCTCAGACTTGCGGAATAACCATGGGGCGGCGGCTTCCGAGTGCGCCGAAGAAGGCCAACGAATGGTGGTCCAAGGGGTGAAAATGAGCGAGGGGAAAACCAATGAATTCCCGCCTGAAATCGCAAATGCAGAGGCGGAAGCACAGTACCGCGGCGTTCAGCACAAATATGAAAAACTAGCGACGGAAGTGGAGTACATTCTTCAGGATGCGCTCGTGGAGGAGCCTGTTCCCATCGCTTCTTTGAGCAAGCGCGTAAAAAGCGTCGCGAGTTTCGCGGACAAGCTTCGCCGAAAGACCTACGAGAATCCGTTGTCCGATGTAACAGATCTTGCTGGAGTCAGGATCGTTTCCTATTTTCGTGGCGATCTCGGACGCCTAGAGTACATGATCCGACGCCATTTCCAAATCCTTGAAAAAGTCGACAAGTTTGCCGAAATGGAGGTCGACAAGTTCGGGTACATGGCGATCCAATTCATTGTCAGTTTGAAAGAAAGCTACTTGGGGGCACGATATGACGACCTCCGCGGCCTTAAGTGCGAGATCCAGACTCGCCCGGTTCTGGCGGACGCATGGGCCATATTAAACCACCACCTTGTTTATAAAAAGGAGGCTCAGCTTCCGCAAGAGACCGCGCGCAAGGTCCACGCGCTCGCCGCGGTCGTGGAGAATGCGGAGTCTCAATTTGAAGCGATCCGTCAGGAGATTGAGGCATACCGGGCGAGCGCGAAACAGATAACGCGGGACGGATTCCTGAATCAACCGATCAATCCATCCACTGTTGCGGCGTTCATCGAGAAAATGGTCCCAGGTATCGAAGTTTCCGATAAAGAGCAGGAGACCGCTTTCATCTGTTCGCTGATTGATCGGACAAGATTCCGGACGCTTGCTGACATCGACGATGCAGTCCGGAGAACAAAGAAAGCAGTACTCGCTCTAAAAAAGGATACTTCAGTCTATCCTCATCAGGAGCTGGAGTATGCGCTCGCATTCGCGGACACCTCCATGCGTGCCAGATACGCTGATTGGTTTGAAGCCTTGTTCAAGAAGCATCGGCACTTGGTCGAGGATCTGAAATGAGAGATGCCGGGAAAGCGGGAGGCTAAATTGGGAACGCGGGTTAGAGGAACATTCCGGCAGCAACCCTTGCCAATTCCAACTGCTCCCGAAGCTCGGCGTTTGCAGTAAATAGATGCTGTGTCCTGCAAAGTATTTCTGTCCCTTCAGCGAACATGTCTTGGATCTGGCTGTGGCCCCAGCCAAAGGCGGCCAGAAGTCCGTCAGGAGAGAGGCCATCGATACCAGCCGAGCCGGAATGAACGAACCAGCTGCACTGTGAATAAATGTCACGGTAGCGACGTGCCTCCGTTGGACCGATCTTGGCGCACCGCACTGCAAAGTCCAAACCCGACCAGTGATGGGGAGTGATGAGGTTGCCCTTCTTATCCTTTCCCCAGTGTTTTTGCCGCAGATCATCAAACTTCTTCTGGTTCGCCGGGTCCGAGATGAATGTTCGACGTTTTTCTGGCTTTGCCGGCAGTACGTACGTGGGGTCCGCGTCGAGATGATCAATGAATTTCTTCGCGGCCGAAAAACGGGCCACGAAAGAAAAGTCATGGTACTTCTCGGCCAAGGAAACGTCGCTCACGAGCAATTTCAGGTCTACAAGCAACTCGTATATGGCGCGAGTAGCGTTCAAGACGGTTTGGAAGTGACTTGGGTAATCCAACTTGGCAAGGCTTAGCATCCAGAAGTGCATACGGTAGTAAGTTCCTACCACCGCCTCTTCATGGTCCGTTTTCGCCACCATCCCGACTAGGATCGGCACCACATGGCGATTGGCAAGATCGCAAAGAGCCACGGTTCCTCGGAAGAGGGCTTCCGCTTTCCTTTCGACCGTACTGTCATGCATTCAAATATCCTGCTTGCTAGGCTGGCATCATTTGTGTCAATAGATTGGTTAACTGTAAAGACGGCAACTGAGCTTCATTGGTTCGCACCATCTGTCAGGGCTATTGGCCTAGCAGCTTTATGGGAACGGGAATGACCGTTTGGTTTGCCATCTGGTCCGACTACTTTGCGTCTTTGAACGCGCGTTCCTGGTTCTAGGGGTCCGGGCCTGCGGCAGCATGAGGGATTGATTTTTGCCGTTGCGCTTCGGGTTCCTGGCGCGGGTGGCGAGAGGAGGTGAGTTTGGCCATCCACCAACTTATTTGGCGACGGTTTTGGCCAAGACATCGCGGGCGTGGGCAATTTTTTCAAGAAGCTCAGTTCGTTCCGTTAGCAAGGGCTTCTGGCCTGGATAGCTTCCCTTTGCCAATTTCTCCGCCGCATCCAGATCCGCACCGGCCTGCCCGTGGTTATTCAGTTGACAATGGGCCAGCGCTCGCTGCAAAAACGCGTCGGCAAAATGCGGCTTGAACTGGATCGCCTCGTTAAAGTCCCAAATGGCTTTGTCGAACTGCTTGAGCTCCAGGTAGACCCGCCCCCGGTCGAAGTAGCTGTAGGGATCATGGGACCTGATCTGAACGACGTGATTGAAATCCCATGGGGCCCGGTCCAGTTGTCCCAGTTGGAGATAAGCCTCACCGCGTTCCTGGTAGCCGCCGGGAAAATCCGGATCTCGCTGAATGACTTGGTAGAAGTCCAATATGGCCGTTTGGAGCTGACCGGCGAGACGGTAAGCCATTCCTCTTTGAAAGTAGGCTTCGATGAGGTCCGGCCGAAGCTCGAGCGCTCGATTCAGGTCCTGAATGCCTCGCTGATGCTGGTTGAGCAGCGCGGAATAAACTTCCCCCCGAGAGGAGAACGCTTCGGCAAAATCCGGCTGAAGCGCGATGGCCTTGTCGAAGTCTTGAATCGCCTTATCCGGCTGCTGCATCTTCCGATGGAGGACCCCTCGGGCAAGGAAAGCTTCAGGATCACTCGGTTGGAGAGAAACGGCCTGGTTGGAATCGCGCAAGGCCTCTTCGTATTGGCGGAGGTGAAGGAAGGCATTTCCCCGCAGGATGTAGAATTTGGCCGCCCGGGGCTGAATTCGGATCGCTTGGTCCAAGTCCTGAACTGCCAACTCATATTTGCCCAAAATAAATGCGTTGACGGCGCCCCGCTTGTAGTAAGCTTCCGCGAAATTCGGACCCGCCCCGATGGCTCGGTCCAAATCCTGAATGGCCTTTCCGTATTCTCCCATGTTGACCAGGGCGAGACCCCGAGCCAGGTAGCCGTTGGCCTCCTTGGGCTTTAGCTGGATCGCCCGGTCGGCGTCTCGGAGAGCTTGCTGGTCCTGGCCATATTCCACATAGGCCATCGCCCGTCGCCAATACGCTTCCGCTTCGTTGGGTTGGTGCAGAATGGACTGGTCGAAGTCGCGAACGGCCTCAGGGTAGTTCTTGAGCTGGGTTCGGGCAATTCCTCGTTGCAGGTAGGCTTGGGCGTATTCCGGCTTCAGCAGAATGGCCTGGTCAAAATCCTGAACAGCCTGCTTATTCTTTTCTGCTTTTAAGTAAGCCAAGCCCCGTTTGTAGTAGCCCTCGGGATCCTTGGGCTTGAGACGAATGGCCTGATGGAATTCTCGAAAAGCGGGATCGGGGTCTTCATTGGTCGCCGCGGAAGTGGCGAGTTGTCCCACCCAGCTACCAAATCGTTCGAAGGAGCTTCCCATGAATCATCGTTGTCCCCGGGTGAGGAGAGTCATCGGAACTATCCCCCCAACAAACCGCGAGCCCTTTGCCGAAGCCGGCCACGGCACGGCCTGGCTCTCATTGCACTACTTGAATCACTCGTACCCTTGCACGTGGCCGCACCGTCCGACCTGGTCGGGCTCATTTGCGATCTCCTTGGTCTCTAAAAAACTTAAGTCGTGCTTCAGATTTTGTCAACTTTGGCGGCGCCGGAAATCTAGGGGGTTGGATTGAACAAAGTCCGGAGGGGGCGAAGTGGTGCTTCACTAAAGAGCGTCGCAAAGCGGAGCCTTACGTAGGTGAAGCATGAAAAGAACCTCTTCTTAGTCCACATAAGCCGGCTGGATCAAGGACCAAACGGTCTCAGCCATGAGTTTATGTCCGTACCGGGAAAGGTGGACCGAATCGACCGTCGCTCCGTCTGTTGTCAACACGCTCACGAAAATCCGTTTGGGAATCAAGTGTACCCGGTAGTGGGACGCGAGGCGACGCTGGACCCTGCCAAATTCGTTGGAGAAGGGAGGCAAGGGGAGCTCGAACATAACGACAATGCGCCCCGGCCCGCAAAGTTTGGCCAGCAATTGGTCCAAGTCGCGCTCAAACTCCCATGTAGGTGTAGATCCGAGCAGATCGTTTCCGCCAATTTCCAAAAGTATGATTCCGTCGCCAACGGACAGCCGCTCGGCCTTGCGTAACATCGAATGAACCTTCGCTCCCATTTGCGAGTGATCCTGCACGGGGACGGATTGGGACCGCGTCAGCAACTGAGGCCACGTATCCACGGAGGCATCTCCCATTCCGGCCGTGACCGAATCTGCAAAGATGTAGAGCATAGGGTGATCGGCCGGCTTCAAGGTCGGTAAGATATGGTACGGAATCTCCGCCAGAGTCCCCGTCGACCACAGAAAAACCACCGATAATCGGAGCCAACCTCGACTTCTTTGGATGGCATTTCGTTCGGACCGTTCGGCCACTAGCCAAAGGAGCGAAACCACCCCAGCGACAACATAGAACCAATAGGGCAAGGGCGTGGCGGAGACGGCGATGAGGATCAGGCCGAGGAAAGCGACCATAGTAGCCGCCTGGGTTGCCCACTTCTTGTGGTAATAACTCAAGGAGCCGATCGCAGCGAACAGCAGTCCAACGCCCCAGAAGAACGCCGCTCCGCTACCGAAGGAGTAAATGATCCAATTCATTTGCTCACATGGAAATGTGTTTTGATAGTGGGAGCCATGGGCAAAAACTACCGCCCAACCGGGGATTAGCCAGGTGTTAGACTCTTCAACGGAGGTAGCTGGATGCGCGAGATTTTAGCGGCTATTGGGGCATCTGAATTCTTGCGAATTCAGCTACGCCTTTATTTCATTCTATTGGCTTGCCGCAGCTGTGTGCGGTCAATGTTCACGGGGTATATGCCAAAGGTAATGACGATTTGAGTAACCATCAAAGGCTGCGCCCTCCGGAGAATTGGGAGCCCAATCTTTCTCACGGATTTGACAAATCTTTCAAATCATTCTAAGTTTGCCCAGATTCCCTTTTCTAAGAAAGCCCTGTTTTCCTGAGGCGCCCTCCTCGCAGCGCCCCTCCCGTCTTGGATAGTCCCGAGTTGGTTTTCCAGCCGGCAGTGTGCCGGACCTGCCAGCCGCCTAGCGCAGAAACGTGCTGACGTGGGCATGGCGGCGAAGTGGGATTTCTGCTGCTGTGGCGCCGTTGATGGTCAACAAAACCTTTGGAAACATTAGCCTTGAAGACGGTTATGGCCCGCACGTAACAACGAATCATTCGGGGATGGATGTGGGTGGCTGGTTGTAGGGAACCGGCCACGCGAACAATGGGGTGATTGTAAGTGTGTCTCAAATATCCGAAAGGAAGGTTCCAATGAGCAAGCTTGCTCAATTCGTGGTTGAGTTCCTGAAGGCGGAAGACGGCCCGACGGCCGTTGAATACGCCGTCATGCTGGCCCTGATCATCGTGGTCTGCCTCGTGGCGATCACCGCTCTGGGCACCGCCGCCAACGCGACCTTCGGCACGGTCGGCAACAAGATCGGCGCCGCTGGCTCGTAGCAACCAACGAAGCTTCCGGGGTCAACGGCGACCTCGGAAGTTTTTCATGCGCACCACCTTGGAAAGGCTGCCTCAAACTCAGCCTCATCTGCGTTCCCGTTAAGGCCTACGGCCTTTTCAGGCCTCGATGCGATTCTCTCTGGTTGAGGAGGCCGCTGCCTGGATGAACAGCGGATCATGTCCGCAGATGGGCGGTGAGGTGGTTACCCAGGGACCGTGTTTGCCTTACTCGGTCGCCCAATCACTCCACTTGCCGCGACAGGAATTTGACACCCACGAAGAAGCCGGCAAGGCCAAAGCCGGCGAGAACCCCGCAGGGCAAAAGCATTTCCGCTAACGAATAGCCGCGCCAAATCGCTCCCTCCAAAGCCTGGATATTCCATTTCACCGGACTAATGTTGCTCACGACTTTCATCCATTCGGGCATAAAGAGAAGCGGGATCATACCGCCGCCTATCATGGCCATGGGCATGAAGATTCCAGCCGCCGAGCCCGAGACCGCTCGTTCAGTCTTGCCGAAACTGGCGAGCGCCATCATCAACCCGGTATAGCAAAAGGCGGCGCTAAGGATCGCCAAGACCAGACCGGCCATGCTCTCCACACGAACCCCGAAGAGAATGCGCCCCGACAACATGAGCACGACTGCCAAAGAGACACTGGTCAAGAAGCAGGCCAGTCCTTTGCCGATAATGATCTCCGACCAGCTCAAAGGCGACATCCGTAGCCGAACCAATGTTCCTTTCGTCCGTTCGCTGACAATAGAGATGGCGAAGGTAATGACACAGCCGTACATTCCCCAAGTAACGGCGGAAGGAAAAGTCAGCTCAAAGGCCGACTTGGGTTTGCTATCCTCTTCGGGCAGGATGGGCACTTTCTTGAGCTTGTTCCCCTTGGCGAACGGCGAGTGTTCCATTCCCTCAGGCTTGACTTGGTCCATGAACTTCCCCATTTCACCCAGGAAACTCTTGAGTAGTTTCTTCTGTTCCGGGTCAATGCCGTTGGGTCGGTCCAGCGCGGCCAGTGCCTTTGCGGCATTCGCTTTGGCTTTCTTGGGATCGGAGAATTGATCCTGCAAACCAGAGAAGACCGTCTCCATGAGGATGCCTTCGAGCATGCCGGACTCGGCCTTGCGCGCCGGATCGATGCCGACTTCCAACGGCGTCCCTTCCTCCCAGAAGGATTCCGCCGACTGCCCATAACCTTTCGGAACGACCAGAAATGCGGTTATGTCGCCTTTCCGGACAGCGTCTTTGGCCATGGCCGCGGTGAGCGGCTTGCCGTCGGACGTTGTGTCCTGGATAAGCAGAGAATCAGACTTGCTTAGTTTTTCGACAAGGGCGTGCGAGCCGTCGCTATCGTCCTGGTCAATGACGGCCAAGTGGAGTTTGCCCCGTTCGCCGCCGCCACCGCCGGAGAGGAAACCGAAGAAAAGGGCAAAGATGAGCGGGAAAAGGAAGATCCAGAAAAGCGCTTGCTTTTCGCGGCGCAGGACGGTCAGGTCTTTCCAGGTCAAGGCGACGATACGTTTCATTAGTCGCGCAACCTCCGCCCGGTGAGATTGAGGAAGACGGTTTCGAGATCGGGTCTCTCGAGCCGGAGGGTTTTAAGTCCGATTCCCGCTTGGGCCAATCGGGCGACCTCCTCCAAAGGCTCCCTGGATTCAAGCCGCAGTTTATTCTCCTCCAGGATGAATCCATCATTCCCAAGCGCCTTGGCCAAGGCCGAGCGCTGCGCGTCACTGAAGGGACTGGCGTCTTTCAACTCGGCTTCGATGACTGCCACCCCTCCATGTTTTTCGATCAGGCCGTCAACATCGTCGAGAGCCAGGATCTTGCCCTTGTCCATGATGGCAATCCGGTCGCAAAGCCGCTCGGCCTCTTCCATGTAATGTGTGGTGTAGAGGATGGTGATTCCGTGACGGGCGAATGCTTCAATATTGTCAAACAAGTGGTTGCGTGATTGAGGATCCACGCCGGCGGTAGGCTCGTCGAGGAATAGGACTTCAGGTTCGTGGACGAGCGCTGCCGCCAGATTGAGCCGCCGCTTCATCCCACCGGAGAATTGACTCACCAGATCCTTGCGGCGATCGGCGAGCCCTGCAAGTGAAAGCGAATACTCCACGCGATCCTTTAACTTGCTTCCTTCCAGTCCGTAAAGTTTGCCTAAGAAGCGAACATTCTCTTCCGCGGTCAGTTCTTCGTAGAGTGCCAGCGCTTGCGGAGCGATGCCCAGCTTCCGGCGCACTTCCTGGCGCGTTGGATCCGAAGAGCCATTGATGATGACTTGCCCCGAATCAGCCTGCAGGAGCCCGGCCAGCAGATGGATCGTCGTCGTCTTGCCGGCGCCATTGGGACCGAGCAAGCCAAACGTCTCGCCGCGCCGGATCTCGAACGTGATGCCGTCGACCGCATGGTGTTCGCCGTACGATTTGTGCAATTGCGTAACTTGGATCATCGGTGTTGCCAACGTGGGCGTACTTCACGTCATCGTGTTTTGTAATTCGCTAACAAGAGACTAGGATTTGACGCACCCGGACGGCTCATCCAAACATTCCCTTTATTTCGGTTTAGTCCTCACCACCGCCGATGCATGCTGCTCGGGGTCAAAGATCCGTTGGGCGGCATGGCGCAACTCTGTGTCGGTTATTTGCTCCAACGCTTTCTTCAGCCTGTCTGAATTGATTCCCAATTGATGACGTCGCCCCAAGGAAAACGCGACGCCATAAGGATTTCCCGCGAGCAATGAATCCGGTTGATCGGCGAATCCCAGAAAGAAACCGAATTGCAATTTCAACTGGTCTATTTCCCTGGGATCGAGCTTCGGCTTGATCGCGTCCGCCACAAAAGTCGTCAACCGCTGTTCGGCTTCCTTGACACTTTCCCCTTTGAGCACGGACGAGCCCATGTGGACCACCTCGGGATCATCCAGTGGAGCGAAGCGAACCGGCATCCGTCCGGGTTTGTTCTCCAGCTTGGCCGCGCCGCCCCACAATCGGCCCATGAGCACCAAGAACGGGGCATAGAGTTCACTGGTCGGCGCCGGGGCGGCATAGGCAAGGCATATTTCTGAATCGGTAAGACCCGGCAGCGCTTCGACCGTGATTTCCTGGATCACGCCCCACTTGGGCTTTCCCGCCTCCGCCGGCGGAGGGGCAGCTTCTCCTGACTCGATACTTCCAAAAGAATCTTTCACCGCTTTCCGAGCGGCAACATTATCCAGGGCACCAGCCAAGACTAGGATGGCGTTCTTGGGCTTGTAGTAGCGACGCCAACGTTCTTGAGTTTCTGGGAGCGTTATGAGCGGGAGATGCTCCGGCTGGCCTCCCTTTCGGCCGTGGCGGGGCGCCGGCCGTACCAGTTCCCGAGCCAGATTGGAGGCGCCCAGGCTCGGAATGCGCCCGAACATGTTGCCCAGTTCTTCCAGCACGCGCGGCTTCTCGCGGTCGAGGTCCGAGGCGGCCACGCGAAGGTCCCCCATCCGGGCCGCCGCATCTTGCAACTCCTTTTCCAAATCGCTTCCGGGAAAAACGGCGGCCACTACTGTATATCGATCCCCAGTTTGCGCGTTCCACCCCTTGGGATAGCGCCGGATCAACTCGTCTGCCGTGCGTGGCTTTTCTTTCCCAGCTGCCGCCGTGACATAGAGGTGCTCGATCAGATGGGCCATGCCTGACCTGCGTTGCGGGTCCTGATCGCCCCCCATGGAGAATAGGACTACCAAGGCGGTATCTTTGGCCCCCTGAACGGGCCGCAGGAAAACGGTCAATCCGTTCTCCAATTGGAACTTCTCCTCTTTGGCAGGATTGGATTTCTCTTCAAGCGGCTGAGTCATTCCAATCAGCACGAGAACGAATGGAATCAAGAATTGCATGGTGCACTCCTAATGAAAGCTGAGCAGCCCACGAGACAACCATGAAGGAAAATCCTCAGGTTCTTTAGTGGCGGTCCCCGTTCGAGCGGAAACAAATCAAGCGTACCGCCTCCTCGCCCCGACCCTTGGCGCGCTGGTCGACGTCCAACTCGTGTCGGCCCATCCTATCACTTATTTCAGAAGCAAAAAGCAAGAAAGGTTACACTCTAACCCGGAGCTCGACCTGCACCTTGCGCGGCACGACCTACCGCTTGTGGACCAGAGTTATGCCAACGGTAATACCACATTTATTTACCATCAGGACCAGAACTACCGGACAGGCCGAGCAGATTCTCCTCCCATTTCCGAAGACTCCACCCGCCCTACCATTTGGGGTTCACGACGACAGCGCCCGGGTACACCCACAAACAGCAGGCCGCAATGGAAAGTGCGCCGGGAATAGTTAATTTCCATGCCCAAACGACTTGTCCGGCCACGCCCCATCGGACGGCGCTTAATCGTTTGAGGGCGCCGACCCCGATGATGGACCCGGCAATGGTGTGGGTGGTGCTCACGGGGATCCCGAAAAAGATGGTCGTCACCAGCGTGGTGGCTGCGCCGCCCTCCGCACATAATCCGTCGATGGACGCCCGTCCCAAAACGAATGTGATCCCAGAGGTGCATGCTTAAGTCCCTTTAATGACGATCTCAGAAATGACCTGGGACACGTTCTTGCAAGCATCCACGGTCGCTTCCAGCAGGCTATAGAGCTCGCGCCATTTGATGAGCTGGAGGATGTCGGCGGGTGGGTTGGCGAACAACTTGCTCTCAGTGTCGCGGTAGATATTGTCTGCTTTATTCTCCAGCCGGCCGATCTCCTTGAGATGGTTTTGCACGAGCTGGACGTTCTTCATGGTTCGCAGCGCTCGAATGGCATGCTCCAGGTGCAGGCAACAATCCTGGATGATTTCCGCCAGCGTGACAGCCTCCGAGGTCAGCTTGTCGATGCGAAACATGGCGAAACGATTGGCCGTTTCTTCCATGTTGTCGAGAACACCGTCCAGCGACGTGGCCAGTGTGTGAATGTCCTCCCGGTCGAAGGGCGTAATGAAGCTTTTGTCCAAGGCTTGGATGATCCGCTCGACGACATCGTTTGACGCAAGCTCCTCGAAGCGGAGCTCGTTGCTGCGTGCGTCCAGCCGATCGTACTCCTTGACCATATCCAGGAACTTGCCTGCGGCCCGGGTCTGAATGGCCGCAACCTCCTCGAACATGTCGAAAAACTTGGTCTCGCGTGGAATCAAGCTGAAGCGCATGGCCCTATCCCTTTGTCTTTTGTCCTTGGTTATTGGTCGGGGGTAAATGTACGGTTACTGGCGGCAAGGTGGGTTGGCCAGGTCCACCCGGGGGCGGAATGGGCCGCCCAAGCTGCCAGTTTTTATGATAACGGGAATGACGCTTTGATTTGCCATCCGATCAACTTCAACGCCTTAGGTATGGTCTCCAGTAGATGACGGCTGGGGACTTCGGGAGCCGCATTTCTGATTTGGCCCTCATTTCGGCAGCCGCCATAAGCGCAGGGTTTGATCCGCGCTGCCGGACAGGGCGTATCGACCATCGGGAGAAAAGGTCACGGCCAGGACGAATTTCTGGTGTCCCTTGAAGCGACGCAGCTCTTCCCCGCTCTTCAGGTCCCACAATTGGATGACGCAATGATCGTTCGCCGGCACCCCGACAGCGCGTCCGCCTCCGCCGCTGGCGGACAAGGCTCGGCGGCCATCGGGCGAAAAGGCCACGCTGTGGACCATAGCCGGCGTCTCGAAGCGGTGCAGTTCTCTGCCGCTCTCAACGTCCCACAACCGCACGGTCTCACTCCAGCCGCCGGAGAGGATCTGGCGGCCATCCGGGGAGAACGCCACACAAGAAATGTGACCGCCAAGTTCATGGAAGCGCTGCAGCTCCTTGCCGCTCGCCACGTCCCACAGCGGCGTGGTCCAGTAGCCCTTGGTCGCCATCGCCTCGATCATCTCCATGCAGGTCATCGGTTCGCCCTTCTCGGCGAGAACCTTGGCCGCCGCGTTCAGGCAACTCAACTGGCCGTCTTGGCCCTTGGCCGCGGACTGCTTCCCTTTCCCTTTTGATTTCCCCTTCGTTTTGGTCTTGCTGCTTTCGCTCATGATTCACCTCCAATTCGATGGTGCTGCCATCTTCAGGCCGGGCCCGATGCGGGCCAGCACTGAGGACAGTTACCTTGTGCTGCGAAGGGACATCAAGGCAATTCCGGCGGTTTCTCAGTGAATTTTCAAGAAAAGTACTTAGGCTTGGATAACCCACGAGTCGAGAGCTGGGACCAAGGCTGGGACGGGCGCGTGAACTTCTCCTCCCAGCCGGAGCGAAAGGGCAGGATTTTAGCTAATTCCAGATGAGATGCGTATTGACCATTTGAGATCCCATCTGGCCCCAGACTGCCGGGGATCGCGGCCTGAGGTTGGCCCGCCGATTTGTCCCAAAGATTCTTGACATTGCCCGGGCGCAGCTGGATGATGCTGCCTCGCCCCCGTCGCCCAGCAAGGAAGCCAAAGGGGGCCGGGGGTTAATGTCCTTTCACCCGGCCCCCGTTTTTCAGTTCCTGACTTTATCTTGGCTTGCCCAAAAGATTCTTGACAACCGGCGCCGGCAGGTTGGTGGCCCCAGGCGAGTCGCCCGTGGCCAGACGGTTCCGGTGCTCACGGGGCCGGGTCTCGATTCGAGGATTGACCCGGCCCCCTGGTTTTCACTTCGCCTTCCTCGGGCGTTTGACACACCCGTAAACCTTGCGTCCTGTCGCCACATAGCGGTAGAACGATTCAAAGTGGTGGGGAATCTCCAGCACGTATTCAGGCCGGGCCAGCATCCAATCAAAAACCTGCCGATCTTTCATGACGGGTGGAACCAAAATCAAAACACGGGGCTTGCCCGATTTCTTTACGGTCTTATGCTCGGGAATCACGGCAATGCACCGCTCCCAATCAATATGAGCCCACCGCAGAGCGGACGCCTCACCCGGCCGACAGCCGGTGAATTTCAAGAACGTGATGAAGCGACGGAAGTAAGCCGCGGAGGATCGAAGCAAAGCGCGAAACTCTTCATCCGTCATGCCCCGCCGTTCTCTGGCCACTCCACCAGTGCGGGCGCCCTTTGCGGGTTGCCGGATGCGACCGGCTTGGGCTTCGGTTGCGGTTTGTCCTTATCCTTGGCCAGGCTCAGCACAGGCGCTTGCCCGATAAGGTTGCGAACGCAGCAGTTCCAAAGTAGAGTTGCCATCGAATCGACCTCCTTTGGGGACGGTTCCAAGGGCCAGGGCGGTGGCCCCGCCGCTGGCCCACTTTGTTGCTCTCGACACGCTGCCGAGGGCAGATGGCAGCGACACCGGCTAACGCAGTTCGGGGCCGAGCACCGGCTAATCCTCGTCGATGGGTTCGTCGGTCTCGTAGCCGGCATCCGTGAAGATGTCGGGGCGGTATGAAGCCAACCGCCGGCGCCGGCAGTCGTCGCAACAGTAGGCGACGAAGATCCCCCGCGCGTCTATCACGGGGAAGGCCGGCTTGCCGGACCCGCAGTTACATTCGGGCAGATAGCTTTGGGGCATGGAGCCCTTCCTCTCTTGGCATTGAAGCCAGGTTTCCAGAATGTGGGCAGTTAGTACGACAGCGACAGCAGGTAGAAGCCATAGGCCAGGCGCTTCACAAACTGGCTGGGAGTTTCCTGGCGCCGGACATCGGGCTGGCGTTTCGCCGCATTGGGAGCTCTGCGGGCAGGGAATCGTCGCGTCTTCATGGCTTGCGCTCCTTGAAAATGGTTTGGAATGGTCATGCCGGCCGGAGCTCGCCGTCGGCACACGTCAGGACACACCTAAAGCCTGTTGCCACGAGTGGCAATAGCACAACACGCATTTTTCTAAACTTTTTTGGCTATTGCCACCTACGGCGAACGCCCGTAGATTTGCTGGGGATTTGGCAACCACGGAGGAACACAAGATGACGTATGCCCAGAAGTTGCGAGAGCTCCGCGACGCGGCGGGCCTGAGCGAGATGAAGCTGGCCGCCAAGAGCGGCGTTTCATACTTCGCGATTCATGACTACGGCATCGGCCGCCGCCGGCCCGGTTTTGCGGCCGCCGCCAAGATCGCCCGAGCGCTGGGGACGAGCTGCGACGCGTTTGTCGAGTGCGAGGATGTGGCCGGGCCGGTGAAGAGCGTACCCAAGAAACCACGGAACGGGCCGCGAAAAGGATAGTGATCATGACCCAAGAAGAGCATGAGGCAAAAATGGAGCGCCTCATGGCAGAGTATGGAAAGATGTCTGTGGAGGAATTAAAGCTAGAATTCGATGCCGAGCTCAAATTGTTTCCTGAACAGGTGACCCGGACATGGGCAATGCCCATGGAACCAGGGATCGGTCCGGGCGCCTCCTCGGAGGCAGGAGGCCCGTAACCCGGTGGACCTCCGCCGGTGCTGATCATGGAAGGGAAAGGGAGCAATGAAAAAAACGAAGCAACCGCCAGTCAAGAGGTACGTGGCAAAACTGCCCAGCGTCATCCCCGCCGATATGGTGCTAGTTCATAACCATGTTCGGCCGGAGGGCTTCCCGGATATACCGCTAGACTTCAATGGCTTTCGAGCTTGGCTGCAATCCGGTTCCATCGACGATCCGCCGCTCGTAGCCTGCACCTGCGGTTGGGCGCCTAAGCTCGGGCAGCACTTTCGCGTCAACCGCGACAAGCTGGACGAAAAGATGGATGAGGGAGTTTGCCCAGCATGTCTTGGGAAACTGGCGCTGCGAAAACAATTAGACGGCAGCCTGCGCTGTCGATTTTGTCATTACAGACGAAAGCAATCTAAGAAGAAGTGATGGGCGGATTGTCGCCCGCCTAGAATATCCCCGTCCTTTGGCCGCCGGCGTTCGGGACTTGAAGACCGGGCGCCGGCCCGTCGCCCAGGGAAAGGAAAATAAAAATGGCAGACGAAACCACGATGCCAACGCCAAGCAAAGTCGAAAAGCTCAAGGAGCGCATGCGCAACAAGCAAGGACTTCCGCCGACTAAAGCCGCCACACCGAAGGTGCCGACCGCGCCTACTCCTACCGCGCCCCCACCACCCGCGACGGTCAAGCACGCCTGCGGCCACGAGGCTCCGTTCCGGGAAATCGCCAAGGATAAATTCCGCAACGAGCGCTATCAGAAAGAACTGAAGCGTCCGTGTCCAACTTGCCGGGAGGCCAATAAAGGTGCCAATGAAGAGGCCTGGACGCAAGACCCATGAAGAAAAACAGGCGAAAAAGAAACTATCGTTTAACCACTTTTCCGATCCTGGGACCGGGGTTGGCTATAGTTTTATTTTCCATCACCTCGGGGTTGGCCAGTGGGAATACTCGCTTGTAAAGATGAGTAGTTCCCAAGAGGTTGGAAAAGGAACGTGCAAGAGCCTCCGCATGGGCATAGCGGCCATGAATGAAATTCTTTCGAAGCTTGAACAGCAGGAGGCGGCGCCGGGCCTGGCAGCACCATAAAATCAATCCACCGAAGGCATCGAATGACTATTGATCAGATCCGACCGCTCGTTCGCACCGGAATTGATGCACTTTTCGCACGCGATCCTGACCTGTTCCGGATCAACGCGAGCGAGAGGGCGATCGCGCACCACTTCGGGTGTCACCTGCAACTTGTATTCACCGAGTGGGACGTTGACTGCGAGTACAACAGAGATGGGCATGACGATCCCAAACTTGTGAAAGACCTCTCGAAAGAAGTGAGGCGACGGACTCGGCGTAGACTAGAGTTCAATGAAAACGTGAAGAGAGAGGGCGAAGCAGAGTCGGAGTCCGATTCGGTCTTTCCTGATGTGATCGTGCATCATCGCACGCGGCGTCTTCATGCCAATAACTTGCTGGTTGTGGAGATCAAGAAAACGACCAGTAATGATGGCTGGGATCTCGATCTGGAGAAGCTCAGGGTTTTCACGACCGATTTTAAGAGGCCGAACATGAATTACCATTACCAGGTCGGGCTGTTCGTAGAATTCAAAACGTGGAAACGATGGCCACCTCGAGGCGAGCTGATAGCAGAGGGCATTTGGTTCCAAGAGGGCAAGAAGATCGGACGAGCAGAGACCCTTGCCACCAGAGAGTTCGGGTAGCTGGGAGCGAACGCTAGACTTGCCGGGAGATGGGAGCCTAAACGGACAATATATCGCCCAATCGCCTTGCAGCGGAAACGCAGAATCGGCTTGAGCATCAATGCTTTAACTGCTTTCTACCAGCCCAAAGCCGGTCGACTGTCAAGACACGCCGACCACCAGAACCAGGATTGGGGCACGTCATGGGTGAAGCCAGATAATTACTCATTAGACGGTTTAAACCCAAGGCGCTTTATTCATCCGACCGACCGCCTTCGCGCTGACGGAGTTGACTCCCGCCGAAGAAGCAAGGTTCGCCGCGCTCGTGAAGAAAGCGGTGAGCCGAGGACTGAGTCCCGGTTGCTTTCCACAGAACTTCATCGGAGTGTTTCAGCAAGCAGGTCCAGCCGATGCTGCTGCGGGGGCCGCCGGGCCAGCTTGGCAAGATCCGCCAAAATGGCCGGCAGTGGATTGGCTACCGTATTCCGCATTCGGCCCGGCGTGGCGAACTGGCGCCTGCATTCCGAGCAAGTGTGGATTGGCCAAGGCATGTAAGCTGCCTCGCCAGCGTCGAACTGAGGATGACCGCAGCTCGGACAGTTTACTGACCGCACCCGATCCTTCAGCAACGGAAGGACATTCTGGGCCATCAGCACGCGAACTATGACGGGGTCCAGCCGAACATCGTCGATGACGACTTCCGCGAATGTGTCATTAACCGTCGGCTCCGCTTCGCTTTCCGTGAGAAACGCATGGACGTGGATTCCCTCTTCCTCGTGTTTGCATTGCGTCCACAGGAACGCCGGATTCGAGCCCCAGATCTGGATGCCGCCGGGATACTCCGACTGCTTGATGTTCAGGTTTTTCGGAGCCAGCACGACCCTGTGTTCAGCCGCGCGGCAGGCATCCCGGACACCGACTATCGGATTACCGATTCCCCTCGCGCGGTCGTGGAAGTGTCTCCCGCAGCCAGCGCAGAGATGTCGGCGGTGAGGGTGGACGCTGAACCAATCTTTGTCAAGGTGCGGCCAGCCACAATGGATGCAGGTGACGAACCTCATTGAAAAACCGAATACTGAGCTGACCAGGTAATAGATTGCGTCTATCTGATTGACCAGGATGCCTTCGGTTGGCAGGCCCTTCCCCACAATCCG
>Ga0207128_1064_pt2 | contig 22627 bp, 26 predicted proteins | sample Alteio_BWMinHeat_18_FD_153522 | JGI IMG/M metagenome (GOLD analysis project Ga0207128, IMG submission 153522) | Enriched cells from forest soil in Barre Woods Harvard Forest LTER site, Petersham, Massachusetts, United States -... | ecosystem: Environmental > Terrestrial > Soil > Temperate forest >... | reverse complement strand
CTCATCCATGACGACCAATTCCGGGGCACATGCTAGCAGCCGTGCCAGCGTTACTCGAAACTGTTCGCCCGTGGACAAGACCCGGAACGGCCGCAGCCAAGCCGGCGGCGAAGAAAATCCCACCGACGACAACAGTCCGACGACTTCCTTGATCGGCATCTCCGTTGGAAAGCCATCGAGGATCGATCGATCCGCGGGCCAGTCAGGCAACGACTCTTGGGCGGAGAGGGTTTCGCCGAACAGAGCTCGGGCCACGGTGGACTTGCCGCTTCCCGACGGGCCGACGATGAGGCCGATGTTCCACATCTTCTCTTCCAGAGGCACGCGCACATCCCAATCCAGTTGGGTACTTTTCGTGGGAGCAATGTCGAACAAGCCTTCCACTTGAGCCACGCGTGGGGTTCGGGCAATCGGGGTATGCATGACAACGTGGACGTTCGGCATGGGAGAACTCCGTGCGAAAAACTCGAAATCCGAATTTCGAAATCCGAAAAACAACCGACCTATCCACTGATCACCACTGATCAAGTCCTTGATCAGTGGATTGGCAATCAATAACCCCAGGAGGAATAAGGGTTTGCAATGACAGCGGTCATCCACTGATCCACTAATCAAGAAGAGGGGGTCACCGTGGGTGAGTGGTGAGTGGTCAACATCTGCGAACCCGGGCTGCATAAGGAGGGCGGGCCGGGCTGCATCAGTGCGCGGAGAGGCGAGCGCATGATTTTCTCACCACTCACCACTCACCACTCACCACTCACCACTCACTCTTCATTCATTTTCCCGGTGCGTTTGGTTGAGCATTCAGTTTCGTCAAAAGCGATTCCAGCACTTGCAGGAGAGTGGCTTCGGTGACATGACCTCCGGTTGAGGCCGGGGTGATGACGGGCGGCGTTACCGGGTTGCTCGGCGCGGCCAGACCTTTGTGACGCAGCCACCAACCCAGCACGGTAAAACCACCGTAAAAAAGCAGTTGCATGATTTCCGCGGACATGAGTTTAGCCTTTCTTGAAGAAAAGGGGCAGAAGGAAGCCGGCCACCAAGATGTAAGCCGGCGTTGGAATGCGGGACAAGTCGACAGCGGCGACGCGCAAGTCCGGATCTCGATTGGCGTCGTAAGTATTGGAGGCTTTGCGCAAGGCCTCGGCCAAACGCCGGGGACCGTCATAGTCGTCTTGGCGGTGCAGCACTTTGCCGGAGGGTTGCTGCAAGTAGATCGTCGGATGGCCCGCGGTATAAAAGCCGCACAAGGAGACGGCCCAATGGTCGGGCGGGTAGTCTTGCACCAAAAACCGATCCCGGAACTCGGCCAGCTCCGGCGCTGTTGCCAGGTCCTCCAGCACACGTCGGCGCTCGGCTTCATTGCCGATAATTGTCAGGTGGAGCTTGCCCGAGTCGTCCGGGATCGGTTGGCCCGCGGGCTGAGTAATGATCCGTCCGTTGACGGTGTACACCTCGTTCTTGGCGATCTTGTCCGAGCTGACGCCGAAGTTTCTCTTGGTAAGCTCTATTTGGCTATCTCGGCCGCACCTGCACAGAGGGTGGCAGCGATGAATACGATCGCAGTGACAGTCGTTGTGAATTCCGTCGCTGCACGAGCAACAGCTACAGCACTGTTCATTGGCGCCAGCGGGAGCCGTCAGACTGAGAAAACAGAAAAGCAGCAAAAGTTTTCGCATGGGTAGTTCCTTGGTTAATAGATTTGATGGATCGGATGGCCAGCCAAGCCTGAAGATCGTGGCTACGCAGTTTCTTCTTCTATCCTCCATCCTCAATTCTCGATCTTCTACCCCCTCGGCGGAGGTGGCGGCGGAGGGGCCAGCAAAATCACCGCCCAGCCGCCGTCGCCCGTCCAACGCTCGAAGAACTCTTTGGCCGACATCCAAACCAGCTCGTCGATGAAGTTGTTGTCCAGGATGCACGCCTCTTGGTCGTCAAGGTAAATGAGATTCACCATGTGAGCGATGGAACCGGAATAATGCGGATCGTGACCGTCGTAGGTAACTGACGGCATGCGGCCAGTCTTCAGCGCCAGCCTGAGGATGGCGGGATCGTGGCCTTCGTACTGAATGTAGGGTGTCCCCTTGCCGTATTTGGCGATCATCCGATCCACCTTTTCCGGGTAGCCGCCGCCCGGCTCCTTGGTCATTTGTTTCTGAAAGTCGACCAGGCGTTTTTCGTTTTGCCAGCGGGCCGCATGGCCGATCGAGGAGAACACGCAACGACCGGCGCCGTCGCGTCCGCCGACGCAAATCTTTAGGGCAGACAGGCCGGCAATCAGAAAAATAACTGCGGCTTTGAGTAGGTCGGTGAAGGACATGGCTTATTTCCTCGTGACAGCGATGATGAAGGTCAGAACGATGGCCGTGATTAGCGCTCCCAGCAGCATGCCTTGCAGCTGGGCGGCCTTGAGAGCGTCGAAAGAAAGGCCTTGGATGGCTTTCAGAAGGTCGTCAAGCTTGTTTTCAATGCCCTTGCCGACGTCAACGGGAACAGGGCTCTTCTGTTCCGCCTCGACTGTAGAGGGTGGCGGCTCTGTCGTCCGCGATTGACGATGGTCCGCCTTTTTTGACGTGGCTGGCGCGTGGGCACGGGGCGCGGCGGGGAATGAGAATCTTTCTTGTTCAACGTCGTAGGCGATAAGCGCGAAATCCTGGCATATCGGTATCACAAACGATATGGCCGAGAAGATAACGCACAACTGGCAGAATGCTTTGGTCATGGTTGTAACCTTGGTGAGTGGTTCCTAGGTTTAAAGCTCATTCGTTGGCCACGGCGGCGTGCCGCGGTTGAGGTAAGCGATCAGCCGGTCGGCGGGCGTCTGCCGACTGATTCTTTGAATGTGGGCAATCGTGAATTTGGTGCCGCCGGCATACTGCGGAACGTAGATGTCGTCGCTGTCCCGGATGTCCATACCGAGCGCAAACAGCGCAACATGTGTGTAGGTCCCCGTGGGCTTGATGTTTTCGTAAGCGCCGGTGAGGAAGAACAAGACGCCGCTGATCGTCGGATTCGTGGAACCGCCGCGGCAGACGTCACAGGTCGCATTGGGAGCAATGTCGGCCGGAAGACTAATGGCGTCGGTTCCGGCAGTGGGTGTGCTAAAACCTGGCATTAGGATTGTCCTGTCGTAACGCGGGTAATGCGGTATGGCCTTAAAATCGAGGCAATCCGCTCGGGAATGTTGTCGATGCTCACGCCTGGAACACTGTAGGAGTGACCGGTGCCGACCGATTCGGCTTGAAGGCTCATGTCCCGGCCTCGTTGTGCGAAGTAGGTCGCGACCAGCTCGGCACAAGCTTCTTGGACGTCTTCGGGAACGGTGGCGAAGCCGGCGGTATATTGCACGCGGAAGTTGTTGATGCCGACGGGCCAGACCAAGTCTTCGGGATGAAGCAGCTCGGGATCGGTATAGGGAATGGCTCGGAGCAACCAGCCGCGGCGAACATCCAGTTGAAAGCCGGCCAGCTCATACGTGTGCATCTTGAGCTCGGCATTCTGGCCGGCGGCCGTCAGAGCGCCTTGGCCTGGCGGGTTGGCGCCGTCGCTTCCGCTAATCCCGTTGGGACAATAAAGGTCGGCTGCCGGCCAGTTGTCATAGCCGGCAGTCAAGGCAGTCCAGCCGTTGCCGAGGGCATTGACCGCGGCGATGACGGCTCCGACGGTAACATTGCTCGCAAAGGTTACCGACGTGTCCGTGGACTTCACTCCGTTGGTTACCCGCGTGAGGGTGAGGCCAGTCGAGGTCACGACCACGCGCGCCTGCGGGGTATTGGCCAGGCTGTTAATGATTTTCAAGACTGTTACCGGCCGGTAGCGGACGCTGTCCACGCTGATGAGCGGAAACTGCCGCAGGAAAAGGCGCCGATCCCCCGTGCCTGAATAAAGCTCATCGTAGGTCGTCTGCGTGAAGTCGCGCCGGCAGTACTTGCGGCAAGCTCGGCTCGCCGCGGTGATGAGCGTGCTGATGACCGGCTCGTCGGTGTTTTGCGACGTCGGGATGTTCTGGCGGGCTCGGTCGAGGTCAATGAGGTCGATCATGATGGTTGGTCCGTAGTCAGTAGTCCGTAGTCAGTAGCCTGTAGAGTGAGCCGAGTCTTCGATGGGCACGTTACGAGTGAATTCCTACTTTGGTGGCGTGTAGGGACCAACCGTAGCAGGCAACCCTGGTGTGGTGGATATTGGCGGCGCCCACGGCGGCGGTTTGATCGGCATCAAAGGTGGTTGCTGGGGCGCCGCCTGATCCTCGGGATGGGGCGGCAGCGGCTTGGGGATGCGGTTGGCCTTGTTCGTCCGCCGCCTTACGTGGCTGGCTCGGCTCACCCGGGTCCGCTTGCGGCGGTGCCCGTGATGGCCCGGTCCGGATCCGGTGGGTTGTGCGATTGGCATGGTTACTTATCCGATCTGTATTTGGCGATGCACGCCAATTTCCGGAACAGCACTAAGGCCCCCGATGTGGCGGTTATCTCGATGCTGTATTGGGCGTTTTGCGCCATGGTGGCCGTGGTGCCGTTGGGGATGGTGCCCTCGTAGCGGCCGTTGGAAGCGGCCACGTAGGTCATCGTTTGGTTGTTGAGGACCACGGCGCCGCTCGAGTCCTTGAGCGTGAACGTGACCGTGGCGTTGTTGATGTTCGCTCCACTACTGGCGTTGGTCAGCGCGTCCAGGCGGACGATGTTGTCGGAACCGATGCTGATGACTTCGATCATTGTGGATTAACCTTGATATGGACGGTTGCGGCGGTTGGCGGCTCGTTGGTTTTTTCCCATCGGTGGATGAGCCGTGCTTGGATGAATAGCACGATAGCGAAGGCCAGTTCCTCGATGGCTTCTCTTGAGAAGGACCTGCCCGGCTCAACAAAACCCCTTTCGATGGCCATGATGGTTTCGTCGCTTGGCTGGACTGCCCACTCGTCTAACAACTGCTGGCCTGTTTATTGGTCCATGTTGCTCTCTATTGACAACAAGTGGTCGTGGCTTTGGCCGTTAGTGCTTCGAACTCTTTCGCGGTAGCGGACAGCGTTTCAAATATCCTGTTGGGACTGGCCTTTTTGAAGTTGGCAATCGCTTCCATGACACGAGTGTCGGTTGTGGCCGTCATCCGCTCCAAGGCCTTCGCCGAGGCGGCCAGTGACGGCAGCACGACAGTGTGTCCGCACAGGGCCGGCGTGAATTCCCGGTAGAAACTGATTATCTGAGGCGGACGATGTTTCTTGATTCGGGGCGGCGGCTTGCGGCGCTTCTTCCTCCTCGGCCAGGGGAATGGAAAGACCGGCGGCGACGTCGCGGGAGCGTAGGCGATCCAGTCGGCATTGATCCTCCGTTTCTTGCGCCTCTTGGGTTTGCCAAGCCATTTCTTCTTGCGCATGAATACATACGGCTGGGGTGCGGGCGCCGCCCCGTTGGGCGGCTGCCAGGAGCTGCGTTTCTTTTTCCACAGTTTTCTCTTGTTTGGTTTTCGTTTGCGGCGGAAGACGACGATCGGATCGGCCCAGTCGGCAGTGACGATGTTGGCGGTGGATCGTTGGGCAAGGTTCCACTTCATTCCGGGGCTGGTGCTCGCGGTTATGACCGTGAGGGCCAGCTCGACGAACAGATACTCGTTGGCCAGGGCAAAGGCACCCGGATTAAATGAAATGGTGGCGGATTGATCCGTTCCATTGTTGGCCGCGATGTTGCCACTCTGCTGGGTGGCCGCGGTTATCTCCACCACGTTAGTTTGGCCGGCCGGATCGGTGCTTCGAAATAGTCGGACTCGGAGTGCGATTGCCGGTCCCACGGGCTGCAGGTTGGGGCTGACGACAAATGTAAACGTCCATGTTCCCGAGGCGAAGTTGCCGGTGTAGGCGTTTTGGGTTCGCAAGCAATCGCCGTGGACGTTGTCGATAACGCCGTCTGGCTGCGCCGTGCTGGAAAAGCTGCTTTGGGGAACATTGGCATTACGGTTGTATTTGGCATAAGTTCCGGCGGCGGCCGTGCCGCAGGTCCAAGCCGAGTTATCCTCCTGCGTACCGGGAGCCGAGCCCCCGTCTTGCAGGCTGCCATGAGCCGATGTGCCGGCGCTTTGATCCGGCAGCATGTAAAGAGTTTTGCTTGCCATTTGCAGACTGGTGAGTAGTAGCTGGTGAGTGGTGAGTGGTGAGTGGTGAGTGGTGAGTGGTGAGTGGTGAGTGGTGAGTGGTGAGTGGTGAGTGGTGAGTGGTGAGTGGTGAGTGGTCGCCAGGTTCTTACTACTCACGACTCACTTACTCACCACTCACGATTCTTGAAGTACTCACCACTCACTTTTTGTTAGCCAATCTCACGGAACGTCAGCCGAATGTCGGTGTCCATCGCGGTTGGTGTGGTCATCATGCGAATGCCGATGGAAGCGCCGGGAGCGACGTAAATTCGCTCGTCGGGCTGCGGCTCGAAGCGGTAGCCCGGGAGACTGGCTGCGCCTTCCTGGGTTAAGACGCTTCCATACGTCGGTTCCGAAGCCGTCACGTTGGCTTTGACCGTGCTGCCGGCCGCTTGGTCGCCGGCCTCGTGAGGAGTCGGCGTAACAACGGTGGCAGTGGGGGTCCCCAACGTGGTGATATTGGCGATTTGAACTTCAAATTGTTGGTTGGTGACGTTGCTTTCATTGGTGACTGTAGCTGCGATGATCTCGACCACCTTGGCGGCCGGGGCGGTCAAGTACATTAGGGTTTTTTGGGCGTTAAGCCCGGAGATTTTGAAGGTCGCGGTGTAGACGCCACGCATGGCTTGATTCTCCTTGTTGGTGGTTATTTGGTGAGTGGTGAGTCAGTGGGTGGTGAGTGGTAAGAAATCAGGGGTCAGGTGAAAGCAGCCGGCGTCCAGATTGGTGTTCCTGACTCCTGACCCTTGATTCCTGTTGGGACCACTCACCACTCACTTACTCACCACTCACTTTCCTATCCGGTGGCCCACAAGAACTTGCTCAGCTTGATAGGCCGAAGCGGAAGGGTGATCAGTGGGCTGCTCTCTTTTTTGGTCGACTTCTGTTCCAGTACATGACAGGGATAATAACGACCGGTGTCCGACTTAACGTCTGTGTCCAGGGTGAGACGGTGCTTGCTATCCTCAACCGCATAGCGGTGGAAACAAAGAGTAACGACTGGATCAAGGCGTGTCCCTTCGCTCAAATCGGCGATGCGAGCGATCAGATCGGGCGCCATGATCCCAACCAGCGCCGACGGCACGATGCCGCTTTGAAGCAATGACTCGGCATAGTCGCGGTCAATCTCCTGGCGGAATTTTTGGCTCTCGGTTTTGGCCGAGATGGCGTAGACTCCGCCGGAGGAATCAATTTCAGAGCCGGAAGCGTAAGCGCCGCTGGCGAGCGGGGTTGCGTAAGCGCCCCGAGCATAACACCGAATGCGAATGGTCACGTACTTGCTGCCCCTGACTCGCGCCTTGCGGAGCTTGAACGACTTTGTGTCGAAATAAGTGGTTTCCAAGGGCTGTCCGCGGAAGTCCGGGTCGTACTTCTCGGGAGAGAGCCCGTCCAACATCTGGCGAGTCAGGGCCGGCAGCTGGAAACTGGGAACGGCCCAGGTGCCGACGTTGCTTCGCAGGTCTGTCGCGGGTAAAGGCATAGTGGCGAGCCGGGTTAGAAGATTGAGTGGGCCAGACACTCTTGTCTGACTGCTTAGAGTTGCCAGACAAGAGTGTCTGGCCCACTCTCAAAATGATTGTTAAGCGGCCGCGAGTCGCTGCGCGACCGCGGCAATGTCGTTGAGGCCGCCCGGCTTTTCGACGGCTTCGCCGCCCAAGCCGATGACGCATACTTGCGACGCGGCCGTGCCGATCGTCACCTTGACGCCGACATAGCGTTTGGCGACCTGATCGGAGCGAATTTCCAAGCTGGCGAACCGGTTATTGCCGCCGCCCGCCACCAACTGCGTGATGGCGACGTTGGTCAGCGAAGTGTCGGCGGCCACGTCGGTGGCCGTGGACAAATTGGAGTTGGTGTCTTCGACCAGCTTCATGTCCACGGTGCCGGAGGCGCCAAAAGCCCCGACGTTGAGCAGGAAGATCGCCCGGCGGAACTTCTGCATGTCCACCGAGCCGGTGATCGTGGTGGTTCCCGTGCCCAGATTCTGCGACGGGACTTGAGCCTGAATGCTCAGAGCCTGAGTTAATTGTTCGGTATACATGAATTCTCCTTGGAACCGGCCGCCCGCCTGACGGCGAGCCGGGTTGCGTAAGCGCCCGGAGCTGCCGCTGCGGGACAGCCGGGAATGATTGTTGGTTGGTAACGTCCCTTTCGTCCTTTTTGTCCCTTTCGTCCCCTGAAAGGACCAAAGGGACCCAAAGGACCAAAAGGACTAATTCAGTGCCACGAAAGCACTAACCTGCGTGGTGCCGTCTTGCAGCGTGACCGGCTTATCCATCCACGGTTGACCGTCGACGCGCTGGACAAATCGCCAGGTCATCTGATTCTTGAGGAAGTTGACGTGCTCGCTGGCGGCCACTTCCAACGCCATCCGATCGCCGATGACGTAGTTGGAGCAATCGATCAACATCACGTCGCCCTTGGTGCCTAGAGGCGGGACCATTTCGGTGATTTGCACCGGCAGGCCCAGCAGCTTCCAGATGGGCGGCTTGACCGCTCCCTGGTCGATGCTGATGAAGATCGCTCGGCTGGCGCCGTCTTGGAGCTGCAGCAACTGCGGGATGACGGTCGGACTGATGACCCAGACCGCCCGATTGATCGAGCCCGGCAGCAGCTTGGCGAACAGGGTGGCGATGTCAACGTACTTCACGGTGCTGGCCGTGTTGCGGTTCACGCTGATCGTCGCCGGCGCGTTCAGAACGCCGAGCGGTTTGCCGACGCCTTTGCCCTGCAAGAACGCGTACTGTTCATACCAGGCAACGGCCTTGCCGAACAGCGTATACAGGAATTTCTCCAGCCCGAAAGCCGCGTCTTGCAATAACACGTTGGAGCTGACGGAATAGCCGGAGAGTTCCTGGGCCTTGAGCTCCATCATCTTGAATTGCGGCTCCGTCTCGGTGCGAGTTTGGGCTTCCGCCGTCCAGTAGGCTTGCACGCCGCCGAAGAACGGCGACACGCCGGCCGATTGGATCGTGGTGATGTCCAGATAAGGGAACTGCAAGGTCGCCGAGGCCATCGGCTGCACGAAGGCACGCTGGCGGAAGAAGCTGTCTTCCGCGGCAATCGCCAGGAGCTGCTGATAGAAATCCGGCGGCACGGTATAGCCGCCCGTCACGCCGCTCGATTCGCCCAAGGCGGCTTTTTGCCAGGGAGAGAAGGCGGTGCTGTACTCTTTCTCCAAAGCCGCGGCCGCCTCGCCGGCCTGACGCGGCTTGCCGATGCAGGCCGTCGCCACCTTCACGAGCCAATCGCCGAAGTTGCGCTTGACGTCGCCGTGGCCGCCTTCGCCGAAGATCATCGGCACGGCGTGCTTTTGAGCCTGCGCTTGGGCCTCTTTGAACTTTAGCAAGGCCGCGTCGATCGTGGCGGCGATGCTCTCGGAAATCTTGGCGCTGGCGGCAGCCATCGCCTTGGTCATCAGTTGATTGACGGCTTCGCTGGGGGCGATGGCTTCGCCAATGCCTTGTTGGATCAAGGCAGCGCCGTCGCCGTCGGCGATTTCAATGCGCTCGCCGGCTGGCTTCCCCAGGAAGTCCTTCTTCAGTTGAACGAACATGGTTGCGTAAAACGGAATTTGATTCCGTTGCTCCTTTCGGGGTAGGGCAGACATTCTTGCCTGCCATCTCTGACACTCATTTACATTTTCCGTCTCCAGGCTCACGGCTGATGGCTTCTCAAAAGTGACTCCTGACTCCTGACTCCTGACTCATCACTGATCACTGATCACTCATCACTCATCACTTTTCATGTCCATCTCCACCGCTCGACCCTAACGGCTTGTTTACTCGAATGAACAGAAGGCAACAGAGAAAACGGAGCTCTGTTCCTCACTTTTCTTTGGCTTCCAACTACTGACTGACTACTGACCACTAACCACTGACTAAACGCGTCCTCGATGCCGATCCAAGGCGTCGGTCGCGGCTTGGAACGCGGCGGTTTGAAAGTCGAATTCGTTGATGTGCTCGACCAGGCTCTTTTCCAGCTCGGCCAGGGTTGTGAAGGCGATCACCGACTGCTGGCCGCCGGTTGTTCTCGGGCCTCCTGACCCGGCACCGGGTCGCCCATTCTCCGTGTCTTCCTCTTTGGGCCTGGGTGTCATTGCGCGAGCTTCTTCAATTCCCAGTGCCTTGCCAAAGTTTACGGACAAGGCAGACTTGCTCACGGCCTCGACGACGGCATTCTGCTGCGCCGGCAAGAAGACGCAGGCGTATTCCAAGAGAATCCATTCATCGATCACCAGCTCTACTTTCTCCCACGCCTTTGCCCCTTCTCCAGCGCGTGCCATCGCCTTTTCCCTTTCCTCGCGCGTGGGCACATGAACGGCCGTCGGTAAAAAGCCGATGGACTTGCCGCGCAGCAGTTCGCTTTGCACCAAGGAAAAAGCACAATCCGGCGGCCATTCCTCCCCCTCCGGCCATGAGGGAGGAGTGGGTGGATATTGCGTCTTGGCTTTGATCCCGACCATGGCGCCGTCCTTGGAGCGCTTGCGCCATAGCGATTTGCCCACCGGCGGCATGGCATAGCAGTGATTGAGGGTAACAATCGGATTCAGCCCGTACTGCGAGTCGTTCATCCCTTTCGCGATCACGACTTCGTTTTGCCGGTCGGGATCTTCGGTGGTGATCCAACTGACGTCGGAGCGTTCACCGGGAAGCGTTTCGGTCGATACCAGCTTCTCGCCGGCAAGACGGCGATACTCAAAGGCTTTGTCCTTGGGCAGGCTCTTGAGCACCGAATCGACGACCAGTGCTTGCCGATCCAGCATCGGGAATCCCAAGGGCCCTTCGGCGCTGCCATACTGTTGCTTCAGCCAATTCATTGCACCAATCTTTCTGAAGGAGTTAAAAGCCACGGGCGAAATCGAACAAGAGAAACACGAAAACACGAAAGGCGAAAACTCGAAGTAAGAACAAATGGCCTAATCTTTTTCGCTCTTTCGTGTTTCGTGCTTTCGTGTTCCTCTTCTTTTCCGCGTTCGATCGGTGTTTCATCCGCGGCCGCCCTTTGGTATTTGAGAAAGTGGCCGGGCCCGGTGCGGGGGGCCGAGCCGCGACCACCTGGGGGAAGGGCACACGAGGTTAGTCCATAGTCCATAGTCCGGAGTCCGGAGCAAAGGAGGCGACGCCCGGTCACTGACAACCGGTCACTGACAACCGGTCACTGACAACTGGTCACTGACAACTGACTCCCGACCTCCTGTCTCCTTTTTTTCACTAGGCCGATGCTACCCCCATCACCGGTCCCCACCAACCAAGGTCGGAGGATGCTGATTGCATCTGCATAATGGAATTGGTGGAATTCGAACTGCGAATTCCGCGCGTCCGCCCTTTTTGCCTTGCGGCATAAGGACTTGCGCTCTCGGAAATGGATTGAATGAGGGGCTGTCGTTCTTAGAAAAAAATTGTGAACTTACAATCGATTTCGACGACCGGAGGACCCGAACCCCGGCGCAGGGTTGCAGCTGACGGCTAACGGGCGAGCTTAAGCGCCTTGGTTAGCCATTCGCAAGCCCCGAAAACCGGATTGATCGTCATCGGGTATCGGTGCGGCATTGCCATCTTTGCATGCCTGAGATTGGAAAACAGAAACCTAAGGAATGAATTTTTCCGCGTGCACTTTCTCCGCCTCCTCAGGGTCGATATGAAAAAGCGCGCGGGCAGCCCATCTCCGGACTTCTGCCACCTTATCCTCCAATGCTTCAATCAATCCTGGCACGGCCTCCTTTGGCTTGGTGTCCTCGGGACCGAGTGCCACCTCATAAAGCGTTTGTGCCGCCGCTAAGCGTACGTCGGCGCCCTCGTGTTTCAGATATTGTAATAGGCGCGGAACACCTTCTGGGCCCAACCTACCCAAGGTGCGGACGGCTACCGCGCGAAAACTCAAATCTTGACCGTTGATTTCTTCGTCCAAGAGGGGAAGAACCTCTTTAGCGCTTGGCTCCCCCAGGGTTCCAAGGGAAATGTAGGCCTCGCGAGTGACCGGCAAGCTTGTTTTTTCCCTTATTAGATCACCTAAGACCGGCAGAGCTTCCGGCTTTCCTCCTAATACGGCCGGCTTGTCGGGTCTAGCAAGTGACCCCCTGATTGAAAGGAACTTGAGAACCTTATCCCAAAATGAAGTACGCACCGTGAGCGAGTTTTCATTTTGGGAGGCGTAAAGCCCCACCTTATATCGCCAATAACTGGTGGGCCGCCCTTGAAAGCGATTTTCGCCATGAAGGTAGCCAAGACAAGTGAGGCGGTATTCCGGAATCGCCAGGACGGCAATCAAGACAATGGACAGCAGGATACCCAAGCCGATCCAGAGTCGCTTTTTCATGATTAATCGTGAGGGCCGGAGTTGAGCTGGCGACCTTAGCTTCACCATACGCCGGAGTTACTCCACGGCGACAAGCAGACCTCGGTGTTGCCTTGATTAGCCGCTGGAAGCCATCCGCAAATGCCTGCACATGACGGCAAGGCTAACCCTGCGGGGAATCATTGTCAAATATGAAATTGGTTGTACGACCGAAGAAATGGGACGCCGTTATGGATGCCATGCGACAAACGGGACCAGCGCCGGTGTTTCCGCCTTCAAGGCGAGCTTGGCGCAGCAGGCATTCCGTCGCAAGAAGAATGACGATTCGGGAATTTCCTTTCTTGCCCCTGAGCAGCTTGTTTCACTCTTAGGGCCGGCCGGGAGGACTTGTATAGGGTCCGCTCCATTATCGGCGAGCCGATTGCGTCAGCGCCAAGAGTCGCGTTCCGCATGCCCGTTTCATCTTGAATTCCACAAAGAACATCCAAACCAATTCCTCGCGCACAATTATGAGAATCTGGCACAACGCTTGCTCCTCTTTCGTGGGACCAGCCAGAATGACTTTTTGAAAAGGATGTGACAGATGAATCCGAAATTCCAAGCACGCTGGATTTCCAAACAACAAACGCACCACTTGAAAAAGACAGGGCGACTCACCAACTCCATGGTGCTCGATTCCTGCAAAGGTCATATTCTCGTCGAGCCGGCCGGCACCGACCCTCGCCGGGACGACGGGATTCTATCTTTGGATGCTGCCGATTACGAGCTGCGCCACGCCTGGTGCCTGGCGCCGAAGACTCAAGTGCAAAAGGCCAGACAACTCTTGGGCCTCGAGCTGGATCCTTCGTGAACAGAGTGTTTCAAGGAGGCCAGGATTTTCAGCCTGACAACTCCCAAAAGGGTCCAATTGGGGTCAAGCTTTTTATTGGCTCGATGTCGCTACCGGCAAGGATTTCCTGCGGATACAAGAAATATGGAGAACTTCGAAAGTGAGAAGAGGCTGCTATTCAAGCGGTTGGACCAAGGTGGGGATCCTCCTGCTTATCAGTGTCCCTTTGCTTGTTGTGGTCGGCTATGTTGCCAGCGCCGGAAAAGGAATTTTCCTGTTGAACGGCGCTCCCGCGGCTCCCCCGGATGATAGCGCGGGGTCTTCAGTTGCCCGAGACAAGCCGGACGATAATTTCCTGGCGGAGGCTAACGAGCAGAAAAGCGCCGAAGAATATCGAGAAGCCTATTACATGCTCGTTTTCGACGCGGATGGCGGAGCCGCGCGGTCTTCGCATACTTTTGCCACGTTTGTCAAGGCAACGGGCCAGGGCGCCAAGGAAGAGGACGATCAACTCGAGGCTCATACCATCAGCTGGATGCCGGCATCGCTGGAGATCGCGGTTCTCCGCCGCACGCCGGAACCCGGGGTAAACCTGGACTTGGCGGCGACCTTGCGCTGGGCCCGATCGGTGGGCGCGCGCGTCTCGATGTGGGGGCCTTACCGGATTGAGAAAGAGCTTTACGACCGGGCCCTGATCCAGGAAGAGCGCTTACGATCCGGCAGGATATCGTATAAGGCGGTCGACAGGAACTATCGGCCGCAGGCCAGCAATTGTATCCACGCCCTTAGCGATATCGACACAGACAATGGCGTGCTCCACGTCGGCCGGGAATGGGGGGAGGCTGCCAGTCGCGATGTCGCCAATTATCTCCGGCGCTGGATCATGAACCCCGAAAAAACCTACCCGTGGGTGAGTGATCGGCTGAATCTGAGAGATTTCCCGATCGAAGGCCAGAGGTTGGAAGAGGTCCGTCCTTGATTCCCATCTTGCGGGAATGGCCCTGGCTTGCAGGACCAAACATAGTTTGTCATATGGAAGCCCCCTTTTCTTCGCTGGACGCTCGTGGGAGTTCACGTTCTTCAGCATAGTTCTGCTGGCGTCTCGTTAGGGGTTTTTGGAATAAAGGGCCGAGCCGCAATAGGCATTGTCATCCTTTTTTTCCGAAGCGCTAAAGATTAAGACCAGCTTCTTGCCGTCGCCGATGGTTGCGCCGATGTTTCGAGAATGAGTGTCGCCGTGGTCGCATTCCCATTGCAGAAAGCGGCCCGAGCGGGTTCCTTCGGCGATTCTGGCATCTCCATTCCAAACGCCCGACAAGACTCCGGACTTGTCTTCCTGGACGCTGATCGTCGTGACTCCCGTCTCGCGGCCCAGCGAATACAAACCGTTCCAAATCCCGGAAAATGCGGCGGCATCAAGAACAGGACCTTGATCGGCGCCGTCGCGAAGAAGAAAGGCGGCCCCGGATTGGGGAAGGCCGTCTTCCGTTATGGACTGGTAAGCGACGGTAAGGAGCTGAGAGTTTTCGTGGATCCGGGCGGAAAACCTCCAGACCCGGCCGCCTTTCGAGCATTCCCAGAACAACTCGTTGTCCTCCGCTCGTTTGCCATTCACGATGGAAGAGCCGTTCCATGTTCCGGTCACAGATCGGCCCGCCCCTTCTTTGATGTGCAGTTCGGCATCCCCGGTCTCGGCCAAGCAGTCAATGAATTTGCCGTTCCACTTTTCGGGAAGTCCCCTCGATCGGAGGAATGCCGTGCCCTGCGGAGAGACCGGATACTGAGCCGCGAGTTCCGACGAATCCAACATGCCGGTTTTCCAAAAGATCACGATGCATAGGAAAAATGCCATCAAGAAGAGTCCGCCCGCAGCAAGATAAGGAGTGTTCCCCATCTCGCGGACCAGCTTGGAAAGCCCGGAGGCGCCGACGATCTGGATGTGACAGTACGGACACTGATGGCCCAACAGATTGATCGGTTGCCCGCATTTTGGACAGCTAACCATTTTCATGGGAGGGGGGTCCTTCCAGGCGACGTGCGTTCCCAAAGATTATGGTCGAGCCTGCCTCTCGCTTCAAGAGAAAAATGGGCTGGTTTGCAAGCTGGCATTGCCCCTCTCAATCAAATGACCTTCGACATCCGCCGATCGTGAAAGCGTTGCCGGTGTTTGTGAAGGGGGAGTTGATAGTCGTGGTGCCAGTGCCGGCGGACTTAAGCCGGCACTTTGTCTGAGGTTTGGCGCCAAACCAAACTCCACGAGGGCGTTCAGAACCCAAGAATAACGAAAAGGCAGAGAAAAAAACGGGCGATCGACGCACGGCGGCGACCGCCGGGCGCCGAACCGACATCATTCCTTCACGCGCTTGGCTTCGAATTCGCGGGTGTTCGTCTCGCCGTCGCGTTCGAGATCCCGCTTGCCCTTAAAGGTGTCGCCCTTGATCGTGCCGGCGTACTTGATGACGAGTTTATTGCCGTTAAATTCGCGGTTTACCATGAAGGACAAGGGACAGCGGCAAGTTCGCAAGAGGCATGGTTCAAAAGATCGCGAAAAGGTGACAACCCCGGTCATGTCCTACCCCTGAGAGGGAGGGGGAGCTTGGCAGGGACTTGACAAGTGGTTCCACAAACCATGGATTCGCAAGTGGTTACGGCGACTCCAAGTCCCTGCCAAACCGCCTTTTTCGTTGGCAGGGACTGCAAAAACTCGGCAAAAATTGATACTTCTTCTGACCATGTGCGGTTTTTCCAGGCATTTGTGCCAAGACGTGGCAAAGTGGCACTGTTGTCTTTCCCTCACCCGCCGCATAAGTTAGGCGACACGTTTGGAAGTTCCAGTTTCTTCACGGTTTCCACATCAAATGAGGAGAAGGGACAATGCGATGCTACTTCAGTTTCTTGGCGGTGGGATTTCTGGCGCTCCAATTCACGACGCCGCTCAGAGCGGACGACGCCGATGGGGCGCGAGCAGTGATCGACAAGGCTATTAAGGCCATGGGCGGCGAAGAAAAATTGGGGAAATTCAAGAACCATACCTGGAAAAACAAAGGCACCTGGTACGGCATGGGCGACGGCGTGCCTTATACGGCCAGCTATGCGGTCGCCTGGCCGGACAAGTTCCGCTTTGAAGTCGAGGGAGGTTTTATGACCGTCGTCCTCGATGGCGACAAAGGATGGATGCAAGCGATGGGGGACACGCGCGAAATGAGCAAGGAAGAGTTGGCCCAGCAAAAAGAGGAGGTTTACTCCAGCCACGTCACTACGCTGACGCCCCTCAAGGACAAAGCCTTCATGCTGTCTCTGACCGGCGAGACGAAAGTCGACGACAAACCCGCTGTGGGCGTCAAGGTGTCGCACAAGGATCATCAGGACGTGATCCTCTATTTTGACAAGGACAGCGGCCTGCTCGTCAAGAGCGAACGTAAAGCAAAGGTCCCGGAGGAAGGCAACAAGGAAGTGACTCAAGAGAACCTGTACACCGACTACCAAGACGTGGAAGGCGCCAAGCTGCCAATGAAAATGACGATCTTGCGCGACGGCAAGAAATATGTCGAAGGCGAGAACTTTGAGATCAAACCGGTCGAAAAACACGACGATAAAACGTTCGCCAAGCCATAGCTAAGAGAAATCCGAAATTCGAAATCCGAAGATGAAGAACAGGAGGAAACAGAGGAAACGGAGAAGGCCATATTCTCCGTTCCCTCTGTTTTCTCCTGTTCATTCTTCTTGGGACAGATTTCTCCGCAAGCGAACCGGCATTGTCCGGAACGGGTCTATTATGTCATGGACCAAGACAAGCGACTGCTGCGAAAGTTGAAACGTGACATCAAGCGAGCCGGTAACAAGCGACGGCGGCAGTTCCTCAAACGGCAGCTCGAGGAAAAGCCCGACGATGCTCCCTACGCGCAGTTCGACTTTGGCCGGGATAGCTCGGCCGGCTTGAACGCCCTCGATCGGGATGCGAAGCGCAGGAAAGATAGAAAATAGAAGATAGAAAATAGAAAGCCGTTGGTCGCTTTCTTGGGATTCCGATTTCATTTTTCTATCTTCTATTTTCTATCTTGTCTTCCAGCGGCCAGTGATCGCCGCAATCTTTCAGGCGGGTGACGTCGCCGTTGAAGAAGTAGGCCTCCACCGGCGAATCCCAGCCTTGCAAAAAAATCGGCCTGCGTGAGAAATAGTCAGGGACGCCTTCGTATTCATCCAATTTCTGCAAAGTCTCCTCGCTCACTTGCCACACTTCCCCTCGGATAGCGAATCCTTTCTCCGGATCGTCCACCAAGGCGGGATGCCGGCCGGTATCGTAAAGTCGATAGTGAGGCAAGGTCAGGGCCAATCCTAGGAATTGCTGGTCGCTGAGCAGACCATGATTGCGCTGGCCGCGTTTGAGGGTGCCGTACACAAAGATCGTTGTGTTCACGTTGGCAAGGCTTTTGAAAAGTGGATCGCTCCTAGGCTGCTGGCCCGGCATTATCATGGAAATGGCGACGCATCAAGATGCCGCGGACTTGTAGAGCCGCCAGAAGCAATATGCCGACTCCAAGAGCGATCGCCAAGCCGGCTCCTTGCAGCGATCGGGCGCCAACGGCCGATAGAGAAGCGAGTAGCGTCACAACGGCTCCGCCGATAAACATTGCGACCGCACGCCAAATCGGCGGCGGATCCATGAAACTTGTTGCGAGCAGGAGAAGAAAAAGGGCGGCGAATAGCGATTCCGTCGCAATTCCCAAACCAACCTCGTAACCGTACCAATCCGAAGAGTGATTAGGACTCGGGTAAACTGCCCAAGGAACAAAGATCAAGTAACTGCCGAGTAAGCATAGAATCATTGCCCAACCAGTGGTGGTGCCGAATGTTCTGCGGAACAATCCCTTTCGTCGCGCAGACGGCGAGGCCTTTCTCGCAGGGATCGCCAGGGGCACTGGAGCAACCGGCTGGCCAGCAAAAGCTGCGCTGACCTCCGGTCGGCGTAACACCAACAGCGTCCAGATGCCCATCGGCAACCCGAGCAGAAAAGCGGGGGAATAACAGGGCAGCATCGCCATGATGGAGCCCAGCACGCCCATTGGATAACTCCGCAAGTTTTCTATCTGGCGAGCGCCCACGAATGCCAGGATTCCTTGGGCTAAATTGAACAAAGCAAAACCGAAGTTCGAGGCATGCAAATGACCGAAGATAAACGCAGCCCAGGCGATGCCCGAGCAAAGCCATACCACGCCCGGAATCTTCAATCCAAGAGCGGGACCGCGGAGTCGTTGGCGGATTTTCTCACGCGTCGCCCCCACGGGAATGGCTGATGGAAACTCCCCCGGCCAAGTGGCCGTGGAAACAGCTGGGCCAAAATGCATCTCACCTGGAATTGTGGGCCCTTGGGTGCCAAGACCCAGTCCGCTCCCAGTCAGCAATACATCAATGGCCATCTTCAGTTCGCGCACGTGTTGATAACGTCGTTCCGGCTCTTTTTCCAATGCTTTCAAAACAACTTCATCGATGCGCCGGTCCATGGCCGTCTTTTGCGAAGGCAGTGCGAAGCGGCCCATCGGCAACCCGCCGGTGAGCATCTCATAGAACATCACGCCCAGAGAGTAAATGTCGGCGCGGTGATCGAGCTTCTGTGGGTTTTCGATCTGCTCCGGCGCCATGTAGTTGAAGGTGCCGACGACTTGCCAAGGACCGGTCAGCGTGTAATCGGTCGGCTTGCGAGCCAGGATCTTGGCGATGCCGAAGTCGGCGATCTTAACTCGGCCCCGCTTGTCGCGGAGGATGTTTTCCGGTTTGATATCGCGATGGACGATCCCTTCATCATGGGCGTATTGCAAGGCATCGCAGATTTGCGACATGACTTGCAGGGTTTCGCGCGGCGCGATCGGCCCGGCGCGCATGAGCTGACGTAGATTGACGCCGTCCACGAACTCCATGACGAAATAAGACAGATTGCCGGCCTGGCCAAAATCGTAAACCGCGACGATGTTCGAGTGATTGAGCCGGGCCAAGGCGCGGGCCTCGCGCGTAAAGCGCTCGGCAAAAGTGGAATCGCCGCTGGTTTCCTGCGGCAGGATTTTCAAAGCAACCAATCGATCCAATTTAGTTTGGCGAGCTTTGTAAACCATGCCCATGCCGCCCCGGCCTAGTAAGGCGAGGAATTCATAGCCGGCAATTTCCGGGACAGGCGCCGATTCCCCCGGCGCCGGCAGGACTTCCAAGACTTCGGGTGGGACGGATTTCAAATCCGTCCTACCTAACTGGAGTCTTGGCGTCAGGGTCTCTGCTTCTGATTGATTAGAGCCAGCGGGATGGAACGTACCGGTTTCCGCGCTGGCGGATTCGGGGCGGGCCGGTTCCTGGAGATCGACCGTGGCCCCGCAGACCGGACATAGAACCTGAAGTCCGGTCGCCCCCCCATTGCTTTCCGGGAGTTCCCATTGATGGCCTTGCGGACAAGTTAGCAATCGTGACATGAAAACTTCTTTTCTCGTTCCCACGGAGACCGAGGGAGCGAAACGAGACACGGAAGCCCGAAACGCTAGCAAGGGCAGACCTTGCTAGCGCTTCGGGCTGCCGAGATACCTGCTTCTGCCCTAGCAGTATTCGGATTCTACAGTTCAGAATCGAGCCGAGCCGCGCTATTTTTTCAAATTCCAGCAAATCAGTTTATGATCATTGCGGGCATATAGTCGCCCGTTCCCGAGAGCCAGCGGAGCCCGACACGGCTTGTCCAAGAGGTGGCTGCGAGCCAATTCCTTGTAATCGTCCGGATTCGCTTCCAGCAGGCGTAAATCCCCGTCTTCGCCAAGCGTGATCAGCCGCCCCTCGGCCAGGATCATATTGGCGCAGCCAAAGCCCTCCTTGGTCCAGCGAACCTTTCCGGATGCCAGCTCAACGCAGCGCAGCCGAGCACTCCCTTCTTGCCGGCCGTCGCAGCCGTAAAGGAAACCGTCCTTGTAAATGCAGGTGTTGTAGTGATTGGACATGACCTCATCGCTTTGCCAGATTTCCTTCGCATCCTTGTCATGAACTTGAAGCAACACCGCCCCGGTTCCATAGCTCGCGGAAATGAAAACCTGATCTTGGACGACTAACGGGGTGGCAGCGGTAACCGAGCTGCGTTGTCGTGACCGCCAAGGCTTGCTAAACCGGACATCACCGGTCTTGGGATCGAGCGAATCAAGACCACTCATCGTAAAGAAGAAGACATGCCGAGTCCCCTGGATGGTGACGGCCACAGGCGATGAGTAGCTGGCGGGTTCACATTTGGCTTTCCACGCTTCCTTGCCGGTTTCCTTGTGGAAAGCGAGCACGCCTTCACCCGGCGGCCCAACATTGACGAGCAGCAGGTCGCCCTCGACCAGAGGTGAGGTCCCGATGCCGAAAAAGCTCTCGGCCAGTTGATACTCTTTCGTCAGGTCATGGTGCCAGACTTTCTTGCCGGTCCGAAGGTCCAGCGCAAGCAGGACGCCGTCGACGCCCAGCGTGTACACCCGGTCGCCGGCGATTAACGGCGTGGCACGCGGACCATTGCCCTTGCAGTAATTATCAACGTATTCGGTTGTGTAGCCGAATTTCCACAATCCGTTGCCGGTGTTGGCGTCCAGGCACTCCACGACCTCTTTGTTGTCGAGGCGATGAAAGAGGATCAACTTGTCTCCGGCAACCACCGGTCCGCTGTAGCCTTCGCCAATGGACTTTTCCCATAGAATCGGTGGTCCCTTCTCCGGCCAGGAGGCTGATAGCCCGGTCTCGCGAGAAGTGCCATTCCGTTCGGGTCCGAGAAACTGAGGCCAATCCGCCGCTTGCAGAAACCCACTCCAAAGACACAAAGAAAGACAGGAGATTTTCCACATTTCCTTGCTGTCCTTTATGTCCCTTGTGTCTCTTTGGTCATTTTTCGAATTACCGAAAACCATGCTCGGCAGCCGGGAAGCTGCCTTCGCGAACTTCGCGGCAATAGGCCTCGGCAGCCTTTAAGACTTCACGGCCCAAATCGGCGTACTGTTTGACGAAGCGAGGCTTGAAATCATCAAACAGGCCCAGCATGTCATGGGCGACGAGGATTTGTCCGTCGCAACCGGCGCCGGCGCCGATACCGATCGTGGGAATCTTAATCGCCGCCGTGATCTTCTGCGTGATTTCCACCGGAACACATTCAACGACCAAAGCGAAGGCCCCGGCCTGCTCGGTTGCCAAAGCGTCCTCAAGCATCTTGGCTTCATCACGCTGGACTCGGAAGCCGCCCACGCGGCGAACCGATTGCGGGGTCAAGCCGATATGACCCATAACGGGGATGTCAGCGGTAGTAATGGCGGTGATGGCTGCGGCGCTGCGGATACCGCCTTCCAGCTTGACCGCATGAGCGCCGCCTTCCTTCACCAACCGGCCCGCGTTCACCAGTGCTTGTTGTGGGCTGACTTGGAAGGTCATGAAAGGCATGTCGGCGACCAGCAGACACTGTTTCACACCGCGGGCCACCATCTTGGTGTGATAGATCACCTCTTCCAGAGTTACACCCAAGGAATGCTCATGTCCTTGGACGACCATGCCCAAGGAGTCGCCGACGAGCAAGCCATCTACGCCCGCGGCGTCGAGCAGCCGGGCCATGGTGTAATCGTAGGCTGTCAGCATCGTCAGTCGGACGCCGCGACTCTTGGCGGCCAAGAAATCCGGTACCGTGACCGGGCGGTCTTCTCCGCTGATTCGGCCCAAAGGCGGCTTGGTGGCGGCGGTCATGGAACCACTCCGTTACTTTTTTTGCCCCAGTGATTTATCGTTTCGCGCTCCGAGGATCCAGCGATTCGCCTATCCCCTAGGCGCGAAGCGTAACCTTCTTATCGATTCTACTAACTCACACAAAATTCAGGAAGCGCTGATAGGGTTCTTCCCACCGGCTGGATTCTTTGGGCACGTAGGTTCGCACTTCAAACGAATTCCGCACCACCTCGCGCGCCTCAGCGAGGGTACTCAATATCCCCAAACCTAGGGCCTGGATGAGCACATTTCCGATGGCCGTGGCTTCGACGGGTCCGGCCAAGACTCGACGATTGCAGGCGTCGGCCGTGAATTGACACAGCAAGGTATTTTGACAACCGCCGCCAACCACGTGGATAGTCTCCAGCTTTCGGCCGAGCAGCTCCTCCAGCCGTTCCAGCACCCAACGATAGCGGAGAGCCAGGCTTTCCAGAGTGCAGCGGACGACGGGCCCTGGATCCTTGGGTGCCGGCTGATTGGTCTTTCGGCAAAAGTCGGCCAAGGCTTGCGGCATGTTGGCAGGCAGGATGAAACCGGGATCGTCTGGATTCACCACGCTGACGAAGGCCGGCGCGGCTTCGGCCAGCCAAATTTACGATCCGACAGCCAAGCGGTGGGCTTACAGCCTAGTGAAGGCCTTCG
>Ga0207128_1065_pt2 | contig 22712 bp, 21 predicted proteins | sample Alteio_BWMinHeat_18_FD_153522 | JGI IMG/M metagenome (GOLD analysis project Ga0207128, IMG submission 153522) | Enriched cells from forest soil in Barre Woods Harvard Forest LTER site, Petersham, Massachusetts, United States -... | ecosystem: Environmental > Terrestrial > Soil > Temperate forest >... | reverse complement strand
ATTTGCTAATATTTAAAGGTCCTTCATGAAACAGCTTGATGTTTTATTTGTTCATCCACCGCTGCCTGTCCGAATTTTTCTTTGAGAAGGCCTAAGAATTTTGGATTGGTGTGATATTTCATCCACGCTTCATCCCGGAAGGCCAAGACTTGCTCAGCGGTCAAATACTTAGTCGGCAAAGGCTGCCCCTCATAAGAATGCTGTGAATAACCTGCGTAGGTCGATGGTAATTTCCATCCTTCTTTTTTAGCGATGCCGTACAAGGGACTGCCCGGATAAGCCATCGCTGAATAAAAATTAGCTTCCTCGGTATTCATCTCCATGGCCAAATCCAGGGTCATCTGCATGCTGGCCAAATCATCCTCGGGCAATCCGAAAATATAATTACCAATGACATTGATGCCATGCGCGCGGATCTTGGAGACGACCAAACGGATATCCACGTCTTCAAAACGGCCCTTGGTCACGTCTTTACGCACCCGGGTGTTGCCGCTTTCAATGCCTAACGCCAGCCAATTGACACCGGCCTTTTTCAACGTTGCTAAATAATGGTCCCGCACCGTATCCACCCTGGAATAGCACCAGATATTAAATTTATAGCCGCGCGCGATGATTAGTTCGCAAAGCTTAAGAAAATGATTGGCATTAAGCACAAAGAGCTCGTCGGCAATCTTGATATTGGTAATGCCTGCTTGAGCAAAATAATCAAATTCTTTGATGATATGTTCCGGCTCCCAATAACGGAACACTGCTGAACCATCGGAATATTCATTCTCCTGACGGTTGATGATATTGATCATGCAAAAAGAACATTTCATCGGGCAACCCAGCGAGGTATACAAGGCCGCGAAGGGCTGGCGATTGGAATTATTGGGGTAAGAATGCCACAAGGCCGTACGGTAATTCTTGACGGGCAGCAGATCCCAGGCAATGCCCGGAAGCTCCCGGGGCAAATCCGCCTTGGCCACGATGGGTGATGGCCTGTTAAGAATAACCTTCCCTTCCCGACGAAAGCCCAACCCATCAACATCTTCCAATTGATCTTTTAAATTCGTCTTTAATAAATTAGAAATGGTATAGACACCTTCGTTCTGGGCGACAAAATCAATGGACGGGTGTTTTTCTAAAACCTCTCGGGGCAAGGCAGCAATATGACCACCGACAAAAAGGATTTTGCCATCAGGATTGAGTGCTTTAACCGCGTCAGCCAAGCTTGTGGCTCCGGCCATGTTCTGAGAACTGGCGGAAGGCTGCTGGCCATAGACGACAAAACAAACCAGGCGTGCCTTTGTCCCTGCGATCTGTTGGGCCGATTCTTCCTCGTCCAAATGTAAAGCTTCGCAGTCTAAGATATTAACGGAAAATCCTTTAATACGGCAGTGGTTGGCCAACATGCCCGCCCAGATCGGAGGTTCGATGGCAGAAAAATCCTTGGCCAAATCCTGATAAATCTTCCTCGAAGCGTTGGCATGAACAAATAAAACATCAAGCTGTTTCATGAAGGACCTTTAAATATTAGCAAATTGATTACGTTTAATGACCTGGTAACCTTTGATTAATTCCGCAAGGCCTTTTTGCAGGGAAACGTCGGGCTTGAATCCTGTCTTCTCGATTTTTTCATTACTGACGAGATAATCGCGTTTGTCAGGATCTTCGCCGATGGAAGCTTCCACAAAATAAAAATCAGGAACCAGTTTTTTGATCTCCTGACACAGCTGCAACTTCGTCAAGTTAGCATCGCTTAACCCCACATTATAGGGTTGGTTTTTCATCCTGTCAAAATTATTCAAAGCGTGAATAAAGACCTTGGATATATCCCTCACGTGAATGTAATTACGGTTAAAATGGGCCTCAAAAAGGATCACAAACTTGTCATACACCGCTCGATAGGTGAAATCATTAACAAGTAAATCCAGGCGCATACGAGGAGAAATCCCGAATGCCGTGGCCAAGCGCAAGGTGATCCCATGCCCTGCATCAAGAATTGCATTTTCCGCATCCACTTTTAATTTTCCATATAAAGAGATAGGCCGCAAAGGTGTCGTTTCTGTGCAATGTTTGCCCTTTTCACCAACCCCATAGCCACTATTGGTAGTTGGAAAAATAACCATTTGATCTTTGCTCTTAAGATCAAGAATCATCTTAATCGCATCGAGCAAAATCGCCTGCGCCGCCTGGGGTTCTTTAGCGCATAAGGGAGCACCTGTCAAACACGCCAATGGGAAAATGGCATCCGCCCCCTTCATGAGTTTCGTCACCAAACTCTTATCTCTAGTATCTCCACGTACAAGTGTTAATTTGTCATGATAACAAACATCCAAAAGCGAAGACTGATGATACATAAAATTATCCAAAGCAATCACCTCATGCCCCTCCGTCAACAGTCGCGGAACCAACACAGATCCAATATACCCTGCAGCACCCGTAACTAAAATTTTCATATCTTCCCTACCCTTTCATTAGTCGTCATTCCCTAAAATTATTCTTTATTTGCTCAGCTAATTCCCGGATATCATCAGAAACTACACTGTCAGTTATTAAATCATGATTTCCCATCACCAAATCAACACGAATTTGAGCATCCCCTGGTTTTTGAGTATATTGTACAATAATCTCACAAGGAAGATCGAAATCCCCTTTTTTGACAAAAACAAAAAGCCCTCTTTTCTCATTGGCTAAGGTTCCTAATGTATAACGCCGTGACCCAAGGTATTCCTCAACTCTTTCTTTTAATTCTTGATAGTTACCTTCTTTGATAATAGTGACATTAGATCCCTTTTTGATGGAATCATTATATACTCCTTGATGCTCATCAAGAGCACAACTACTGACCCAAAGGCAACATAATAAAACTATAAGATTTTTAATCATTCCTGATTTAACCCATTCCTTATTGCCGGCGAATGAACCACTGGTACGTCTTTGCAATGCCTTCTTCTAGATTTACCTTTGGCTTCCAGCCGAGTTTCTTGATGCGGGCACTGTCTAAAAGTTTCCGCCTTACCCCCTCTGGCTTCGACTTGTCGAAAATGATTTTGGCCTTGCAACCGCTTATCTCCTTAATCATAAAAGCTAATTCTTTTATCGTCACATCATCATCGCTGCCGACATTGATCACATCTGCGCCGTTATATTTTTCCATCAAAAAAACACACGCACTGGCAAAATCATCTACGTATAGGAATTCACGTTTTGGTTTTCCACTGCCCCAGACAATGAGTTCTTTGGCTCCCTGGGTTTTGGCCTTATGAAATTTCGCTATTAATGCGCCTAAAACATGGGCGTTTTCGATATCGGTGTCGCTGCCCGGGCCATAAAGTGTGGCAGGCACACTGACAATGGCATTAAAACCATATTGTGCCTTATAGGCCTGGCAGATCTTGGTTCCAGCTATTTTGGCAACCGCATAGGACTCACTTGTTTGTTCAAGGGGGCCTGTCAGCAAAGAACTTTCTTTAATTGGCTGTTTAGACCCTTTGGGGTACACGCAGGAACTGGAAAAATAAATCAACTTTTTAACTTGATGGCGGTACGCCGCGTCGATCACCAGATTTTGCGATTGGGTATTTTCATAAATAAATTCCGCCGGGAATTTTTGATTGGCCGCGATACCGCCTGAGCGTAAAGAGCCTAAAAAAACATAGTTTGGTTTAAAATATTTAAAGCATTTCTCCACGTGCATCTGATCTAAAACGTTGATTTTATCTTGGGTGTTGGAGATGACTTGTGAAAACCCCTCTGCCTGAAAATACCTTTTAAGGGAATTTTCAATGCTGTCATTGTGTCCGACAATAAAAATTCTGGAGTCGTGGCGCATGTTTTCTAGTGCTTTGAAGGGGTTGTGATCATCTGCTTGGCGTAATATTCCTCGTTATAAAAATTACCATGCTCGATGATCAGGGTCGATTTACCATCCGTACGGGTTAACGCATGAGAATACGCTGGAAAAATTTCTTCAGCAGCGTTTAGCTCTACAACATCAATCCATTCAAACAATTCCCGCATGGCCTTGGCGTAATTGCCGATATGCTGATGGCCTGGATGCACCGGCGCGTCAGGGCCGGTGGCCACACGGATGATCACCTTTAGGGGCCATTTGCCGCCGGAAATCAAAGGGATTTTATCCAGCATATTGACCATGTCTGCGGTGGCCAGCAATAGAAAATTCTGCCGCGGGTAAACGGATACAGGAACATACCCTGCCAATGCCAGACCGACGGTAAACTGCATCTGAAAACTCTCATTGATAGGCATTTCAAGGCAACGTTCTTTCGGGCAATCCCGCAAAGTCTGGAACATAAATGTCCCCGGGCCTGCGACAGTTTGCCCTACAAACATTACTTGAGGCTGTTGGCCCAACCATTCCATCGTTCTTTTTAATTCGTCGAAGTATTTCATATCAAAACTTTATCAATTTCCCAAGGCCGGAATGCGGGTAGCCGTTGGTGTATTTAAAATAAATGATTTTGCTTTCATATTTGGTCCCCTTAAACCAAGGCTCCAGCGCCCCCCAGGTTGCCCTGGTATCCGTCATGACACTCACCCCATTATCACACACGATGAAGGTGGCTGGCAGATCGAAATTATAAACATATTTGACAGCCTCATGAAAAATACCTGTTTCCGCCGACATGTCCCCGCAAAACAAAAAAACGCGGCCCTTTTTACCCTGATTCTTCAACGCCCAAGCTGCCCCGGCAGCTGTGCCCATGAGACTTCCAACAATGCCGGAACAAAGCACTTTATATTTTGGGAAACATAACGATATGCTCTTGCCGTCTAGAATTGCCTGCTTTAACTCTTCGCGAGGCACGCCTTTTAAAAGCGCCAACTCATGCGAATCCCAAAAACCAAAGACATAATCATCATCGCCAATCTGATGCTCTTTAAAAATCGCAATCAGGTCATCTTCCCGCCCTGCCCGCAAATGAACAGGCGCCCGGATAACCCCCGTCGCGAAGATATCTGCTATCTCTTTCTCAAAAGCTATGATCTCATCTTTAGTAACCACTTCATCTCCTTGTGTGTGCAAACCAATCCATGGTACGGCCAATCCCATCTTCTAAATTGACCTTCGGTTCCCACCCCAGTTTTTTACGGGCCAGGGTGATATCCGGCTTGCGTTGTTGGGGATCATCCACCGGCAGCGGATGATAGACAATCTTGGCTTTAGGATTATATTTCTTACGGATAAGTTCGGCAAATTGTAAAATCGTAAATTCTTTGGGGTTGCCCATGTTCACCGGCCCGGTCATTTTAGATAAAAGCAATTTGGTGATACCCTCCACCAAATCATCCACGTAACAAAAAGAACGTGTTTGCGTGCCATCGCCATAGACGGTCAGCGGCTGATCATTCAAGATCTGATCGATAAAATTAGGAACCACCCGTCCATCCTTGATTTGCATGCGGGGGCCATAGGTGTTAAAGATCCGCACCACCTTTGTATCCATTTTATAAACACGTTTGTACGCAAAGGTGGCTGCTTCAGCGTAACGTTTCGCTTCATCATAGATGCTGCGCGGTCCGATAGAATTAACATTGCCCCAATAGCCTTCCTTTTGAGGATGGACCAAGGGATCTCCATAGATTTCTGAAGTCGAAGCCATCAGAAAAACAGCTTTCTTGGCGCGGGCCATTTCCAACAAATGATGCGTCCCATAGCTTCCGACGAGCATGGTGGCAATGGGATGATTCATATAATCCACCGGTGAGGCCGGTGAAGCAAAATGCAATATGTAGTCGACGTTGCCAGAGATCTTAAACGGACGCGAAACATCGCGCTTAAGGAAATTGAAATTTTTATTCTTCCTTAAATGAGCTATATTACGCAACGAACCTGTGAGCAGATTATCCACCGCGATCACTTTAAATCCACGGGCAATAAACCAATCGCATAAATGACTTCCCAAAAATCCAGCCCCGCCACTAATCAAGACTACTTTCTTTGACATGTATTATCCTCTCTATATAGACTTGCCGCGCCCTGTCCCGAAATATTCGAAACCAATGTCCCGCAAATGTGTTCCATCTAAAAAATTGCGTCCGTCGAATATCACGGTTTGAGCCATGGCATCCCGGATCTGGACATAATCAATGTCTTTAAATTCTGGCCACTCGGTCAAAAGCAAAAGGCAATCACAACCTTCGGCCACCGCATAGGCATTGTCGCAAAAAACCGCACCCCGGAGAATTTTTTTGGCGTTCTCCATCGCTTTAGGATCATAAACCCTGATCTTGGCCCCCTCCGCCTGCAGAAGCTGGATGATCTCCAGGGCCGCGGCAGAGCGGATATCGTCCGTATTCGGTTTAAAGGCCAGGCCCCAGACACCAATGGTCTTGTCCTTGATGTTCCATAATTTCTCCTCGATGAAACTCACAAACCAATGCCGCTGCTGGTCATTGATGCGCCGCACCTCCTTCAACAGGGAAAAATCGTAGCCGCTGCGTTCACTGAGGCGGATGAAGGCGTCCACATCTTTGGGGAAACAAGACCCGCCGTAACCGACACCTGCGTCCAGGAATTGGCGGCCGATACGCTTATCCAGCCCCATGCCCTCTGCCACCTTAAGGACATCAGCCCCCACCCGGTCACAGATCTGGGCAACCGCATTGATAAAAGAAATCTTCGTGGCTAAAAATGAATTGGAGGCATGCTTAATCATTTCGGCGGAGGCAATATTAGTCACTAAAATTTTTGGTTTTAGCGGCTTATAAATTTCCCGAAGCAACTGCTCCGCTTTTTTAGATTCCACCCCGATGACAATGCGGTCAGGGTTCATGAAATCATACACCGCGCTTCCTTCTTTAAGGAACTCCGGATTGGAGGCCACATCAAAATCCAGCAGGACCTTGTTGCCGTTTTTAAATTTCTTTCCCAGGTTTAAATGGATGGTCCGCCTGATTTTCTTTCCTGTTTCCGCTGGCACCGTTGATTTCTCAACGATGAGTTTATAGGAATCCATGTGCTGGGCGATTTGACGGGCCACATTCTCCACATAGGTCAGGTCAGCGTCCCCGTTGGATTTAGGTGGTGTCGGCACGGCCAAAAAGATCACTTGCGATTTTTTGGTGGCCTCACCGATGGAACTCGTGAAAGAAAGCCGCTTTTTCTGGACGTTGGCTTTCATCAACTCCAGCAAGCCGGGCTCATAAATCGGCAAGCGCCCTTTTTTGAGTGTTTTGATCTTGTCAAGATTATTGTCCACACAAATCACATGATGCCCAATATTGGCCAGGCAAACCCCTGAGACCAAACCCACATAACCTGAACCGATAATTGCAATTTTCATTAATTCACTCCTGTTTGATTTTGTGACCCTGGTTTGGAATCCCTAAATGTCGTGTCAGCCAAATTCAATTTTATGTCCGGAAACGCCTTCAGGCGGAAAAGAAGATAAAACGTTGTCCCTTGTTTTTCTATGGAATCAACAGAGATGTCCATTTCCCACTCATGCAAATCACGCGTCAGGATATACTCATTCTCTCTGGCCGTCGTTGCATTACCATGTGTTGCTTGAGTCAATGGAAAACTGTTGTACACCCTAAACTTCCACTTGGGGTTGATCGTATACTCCAACTGAGTGGTCACTTGCTGCGATTGATAGCGGGCCCATCGGCTGCCCAAAGAAAAATTCCACCCCTTCCCATGCACGGTGCCATCAAAATTCTCGGAATTCCAATGCCCGAAATGGTAATCAAATTCATTTTCATTATGGAAAGTAAACCAGTTAGTAGGATTAAAATCAAGAACGGAATCAAAGGGATTAAAAGCCCGGCGGCCGGTGGTTGCCCTGAGGCCATAATTGGTCGTGATTAAGAGCCTTAATAAATCCACGATTTGACCATTACGTTTAGTCTGTAATTTATTTTCCAATCCAAATGAAAATTGATGAATTCTATACAAATTATCAATAGCGGCATCATATTGATTAAGCCTGGAGGCGGGAAAGGTCGGCTTAGGTTGATATAAATAAGTGATCGTCGGAGTTATCACATGACGTAAGCCATTGATATTCAATCCTGCGAAATCCGTATGGTAATTCCAAAATCTATAGAACTTCGTGCTCATATCCAAACTTCCCCGAAACATCCCGCGAATAATATTAGTTCGAGTGGGGTCAGCGGTACGGCTGTAGTAGGTGTTTTCTCCTCCTAAATGCGGATTGAATTGGATAAACCCAATTTTTAAAGGATGCGAGATATCATTGTTTGTATCAAAACGGATGGTTTTAGTATTGACTGTTTTGGGATAATTTTGATAAGACAAGTTTGACAATGTGTTAGCACTCTTCACATAAAATCCGCTTTTGCCGATCTGTTGATTATCAATCTCATATTTAATTTCTGGATAACGGTTAACACCCGTTACAGGACGGTTAATATGATTGGTGTCGACATCAAATGTCAATGTCCCGTGAGGCAAGACGCGCGTCAGCAAAAAATACGTATCCAAATTGGTATTCTGAGAATCTTGACGGTACTCTTGCGGAAAATATGTTTTCAAGAACCCATTATTAATAATGTCATAATCATGGATTTTATAAAATTGTAAAACGGCATTGGTATTTTGATCAATTTGCCAGCGATGGCGCCAGATGAAGCGATAGCGCTCATGATGCGTTGTCGGCCCTTTTTTGGTTCCATCCCTTCTGCGTTCAGTCCATAGATGGGTGCCCGCAATCCGATTTTCATCCGTATAGTAGGCACTCACCAGGCCGCTGCCGAAATTAGGAGTATTGTACCGCATATCAAAACCCTCGCCCCAACCGTCCCGCTCACGGGCATCTAAATGCAGGGCCAATTTGACATGCGACCCCACCCGGAGATTCGCGGTGGTCAACAAAAACAAACCGAAATCTTTCTTTTCCCCGGGCACAAAGGTGATGATCGGACGGTTTTTAAGGTCCTGCACAAAATAAGGCAAATACATCACCGGCACCTTGCCCAGATATATCTTCAAGCCGTGGACAACGGCTTTATCTTTCTGGTAAATATCCATCCGGTGAGCACCCATCCTAAAATGCGGCTCATCCAGATCGCAGGTGGTCATATAACCTTCATCCAAGGTCATGTGGGTGTCCGAGACCTTGATGATCTTTTGGCCCTCAATCTGATAGGGATCCAAAAAAACCTTGGCATCACGGAATTCTCCGGTGCGGCTGTTAAAATTATAGGTGAGCCCTCCGGCTATCACGTTTTCCTGAGGGGTATCCAGATAAACATCCCCCTGGGCCACCACTTCCTGAATGACCCTGTCCAATTGCAATTGGTCACAAAACAACTGTTGGTCTTTACTGGTAACAACAACATTGCCCTTGGCATTGGCTTTATTATCTGTCGTGGAGAAACTGACCTGATCTGCCTGCAGCTGTACTTTTGAGGTATTCTTCAATTCTTCTTTGTTAAACTGGCCTTTAACATCCGGCATGGCAATCGTTGTTGCAGCGGCGTCAATTCTTGGCCCAAGGCTGACGGCGATCAATAAAATGTAAAAACTACTTTTGCGCATTCATCACCAATACATAGGCGCCGATGATTCCGGCATCGTCTTTAAATTTAGCTCGCTTGATTTTAAACGCTGATCCCTGCAAACTCATGGCCCTGCGGCGGATGGTTGCTGCAATGGTCTTAAATAGGAATTTTTCATTATGGGAAATGCCCCCACCAATAATGAGCAGCCGGGGATTAAGCAAATTGACGATACCGACTAATCCATTGCCAATGTGCTCTGCAGCTGTTTTCCAGAAAAGCAAAGCTTTTTTATTTCCTTTTTGGGCCAGGGCAAACATGTCCTCAGTAGTCATACCGTGTTTTCCCATGATGCGGGAGGCCAAAGCAAACAAGGGTCGGTTGCCCACATAGGTTTCAAAACATCCAAAGCCGCCGCAATTACATTTTGGACCATGCTCATTAAGCGGCATATGGCCCAGCTCACCTGCGGCATTGTCTTCCCCGCGGTAAAGCTCCCCGTTTAAAATCAACGCAGCTCCCACCCCGGTGCCCAATGTTAAACAAATTAAATTCTTGACCCCGCGGCCGGCACCAAATTTTGATTCTGCTAAGGTAATTATTTTGACATCATTATCGACAAAAACAGGCAGCTTGACCCGTTTTTGGAGAATGGATTTTAAATGGACCCCCCGCCAGCCTGGAATATTGGGCAAAAAGCGCACAACCCCTTTTTCGTAATCAACAAGCCCCGGTAAACCTATGCCCACTCCGGCAATTTGGTCTTTATGTAAGCCCGCCGATATAATGCTGGCTTCAATCTCCTGGCCCAAGGCCGCAATCAATTTGATTTGGGTAGAGGCAAAAGGCTTTGTAGCAAAACTGTTTCTGACAATTACTTGACCCGAGGGCCCAACGACACCCAATTTAATATTGGTGCCGCCGACATCCACACCAACGACATACCGCTTCATTAAATTCCTTGCTGTTTAGGAGATTTTGTAGGAAATATATTTAATTCTTAATATTAATTTTTATTCTAACTTAAAAAAGCACCCGCATCAATAATGATTTTAATCTTTGCCTTATTAGTATAAGGGCTTGGCAGGGATAAGATTCTTAGGGATACTGACAATAAAGGTGGCGCCTTGGCCTGGTGTTGATTCCACGTGCACACGGCCGCCTTGATCTTCCAGGGCAGCTTTGACAATGGTCAGGCCCACCCCTGAACCCGGGTATTGTTCCGGTAGATGAAGCTGTTTAAAAATACCGAAAATTTCCTGATGATGCTGCGGTTCAATGCCGATCCCATTGTCTTTGACATAAAACTCGTATTCCTGAGGTGTTTCCTTCCAGCTGATCCTAACCACAGGCGCCAGATCAGCCTTGGCAAATTTAATCGCATTGCTGATAAGATTAAAAAATACTGCTGTCATTTTTATACGGTCACATACAATTTCAGGCAGAACACCCTCTAGCTTGACATCTGCATTTGATTGGCGGATCATAAAATCACAATTAGCAACAGCTGCATCCATGACTTCTTTGATCGAAACTTTTGAATAGGGATTTTTCACACGTGTTATCTTTGTTAACTCCAACAGATCCTTAATCAAAACATTAAGCCTCCCTGCCCCTTTGCGCACGCCGCTGATGCAATCTTGGCCTTTTTTATCCAATTGCTGCATATAATGGCTTTCCAGGAAAGCCGCATACCCAACAATGGTCGTTAAAGGCCCGGCAATATCATGGCTGACGGTATGAACAAATCGATCGAGCTCCTGATTTAATTTTTCCAGATTTTTATTTTGCTTTGCTGTCTCTTCCAGGTTCTTTTTAAAGGCCAACAACAACAATCCCAAGGTCAGGGTGAGCAATAAGCTAAACCAGAATATTATTTTAGACTGTTGATGCCAGCGCTGGCTTCTGTTCATGGACGCGTGCACCAGAGTCCAGACCTTGGCAACAATGGATTGGACATTGTCAGTCAGTATCCTCTGGCGGCGGTCGGTATTCTCTAAATCTTCCATCGACAATTGAAACCCGCCCTTTTCAACCGCCTTAAAGATACCCTGCACGGTGATGTCATACTGCCGCATCTGCTCATGCATCAGATCAAAAGAAAATTTCAAATCCGCGGGTACCCCTGTGAGCCTGTCAATTTTTTGTGTCTCCTGGCGCGCCTCTTGGCTATAGCGATCAAATTGTTCACCTAGTCCTTTAACATAATCCGCCAAATAGGCCGCCCTTGCGGCATTGACTTGGCCAAAAGCTAATTCTTCCGAAGATGATGTAAGTTTGGCAAAAATAATTTCTTTCTCCAATTGCAAATTATTGAGATTGGTCGCCCCCTCCATCAATACCAAATCCACTTGGGCCACATGGTCAAATTCACGCAGGATATCCGCGATATGACGCACACCGATCCAGGCCAAACTCGCTAAAAAAGCCAGCAATAATACAACTGAAATAAAAATTCTAGAGGGAGTCTTCATCATTCCTTGTAGAGTCCAAACGCTACGACACAGTTCCGTCCCTGCGACTTGGCGCGGTATAAGGCCCAGTCTGCCTTGTCCATCAATTCTTCGACAAGTTTACCGTCGGAAGGGTAAATGGCGAGCCCTATGCTGATGGTGATGCGCAATGTGCTGTCATAGGCCTTGATCACGCGTTTCTCGACAGATTTACGGATACGTTCCGCCACCACCCTGGAACCATCCTGGTCTGTATCCGGCAGGACAACACAAAATTCTTCTCCGCCAAAGCGCCCCACCACATCGATCTCACGGACATTTTCCTGGATCATATTAGCAATTTCCTTAAGCACCACATCCCCGGTCAAATGCCCATACTGGTCATTGACCGCTTTAAAATGGTCGGCATCGATCATTAAAAAAGAAAGCGGGCTTTTGCGTAGGCCCGAACGGTCTATTTCTTCTTCAAAACGTTCGATAAAATACCGGCGGGTGTATACCCCGGTCAGGCCGTCGGTAATGGCGAGGGTCTCAATATCTTTGTACAGTTTCAGACGCCGCAAGGCCAGGGCAAATTGATGCGCTAAAATCGCAAATTTTTCCTTGTCCTTGCCCTCCAGCCCTTTAAAGAGCAACACGCCTAATTTTTTTTCCTTGGCTCTAAGCACAAAAACATCGTAGGTACTGGGCAAAACCCCTCCCTCGAAAACATCCCCGATCTCCTGGGCTAATTGGCAGTCTTCGATCGTCACATTTTCTTTTAATTTCCGGCGAAATATATTGAACGCATCCTGTTCATTGGAGTGGCGGGTGATATCCTTGGTCATATCGTAGAGGGTGAAGATCTGCAGGGCCTCACGCTCAAGTTTTGCTTTCTCAAGTTGGGCCTTTTCTTTCTGTTCAATGATCTTGCCGAAAGCATCCTTGGCCCCCAACACATCTTCGTCAGCCCGCTGTTCAAGCCCCAGAACCACCAGCTGGGCCAGATAAAAAACCACCCCCACAAAAACCGCTGTTGAAATGATAAAAATATAAATCATGCGGCACACACCTTGTTACGTCCGGATTCTTTGGCCTGGTAGAGCGCTTCATCCGCTTTAAAAATCAAATCATCCTTGGTCCTAGCGTCTCTAGGAAAAGCCGCCACCCCGATGGATACCGTCACGTGGGTTTTTTGCCGGCGTAAAATAATTTCACGGATCTCCATTTTTTTCCTGAATTCATTGGCCAATTGCACGGCTTTGGCCTTGGGGCAATCAGGCAATATCACACAAAATTCTTCTCCTCCGTAGCGGCACACCAAATCTCCGGGATTCCTAAAATTTTCTTCTAATAGCTGGGCCATGGTCTTAAGCACGATGTCCCCTGCCATGTGGCCAAAGGTGTCGTTGTATTTCTTAAACCGGTCCAAATCCATCATCAGGAAACTAAGCTCACGCCCCCGGCGCATTTCCCGGGAGATTTCTTCGGCAAGCCGTTCGAGCATATGCCGGCGCAGGTACAGCCCTGTCAATCCGTCATTAATGGCCATCGTCTCCAGGCGTTCGTATAGTTGGGCGTTTTCAATGGCGATCGAGGTCAAATCCGAGATAGTCCGCAAAAACCGCAAATCATCCGTCGTAAACTGATGGGCCACGGCCGAATCCACGCGCAGGATCCCTAATATTTTTTCACCAACGATCAAAGGGGTTGAAATCAAAGAACGGATAGGCCGCTTGTCTTCCCCGTCCATCTTGTCCATATCAAAACGAAAATCCGTTTGGACATCCTCAACGAGCAATGGATTAAGGGTCTTGACGACAAAGTGGTCGAATATGTCCCCCTTCTTGGCTTTAAGATTGACCTGCATCTGGCCTTTTTGGGACGCAGAAATCCCCAATTCCCCAATAGTGGAATGAAACAAATACAAAATGACAGTAACGTCTTTATGGCCGAAAAGCTTGGAGACCTCGGCAGACAAGGTGCTGGAGGTGTCTTCCAGGCTTAAACTAAGGCTCAATTTCTCAGTGAGGTCTTTTAACTGCGCGTAATTGATGATCTTCAGGCGCAGGGAGGCAATGGTCTCCCATTCATGCTGCAGTTCCACCTTCAGCAGATTGGCACGCTCAAAATATTCTTCTTTCAAAAGGGCGATGTGGGATTGTTTTTTTTGCAGCCGGCGATGGAAGGCCACTAAAAGGAAGATATCCGCTAAAAGGGCCAGCCCCAGGAAGAAATAAGCAGCGGGATTGCGGGTGGCATAAACAAAAAAACCCGCCAAGGGCACAAAGAAAGAAAAGATGACGAGAAAGTACAGATTAGATAATGGTTTCTTCGGTTTTCGAATCAAAGAAGTGCACCTTGCTCATGTCGAACACCAAATCCATATCGCGGTTCACATCCGGGCGGTCATGGGCGCCGACGCGGGCGATAAAATTATGCTTGCCGGTACTCAAATACAAATAAACCTCGCTACCCAAAGGCTCGACGACTTCACAGGTCGCCCGCACGGTATTTTCAGGTGACGCTTCAGAGGCAAAAAGCTTATCATAAATATCCTCTGAACGTATGCCCATGATGACCTCCTGGCCGTCGTAAGGAGAGATCTTGGGGTTCATCCCTTCCAATAGTTTAACCTGAAATTTCCCTTCATTAAAGAAGAATTTGCGGTCCTTCCTGATGATCCTACCGGTCATAAAATTAATGGGCGGAGAACCGATAAAAGAGGCCACAAATTTATTGACCGGATGGTCGTATACGGACATGGGATCAGCACATTGTTGGATGATGCCCTTATTCATGACGACAATGCGGTCGCCCATGGTCATGGCCTCTGTCTGGTCATGGGTAACATAGATAAAGGTCGTCTGCAGGCGCATGCGCAATTTATGGATCTCGGTGCGCATCTGAACACGCATCTTGGCATCCAGGTTGGAAAGAGGCTCATCAAAAAGAAAGACCAGCGGCTTACGCACAATGGCACGGCCCAAGGCCACCCGCTGACGTTCCCCGCCGGAAAGTTCCCTGGGTCGGCGGGCTAAATATTGTTTGATGCTTAAAATTTCAGCCGCTTCATGGACACGTTTTTGAACTTCAGCCTTGGGGTAATTGCGTAACCGCAGGCCAAAGGCCATGTTATCAAACACGGTCATGTGCGGGTAAAGCGCGTAATTTTGAAAGACCATGGCAATGTTGCGGTCTTTGGCAGGGGTATCATTGACCAGACGGTCATTGATCCAGATCTCACCCGAGGTAATCTCTTCTAGGCCCGCGATCATGCGTAAGGTCGTTGATTTGCCGCAACCCGAAGGCCCGACAAGAACCACAAATTCCTTGTCCCCAATCTCCAAGCTGACATTATTAACAGCATCGGAGCCGCCTTTATAACTTTTGCAAAGATTTTTAATGCGTATATTAGCCATAAGCCGTTTATTCTATTAAAAAGATTTTAAAATATCAATCAGATTCGTCTTTCTTGGCAGTAGCCAATCGTATGCGCCAGAACTTCTTTAAGGTCTTGACGTTCCACAATCATATCAACCATGCCGTGCGCTAACAGGAATTCCGAACGCTGAAAGCCCGAAGGTAATTTCTGGCGGATGGTCTGTTCCACCACGCGGGGGCCGGCAAAACCGATCAAGGCTTTTGGTTCCGCGATAATCACATCCCCCACCCCGGCAAAAGAGGCCATAATCCCGCCCATGGTGGGATTGGTCAGTACAGAAATATACAATAACCCCGCCTCAGCATGCCGTTGCAGGGCGGCACAGGTCTTGGCCATTTGCATCAAGGAAATTGCCCCTTCATACATGCGGGCCCCGCCGCCGGAACCTGAAATAATGATCACCGGTAATTTTTCTTTCGTGGCATACTCAACGACCCGGGTGATTTTCTCACCGACAACCGACCCCATGGAACCCATGATAAAACGTGAATCTGTCACGGCCATCGCGGCTTTATGGCCCTCAATGGCACCGTGACCGGTGATCACCGCATCTTTAAGATCAGTGGCTTCCTGATCTTGTTTAAGTTTTTCCTTATAGGTCTTGGGGCCTTGAAATTTTAAAGGATCAGCGGAAGTCATCTCTGCGTCATGCTCGACAAAGCTGCCTTCATCCATTAAATGCTCAATGCGTTCAGCCGCATTCAAGCTCAGATGAAAGCCGCATTTGGGGCAAACGTTCAGATTGTTCTTTAGCTCTTTGGAATAGGCAGGCGACTCGCAGCCAGGGCATTTGGTCCATACCCCGGCAGGGATCTCCTTGCGCTTGACTTTAATGAAGGTGTAATTAGATTTTCCGAATAGTGACATATTTTTATTAAAATTCTAAATCCTAAATTCTAAACTCTAAACAATAACCAAAATTCTAATTACCAAAATTGTTTTAATCTTTTGAATTTCGATCATTTGAATTTGTTTAGAATTTAGAGTTTAGAATTTTTCATTGGTCCATCTTATAAATTGTCAATCCCGATAACACCTTAGGATAGAAGTAGGTCGTTTTAGGCGGCATGCGCTCGTCGTTAAGGGCAATGGCGCGCAGTTGCGCCACCTGCACGGGATTAAGGATAAACCCAGCCTCGGCTTGCCCTTCATTAACAGCCGCGAGCACTTCATCAGGATCCTTGGAATAAACAATGTCTTCACTGGCCACTCCCACCTGATCTAAAATAAAGGCCTTCAGAATAGCGGCATCTAAACCGCGGTAATCCTTGGATCCTTCCTTGACCATTTTATCAATGAGTGTTTTGTTCTTCAAACGCAGCAAAAACATCCCTTGTTTATTGTATAAACCAAAAGCATGTTCATTTTGTCCGGCACGGGCCAGCAAAACCATCCAATCAACCTTTGTTTTGACTTTGTCGATGCGAAAATATTGTTCTAAAAGATTAACACTGATAGGGAATTTTTTAACAATACGGTGAATCGGAAAAATCTGAAGCTCTTTGGAATCCATATTGGTGAAATACGTCATCACATAATTATACGGCTCTTCACCGGTGGTCTTTTTGCCCTTTTTTAAGGCCTCACGGCGGATCTGATTGGCCACCTCAAAACGGTGATGCCCATCGCAAATGAATAAATTCTGACCATCAATGACATTAGCGATTTCCTGGACATGCTCCGGATTGACCAAACGCCAAATCGTATGTTTGACCTTGTCATGATCTATGGCTTCCAGATAAGGCTTTTGGCTGGCCAATTCTTTGAAAAAAACCCGGTCGATTTTTCCAGACCTATCCGCATAGCCGACGAAAATCGGGCTCAAATTTGCCTTTAAAGTGCTCCATAGGGTCAGCCGGTCTGTTTTAGCCGCGGCATGCGTATGCTCATGGGGTAAAATACGCACCCCCGAATCCTCATTGATCTTCAACAAACCCAAAAAACCAGTACGGGTGTATTTTTGGCCCTGGTATTTATAATCCTGTTTATAAAAATAGATGCAGGGAAATTCATCCTGTTTGAGTATGCCTTTTTTAAACCATTCCTCATACGTTTTACGCGCCCGGGTATATTTATTGTCCCTCTCATTGTCCTTAAGTGTCTCTCTGGCTAATTCCAAACGGACAAAATTGTAAGGATCCTGTTTATAATAAGCTTCCTGCTGTTCCGGGGAAATCACATCATATGGCGGGCAGAAAACATTGGAAAGATTTTCAATTTTCTCCTTATTATAGAAAACTGCCCTAAATGGTTTTAGCGCTGGCATGAACTATACCTTTCCGTTCCTTTAATGGCTGTTAGACAATAAGTTAAACCCCACCTAAAATACATGAAGCCGTAATTATACCACAAAATAGTATTAAGGAAAGCTCAGTTTTTGCTTATTGAGGATGGCAGGCACAACCGCCACCGCAGGGGCTGGAAGGTGCGGGAGATGGGCTGCTGGCGGCAGGCTTGGGAGCGTCTTTTTTATCGCCAGCTGGGGCAGATTTCTTTTTGTAATCAGTTTCGTAAAAGCCGGAGCCTTTGAAAATCATGCCGGAACCGCTGCCAATCAAACGCGACAGTTTATTTTTATGGCATTTGGGGCATTTGGTCAATTTGGCATCAGTCATGCCTTGTAATTCTTCAAAGGCATATCCGCAAGCTTGGCATTCGTATTCGTAAGTGGGCATAATATTCCCTATTTAAACGCTTTTTTAAATTTATCTTTAAACGACGATTTACCGTTACTTTCGCCCAGTTCTTTAGCTAATTCTTCCATTAATTCACGCTGGCGGCCGCTTAAATGATTAGGCACCGCAAGCATCACGCGCACATATAAATCGCCAAAATCATGGCCGCCATGAACATCAGGCATCCCTTCCCCACGCATGCGAAAGACCTTGCCGCTTTGGGTACCTTCGGGGATTTTCATCACCACTTCTTCTTTAAGGGTTTTGATCTTTTCCTCACCCCCTAAAGCAGCCTTGGCAAAGGAAACAGGCAAATCCATTTTCAAGTCCTGACCATGCCGCTCAAAGACAGGATGGTCTTTGACTTTAATAAATAAAAATAAATCGCCATTCCCTCCAGGACCAACTTCTCCTTCACCGCGCACGCGCAGCTGGGAATCATTATCAACGCCCGGCGGGATTTTGATCTCGACTGTACGGGTAATCCTCGTCACCCCACGACCGGCGCATTCCGGGCAATACTCAGTGATGATTTTCCCTGAACCATGGCATTTAGGGCAGGTTTGGGCCATGCGGAAAAATCCGCTGTTCATCATCACCTGGCCTTGCCCCTGACAGGTTGAGCATATTTTCAAAGCTGAACTGGATTTGGCACCGGTGCCGTCACATTTCTTGCAATGCTCATGGCGCGGAAATTTGATTTCTTTTTTAACACCGTGATAGGCTTCTTCGAGGGTCAGCTCGACTTCGTATTGAATATCATGGCCGCGGGCCTTTCTGCTGCCGCGCCCGCCGCCTCCACCAAATTCAAACTGAGAGCCAAACATACGGCCTAAAATATCGCCCAGGTCACTCTCACCGCCAAAAACGCTTGAGAAATCTGCACCGCGGAAAATATCTTCGGAGGTATAATTCTGATCAATCCCCTGATGGCCGTACTGATCATAGGTCTGCTTTTTCGCCGGATCAGAAAGAACGCCGTAAGCCTCAGAAATTTCCTTAAATTTCTCCTCGGCCGCCTTCTTCTCAGCCTCCGGAACACGATCCGGATGATACTTCAGAGCCAACGAACGATAAACCTTCTTAATATCTGCCAGCGTCGCAGTCTTAGGTACCCCTAAGATTTCGTAGTAGTCCTTTTTCATTTGTCAGAACTAGCCTTAAAATCAGCATCGATGACGTCGTCTTTGCCTTTTTCTTGCTTAGGTTCTTCAGCTGCTCCGCCGCCTTGTTCTGACGCGCCTGGCTGTTCGGCTTGTGCGCCAGCTCCTGCTTGGCCTTGGGCTGCTGTGGCCTTGTACATTTCTTCGGCTAATTTATGGCTGACCTTCTGCAGGCTTTCCATCGCTGACTTGATCTTATCGTGATTCTTGTCCTTGATGGCGTCCCTAAGAGAAGTCAATTCTTTTTCCACCGCTTCTTTTTCTGTGGCAGAAACCTTATCACCATAATCTTTCAAGGATTTCTCCGTCGAATAAAGCATGGTATTCGCCTGGTTAAGAAGCTCTGCTTCTTCACGGCGTTTCTTGTCCTCTTCGGCAAATTTTTCCGCTTCCTTGACCATCTTTTCAATCTCAGCTTCTGAAAGTTTGGTCTTGGCTGTAATTTGAATTTTCTGTTCTTTGCCAGTGGCTTTATCTTTAGCGGTGACATGCACGATGCCATTAGTATCAATGTCAAAGGTGACCTCGATTTGAGGAGTGCCGCGTGGTGCCGGTGGAATGCCCACTAGATCGAAACGGCCTAATTCTGTATTATCATTGGCCATCTGGCGCTCCCCTTGCAAGACCCGGATCGTCACTGCTGGTTGATTATCTTCCGCGGTTGAAAATACCTGGCTTTTCTTGGTGGGGATGGTGGTGTTACGATCAATTAATTTGGTAAACACCGAGCCCATGGTCTCAATCCCTAAGGACAATGGTGTCACGTCGAGCAATAAGACTTCTTTCGCATCACCTGTGATAATGGCTCCCTGAATGGCGGCGCCCAAAGCAACGCATTCCATGGGATCAATGCCGCCTTCGATTTTTTGACCAACTTCTTTTTCCAAGAATTGCTGGACAATAGGCATACGGGTAGGACCGCCGACTAAAACAACACGGTCGATCTTGACTTCTTCCCCTAATTTGGTCGACGCATCTTTAATAGCTTGACGCACCGGTCCACGGCAGCGGTCAACTAAAGGAGCAATCAAGCTCTCGAGTTTGGCGCGCTCGATCTTCATAGTTAAATGCTTAGGACCTGTGGCATCTGCGGTGATATAAGGTAAATTTACTTCGGTTGCAACCGTGCTAGAAAGCTCAACCTTGGCTTTTTCTGCCGCTTCACGCAGGCGCTGGAAGGACATCTTGTCATTGCGCAGGTCAATGCCGGATTCTTTCTTAAATTCCGTGATGATATAATCAATCAAGGCATTATCCATGTCTGTTCCGCCTAATTGATTGTCTCCAGACGTAGATAACACTTCAAAGGTCGCAGCCTTGGAGGCAGCGTCCCAGCCCATTTCCATAATCGTCACATCAAGCGTTCCGCCGCCAAGATCAAAGACCATGATCTTCTGCTCTTTACCGGCTTTATCCAAACCATAGGCCAAACAAGCCGCCGTTGGCTCATTGATGATACGAAGCACTTTTAAACCTGCGATCTCACCGGCGTCCTTGGTGGCTTGACGCTGATTATCATTAAAATAGGCAGGGACAGTAATGACTGCACTATCGACTGTCTCACCTAAAAATTTCTCGGCGTCGGATTTGATCTTTTGCAGGATAAAAGAACCAGCCTGCTGAGGGGTATATTCTTTGCCGAAGACTTTAAATTTAAAATCTGTGCCCATCTTGCGCTTGGAGGCATAGATGGTCCCTTCTGAATTGATCGGCGCTTGACGGCGGGCAGGTTCACCGACGAGCAATTGCCCGTCCTTGGTAAAAGCCACAAACGAGGGGAAAGCCTTACCAGATGATACCCCCGCACCCTCGGCTGAGGGGATAATCACCGGGCGGCCGCCTTCCATCGCTGCTGCTGCTGAATTTGATGTTCCTAAATCGATTCCAATAACACGTGCCATATAAATTCTCCTTTTTATGGATTAATATTCTTTGCTACCTATATTCCCTGTTCCTTCAACTTCGCTTAGGGATTCGAGTTCTTTGCTACCTTCACCTTCGCTGTGCGTACAATCTTGCCTCCTAAGGTATATCCTTTTTCTAACTCTTCCATCACAATACCGTCGGAAAATTCTGGCGTTTCCTGCTGCATTAAAACTTCCTGCGTGTTCGGGTCAAAGGGTTTACCTTTTACTTCAATGGGCTTGACCTCATATTTGCCCATTAAATCTTTCATGTTTTTATAAACCATCTCGAGACCTTTGACCAAATTAGCATCCGTTCCTTCTTTGGATTTAAATGCCGCCAGCGAACGCTCCAGGTCATCGTATATTTTTAAGCATTCGACAATCACTTCTTCATGCGCGTATTTAATGAGCTCCATGCGTTCACGCTCGTGGCGCTTGCGCATATTATCGAATTCAGCCATGAGCCTGACATATTTATCTTTATAATCATCTTTCTGCTCAGGTGCCTTAGGTATAGTTTCCACAGGAATTTCTTGTGCTGGCTCTTGAGACAAAATTTCTTCTTCTTTATTTTTTGCGTTCTGCTCTTCGCTCATAATGATTTTTTCTACAGGCGGTCTAACGAATCTGCGAGATATACTCGAGGGTCGAAACCACACGTTCATACTGCATGCGTGTGGGACCTAATACTGCAATGCGCCACTTTTTCCCATCTTTTTCAAAATGAGAGATCGCCAGGGAACAAGATTCCATGTCCTTAAGCGCCATTTCATGGCCTATATAAATTTTGATTTTCTTCTCAAGAGTGCGATTGATCAACTCCATCAGCTGCTCTTTCTCCTCGAGAATCTTTAAAATCGCCTGAATTTTTAGAACATCTGTACCATCCGGATAGCCCACCACATAACTTGTTCCTTTGCAAATGATCTTGTAATCATCCCCATCATCCAAAGAAACAATACTGGTATAATGGGTCAGGTCTGAGATCACCTGGGACGTTTTTTCCACCAAATCTTCCAGCTGACGTGCATGACGTTTATATTCTTGTGAAATCCGTTTCTTTTCTTCTTCTAAAAGCTGGATCTCACGCATCAGATGATCCACATAATAGCGGTAACCCTGCTGGGTCGGCATGCGGCCAGCGGAAGTATGCGGATGTGATAGATACCCTTCATCTTCCAGCTCTGCTAAAATATTACGTACAGTCGCAGGGGATACGTCAAGATTATGCTCTTCTGTAATATATTGCGAGCCCACCGGGGATACAGTTTTAATGTACCGGCCGATAACGATGGCCAGGATGCGGTCTTTGCGTTGTTGTATATCAGAATGTCTTGTCATAATTAGCACTCTCAATGTCTGTCTGCTAAAAGTATAGCAAAAAGCCAGAAATTGTCAAGGAGCTTATTTCTTAGGGAGGGGAGTCATGGTCCAATCAACGACCAGGGCTTTATGCTTCAAGAAGTAAAAAGAAATTTCCTGCTTTTCGTCCTGGTCTCTGCTGAACTCAACCCCTGCAGAAATAGTATTTTTATAGACGGCAGGAGTGGAAACTTTAAGAGGGGCATAACCCGTTGCTGTCAGGCGTTCGTTCAGATTATCTGCGATCAACAGGCATA
>Ga0207128_1063_pt1 | contig 22972 bp, 23 predicted proteins | sample Alteio_BWMinHeat_18_FD_153522 | JGI IMG/M metagenome (GOLD analysis project Ga0207128, IMG submission 153522) | Enriched cells from forest soil in Barre Woods Harvard Forest LTER site, Petersham, Massachusetts, United States -... | ecosystem: Environmental > Terrestrial > Soil > Temperate forest >... | reverse complement strand
GTTGAAAGAGCTCTCGGCCGCGTCCGTCGAGAGCGCCACGGACCTCGAACCATCGATCTCGATTTGCTCCTATATGAAAATGAAGTATTACAGGAACCGGGCCTGACGGTTCCGCATCCGGCGATGCACGAGAGGGAATTTGTCTTGAAGCCCTTGGCGGACATCGCCCCGCGCGCCATTCATCCCCTGTTGGATGCTACGGTTCAAGACCTTTTGGAAAGCCTGGAGCGGAAGGAACCGGAAGCGGCGCTTCCGCAACAGGGGCAAGCCGCCTTTGCTCCTACGGTTAGTAGCTCCGAACAGCCCAGGCCAGAAACGGTCGAGAGCGGCGGTCGGGAACTTGCGGGGCTAAGGGCTTTGGTCACTGGTTCCACGGGAGGAATCGGCCGAGCCATTGCCTTGCAGTTGGCGGCAGCCGGCGCTGACGTGGTTGTGCATGGTCGGCGCCAGTCGGCCGCCCAAGAGGTTTCCCATCAACTGGAACAGGCCGGGATTCGCAGCCAAGTTGTCCTGGCCGATTTGCGAGAGCCAACGGATTGCGATCGGCTGGTGCAGAGCGCCTGGAAGGAATGGGCTGGCATCGATATCTGGATTAACAATGCCGGCGCCGATATCCTCACCGGTGATGCCGCCCGTTGGCCGTTCGAACGCAAGCTGCAAGAATTGTTGGCGGTCGATCTGAATGCGACAATTCGGCTGTCCCGCGACGTGGGCCAGCGCATGAAATCCCAGGGCCGTGGCGTTTTGCTCAACATGGGTTGGGAGCAGGCGGAAATGGGGATGGAGGGCGATAGTGGCCAGTTGTTCGGTAGCGTCAAGGCCGCTGTTATCGCTTTCAGCAAAAGTCTCGCCCTGAGTTTAGCTCCGGAAGTGCGAGTCAATTGTCTGGCGCCGGGTTGGATTCGCACCGCTTGGGGAACGAGCGCTTCAGAGCGCTGGCAAGAGCGGGTGCGTCGGGAAACGCCTTTGGGTCGGTGGGGAACGCCCGAAGATGTTGCCGCTGCGGCCCGCTGGCTGGTCTCGCCCGCTGCCGCTTTCATCACCGGCCAGGTGATTCGCGTCAATGGCGGCGCCGTCCGCTGAATTGGGTGGGCAAGTTTCTAACTTGCCTTCGATTGGCAAGTTAAAAACTTCTCCACGGAGGGGTCATCATGAATTGCATGGTTTGCCAAAAGCCCATAGAGCCGCCCCACCAGCGCGTGTGTGCGGCTTGCAAAGAGGAATCCCGGCAGGCGGTCGTTAACCAATTGGGCGGCGAAGAACAGTATAAAAGGCTTCTGTGCTGGCCGAAGGACAGCAAAAAGGAGGAGAAAAGTAAATCCTAGGCCTGTGATTTCTTCGCCAGTTGGCGGCGAAGCTCTTCTACTTCCTTGCGTAACTCTTCATTTTCCGCCCGCGATTGCTGCCGCTCCTCAGCAGGTGTGGGAACCCACTGGCCGGACTTGGGATCATAAAGCCTGAGATTTTCACCGTCGCGTTCCAGATGCAACCGGAGCGTTTGGCTCGGCAGCCTGCTCTTCGCAGGTGTTATGGGCTCATATTTTCCCTCTTGCAAGCGAAAGCCTAGTAGCTGGGGCTTGAGATAATCTCCCAAGGGATCGAATAGAAAGTATTCCGAAACCTTGAGAACATTTTGGTAGAGTTGGAATTTCTTCTTTAAGTCTTCATTCCTTGTGGGCTTGGAAGTCAACTCGATAACGAGGTCGGGCCCCTTCTGCTCTTCCCACACAAGGTAATAGAGACGCTTGTGCTTCGGCACACCTTTGACGACAAAGACATCCGGTGACAGATGCCGCCGCCGGTCGCCCGGAACATAAAACATCAAAAGGTTTCCGGAAACATAGACCTTGGGATCATGGGCAAACCAGCCATCGAGCGTCTGGATCAAATCGATCATCAAGATGCGATGCCAATCGGTTTCGGCCATGGGTTTGCCGTCAGAGGTGGGATAGGAAATGGTTTTGCGCTGCGCGGAACCGCTTACGGTAGCCATCGTCGCTCTCCGGATTGATGTCTTCAGCTGATTGTAGCAAAATGCGAATCGAGGTGAGTCGCGAAGCGCAGTTTAGTCGAATCGGTGTGCCAGTCGGCGGCTGTTGATGTCCAGAGCTTCCAAGATTTGCAGAACAGGAGTGATGGGCAAACCCCAGTTCATGGCCCAAATGATGATGTCGAGATTTTCTTGTCCGGATTTGAGACGATCGAGAATACGATCGAGAAGAAGGGTGTTGTCGTGAAACTCGCGCTGCAGCAGGCCGAAATCCCCTCGGTCCAGCTCCACCCAAAAACATTTACCTTGCAAGTGCTCCAGCCAGCGCGCTCTCAGATAGCCCCACCAATGTCTCTTGACCCAAAGGCGAATAGCGTCCTCGCCCAAGTCGTGGCCGGCCTTTTCACTTTCGATCCATTTGTACCGAAGGGCCTCCTGCTCGCTTTCCGTGTAAACGCTCGATTTATCCATAGATTCCGGACCTCGGGGAACTCCGAAACCATGACCTCATTGTCAACTTCTCAACTTCCGCACAGCATTGTCATCTATAAATAATTTAGCTTCGGGAACCTTCCCTTGCAAGGGAAAGCGCGCTTAGCGGGCCAGCCAGCCGCCGTCGACGACCAAAGTCTCGCCCGTGATGTAACTTCCGGCATCGCTGGCCAGCAGAAGCACGGGTCCAACCAGCTCTCGTGGCTCGGCCCAACGGCCCAAGGCGGTATAACGAGCGAATTCCTGTTTTTCTTCGGTCGAGAGTAGCCGGCCCGGCAAATCCGTCAAGAATGGTCCAGGCGCGAGGCAATTGACCGTGATGCCGTGCCGGCCCAGGTCCAGGGCGTTGCTCCGGGCCAAACCGATCAAAGCTGCCTTCGTGGCCGAATAGGCATTCCGTCCTTCCTTGGAGATGAAACCCATTACCGAAGATATATGGATCACCCTTCCCCAGCCGCGCGATTTCATCTGCGGCACCAGCGCTCGCGTCAGGACCATAATCGAGTTCAAGTTGATCTCCATGATCTTGTCCCAATCTTCGTCCTTGATTTGATCGATGGCTTGGGGGATGTTAGTACCGGCGTTGTTGACGAGGATGTCGATCCGTCCCATTTCCTCGAGTGCCGTTCGGGCCAGGCGAAGCACCTCCGCCCGCCGGCTCATGTCGGCCACAAGGTATCGGCCCTTGCGCTCGGTGCCGCGAAGGATTTCCTCCAAGGCGGGTTTCAGCTCGTTCTCATGCCGGCTGGAGATAACGATGTCGGCGCCGGCTTCCGCCAGTCCGCGCGCCATGGCCTTCCCCAGACCTTTGCTGCCGCCGGTGACCAAAGCCACTTTGCCTTTGAGATTGAAAAGATCCATGAGTTCGCTCCAAATTGGTTGCTGGTGAGTGGTCGGACCTCGCTGACGCTTCGGGTTAGTGTCACGTGCACGCCAACCCGAAGCGTCAGCGAGGATCGCTTGCGACCACTCACCATTCACCATTCACCATTCACCACTCACCACTCACCATTCACCAACCTGGTCAAATTAGCAAAAACGGGATCGTTAGCCAGGGTCGTTCGGCGAGCGACCTTGACCCAAATGCCTCCCGGCGGTATTGTCGCCCATCCCAAATCTTCGTCTGCGAACCACATATACAAGGTAAGGTCAGTATGCGGCAGGGATTCGTACTGCTCATGGGGCTCTTCTTCGGGGGATGTATCCTGGAGGGCCCCACCACGAGTTGGTTGGGCCGTCCCCGAGTTTTTCAAGGACCATCGGGTTCGGATGTCATTCAGTTAGATGTGGCGGTCTTGGAAGGCCCGGTGGGCAACCGCGCCTTCAATCATGATCTCTGGGGAATGACCGACGAACAGGAAATCGCTCCGGAGACACAAACTACGCTGGAGGAAAACGGACTGCGTTTCGGCCAGATTGGCGGAATTGCTCCCCAGGAGCTACAAGCGCTGCTCACGTCGGAGCGCAGTTGCGTTCGTTCACGGCGAATTCAACTCCGATCGGGCACTCCGCGGACGTTGGTCCTGGGTCCCCCTATGCCTCAAGGCCGCTTCGTGCTTCACGACAGGGGCAGCGATACTCCTGTGACATTGGAACAGGCCGAGTGCGTTCTTGCCGTGGTCCCCACGTTGGCGGCCGACGGCCGGACTCGGCTGCAGTTCACTCCGGAAATCCGCAATCACGCGGGCGCCAGCGGCTCGAAAACGGTTGATTATGAAAGTTTGAGCTGGGAGATGACGCTTGCTCCTAATGACTATCTGCTGATCGGTGGGCGCTACGATCGGCCCGACACGCTGGGTTGGCAGGGTTTCATTCGCTCGGATGAAGATGCCCCCGTGCAGCGCCTGCTCGTTATTCGAACAACCCGATCGCCGTCTTCGGTGGAAAATGAAATCGCCTCCAGCGCAGGCAGAAAGCCCACGTCATTTCCTCAATCCCCCAGTCTGGCCGCCCAGGCATCCGGCACCCTTAGTCCCTAGAGCTAAGTGCTCAGGCCTTAGTCCTGGCTCTAAACGCTAAGCACTTAGACTAAGCTACGTGGCTAATTGCTTTTCCTAGGCAGCATCTCTTCCCGATTTGCCAGGCGCAATGCCGTGACGGCCATCACCTGGGCGCCTTGGATCAAGTCTGGCTCGTGGGCCATGTCGAGAGTGTCGGCGGAGGTGTGGTGGGCGATGCGGTAGCCGGCGATTTCTTGATTGAACATGCAACTCGGCACGCCGGAACGCTCGAAGGGAACATGATCGCTGCCGGGAAAGCTTCGAGCTACAAGCTGCTCGACGCCCAGCTCCTTGAGGACCGACAATTCGCTCTCGATCACCGGCTTGAGCTCCGGGCGATTGGTCCAACCTAAGCCGGTCACTTTGCCGGTGCCGGTGTCATGGATGATGCACGCGGAGATGCGCGGCAACTCGGCTTTATGCTGCTTGACATAGGCATTCGAGCCGAGCAGCCCCTGCTCCTCGCCAGTGAACAGGATAAATCGGAGTGTGCGTTTGGGCGGCGTGCCGCATCGGGCCAATTGACGGGCGGTTTCCAAGACGACAGCCACACCAGTGCCGTTGTCCAAAGTGCCCTGCCCCAAGTCCCAAGAGTCGAGGTGCGCTCCCAGGACGACGATCTCATCGGGTTTCCCGGAGCCGCGAATTTCACCCACTGTGTTGTAGATGGTTACCGGACCCGGAACGAATTTGTTCGACACCTCGATTTGAATGCGTGTGCGTGCAGGAGCCGGACGCGTGGCTAACCGATAGAGCATGGCGTATTGCTCGTGAACGACGGTGACGCTGGGAAGACGGTTGCTGGCGCTGGGGCGATCGGCGCCGAGCCAAGGCCCGCCGGTGGAGAGCAAGCCGAGGGGCGCGCTGGCGTCGCTGAGAATCACGGCCGCACCTTCTTTCGTGGCGAAATCCTCGCGAAAGCGTCCGAATCCGAAGCCGCCAAATCCGCGGCCGGATTGCTTGGGCGCCAAGGCATTAAAGAACATGCCGCCCGGTTTTTCCATCTCGGCGAGGTCTCGGAGCTGAACTGGCGGCCCCATAAGGATAACGGCGCCCTTGAGCTGGCCTTTATAAGGGGCTAATTCGGATTGATTCGTGGCGTTGAGGGCGATCACGTCTCCTTCGATCTCGCCTTTCGTGCCCGGCGACCAGGCGTTGGAAGCCAGTTGCAGCACTCGCTGGTTATCCGGCTCAATCACCCGCCCACGCGCGAAGCCGCGCTCCCAGCCTTCCGGCAGCTCCCAGGATTCCAGGTGCACATTCGTCAGGCCGTAGGCTTTCATTTTTTCGGCGGTCCAATCGTTGGCTTTTTTGAGTGCGGCCGTGCCGGTCAAACGCGGACCGATGACATCGCTCAGATAGGTCAGATTGGCCATGATCTCGGAGGCGGATTTGGTCTCCGCAATGACCTTCTGCTCCAACTCCGTGGTCAGCGAGACCTTTTCCGCGCGCTTGACATCGGAAGCTGCAATGGCTGGCGCCGACGCCGGGGTTGCATCTTGGGCCCCGGACACTCCGATACCAATCCACAATATTGCCCCAGCAAGAAGGGGATAAAGAGTGCGGAACACTAGAGGGAACGACGAATAGGGAGTGCAGAGCGGGGGGTAGGGCAAGTTGCGATGCAGACGGCGCATGCGATCCTCTCAATGTTGGAAGTGATGGTTGAGAAAATCCATTCATGTCACGGCTTGATCACGCCCATACGTGGGCCGTTTTCCTATTTGAGATTATTGTGACGATTTATGCAACGAATGCAAATGAAAAGAGAAACTTTGAAGCAGGTAAAAAAGGCGAGCGGGGCGCGTGAACGCCCCGGTTCAAAAAAGGTAGCAAACGAGCGTACCGGGGCGTTCACATGCCCCGCTCGCCCCAATTTACCAAGGTTCCCCTGGTTTGCGGACCTGACACCATGCCCTTGTGAAAAAAAACGCCGCGGGGTAGCATCCGGCGGCGATGGATCGTCAAATCAAACCCGTATCGGGAAACGGCGAACCGTTGGTTGATCTAGCGGCTCCGCCGAAACCCAAAGACAGCCCGGTCTGGTATTTGGTCGGGCTGGGATTGATCGTCTGGCAAGGGTGGATGACGCTGACCCTGTTTGGGCCGGATCATCCTTGGCAACGTCTCTGTGACGACCAGCCCATTGTCTCCGGGCGGCATGCGCTTCATTTTTATCATGGGACGTTGGGCGCTCAGTCGCTGCGGGATCGAGGCCGACTGAGCTGCTATGATCCGGCTTTTCAGGCCGGTTATCCCAAGACCCCGGTCTTTGACAGTGGCAGCCGACCTGCCGAGCTTTTCTTGACCGTGTGGCATGCTTTCGCCACTGGCGAGGAACGCGATGGGCTGCACCAGCAGAAACGGAGCGTCGATAGGGAGGCGCCTAATGGTACGGCGGCCTATAAGATCGGTTTGGCGATCTGTTGTTGCCTGGTGCCGGTGCTATTGGTGTTGGCAAGTCGAGGCTTCGGTCTTAACTGGGGATTGTCCTGCGCCGCGGCAGCTATGGGGCAACTCGCGTGGTGGAGCAATCCGGGACGAATCCTGCTGGAAGCCGGTGATCTTGACTTGGCAATCGGCGCGCTCGCCGGGCTGGTCTCTATCGCGTGGCTGGTCCGATTCGATCGAGCCCCGGATCTAATCTCTTGGTTGGTGTTGCTGTTCGCGGGTTGTCTGGGTTGGTTCGCGCACCCGCTCTTCTCGATGTTGCTTTTGCCTCTGAGCCTGATCTATTATCTCAGCGTCGGGGCGCGGCATCGGCTGGGCTGGCATCTGGCGCTCTCGGGCACGCTGATCGGGGCCTTGGCTGGCAATTGCTTTTGGCTGATCGACTGGTTTTCGTATTGGTGGATTCGCATACCCTTGCGTCCCTTGGATGACTTCAGCTGGCCGCAGCAGCCGTGGCCGCACATCTGGTCGGCCGGCTTATGGGGCGAGCCGGCGGATCGGGCCTTGGCTCTAACGCTATTAGTGGCAGGCGCCCTGGGCGTCTGGATTCTCAATGAGACGAAACAACGGGCGGCGGCCCGGCTGTTGGGATTGGGAGCCGTCGCATTCCTGGCGCTAACCGTGGGGGGGCTGTTGTGGCGGCCCTTGAGTCGGTTGGGCTGCGAGCAGCTTGTACTTCCGGCCCTATGGTTTGCCACGCTCCCGGCAATGCACGCACTCGGCATGGTGATCCAGTTGGTCGAGCGACTGGCGGGCAATCCGGCCCGCGGGGCCGTGGTCGGCTGTTGGTTAGTTGTGGTCGCCATGGTTGGCGGCCGGCATTATATTTCTCCCTGGGCGGAGCGCTGCATCCGCACTTCTCCTCTACAGATTGGCCTGAGTGAGGACGACCAGGTCGTCATTGAGGCGTTGCGGACCCAAACCAGTTCCGAAGCCCGCATTCTGTGGGAAGATCAAGTCGAGCCGCGCGATGTACTACGGAGCTCGCCGTTGCTGCCTTTGTTGACCGGTCGGGCTTTTGTGGGCGGCCTCGATCCGGAGGCTTGCATCGAGCATTCCTATCCGAGCCTCGTCGACCAGGCGCTTGCCGGCCGGTCGATCCGACTCTGGACGAGCGGCGAGCTGGAGGAGTTTTGTCGCCGTTATAATATTGGATGGGCGATATGCCGATCCTCCGCCGCCATCGAGCGTTTCCGCGGTTGGGAGGGCACGATCAGGTCGGTGCCCTTGGCTGACGGCCGACAGGGCAGGCTGTTCACTTTGAAGCCCCGCTCCTACTTCTTGAAGGGAAAGGGCCGGCTGTTGAGCGCCGACTCCCGGCGGATCACCTTGGCTGACGTGGTGCCGGAAGACGGCAAAGTGGTCTTGAGTCTCCACTACCAAGCCGGCATTCAGGCCTCCCCAAGCCGAGTCCTCGTCGAGCGCGAAACCGATCCTTATGATCCGATACCGCTGATTCGACTGTGCTTGTCCGGCTCCGTAGCCCGCATCACTCTGACCTGGGAAGAACCTTGAACCGAACACACCTGATCGGAGGGCATAAGCTCCCTGAGCGTGCTGCGATTGCGTCAGCACATTGCTTCTGGGGGAGGTCAAACCTTCCGCTTAGCTACTTGGTGGGAATTGCTTTTCAAGTCGCTTTTTGTAATAATTCAGGTAAGAGAAGTATAAAGACATGCAAGACTCCTTTTCCTCCATCCGCTTGGTTCGATTGACCGGAAATGCTCTGCTGGCCTCTGCCGGTATTATGCTCTCCGAAGGTTGAGCCTGCGGGTTGAAGAAGGACAGCGGTGATTTCAACCCCCGGGCGACCAACCGGGGGTTTTTTGTTGCTAAGAAGCGGCTATTGCGGAATACGGAACCAAGAACAGGAGACAACAGAGAAAACAGAGAAAAAGGACTCTTAGCATTCTCTGTTTTCTCTGTTCCTCTCTGTTGACAAAATGAGAAATCAGAAAAGGAAGTGAAGCATGGCTGCGACACCGGTGCATTTTTCCAGTCAGGCGTTGCGGACCGCCGATCAGCCGATCAGTTATTTCATGCGCCAAGCGGTGGAGAATCCCAACCTGATCAGCTTGGCGGCGGGATTGGTCGATCCCGAATCACTTCCAGCTGTCGAGACCGCGGAAGCGTTTGAGCGAATCGCCCGACGGCCCGCTCGCGCCCGCGCCGCCCTTCAGTACGGCACGACCCAAGGCTTGATTAGCTTGCGCGAAAAATTGCTGGAGCGCACCGCCGCCTTGGATGGAATCACGCCCCGAGAGATATCCCTGTCCGCGGAAGAAGTGGTCGTCACGACCGGCTCGCAACAGTTGCTCTACTTGATCAGCCAGGTCCTGCTCGATCCGGGCGACATCGTCTTGACCGAGGCCCCTTCCTACTTCGTTTATCAAGGCACGCTCAGCAGCTTGGGAGTCCGTACCCTGTCGGTTCCCATGGATGAACAGGGGATGAATACCGATGCACTCGAAGAGGTGTTAACTCGCCTGGAGAAGACCGGCGAGCTGGATCGGCTACGGCTGATCTATACGTGCGATTATTTTCAAAACCCCAGCGGGCGAACGCTGTCGCTGTCCAGGCGGCAGCACATGCTGGAGCTAGCCCGCCGCTTCAGCCGGCGGCAGCGGATTTTCATCTTGGAAGACGCCGCCTATCGAGAGTTGCGTTATGACGGTGTCGATATCCCCAGCATCAAGAGCTTTGACACGGACAACACGCACGTCATCCTGGCTATGACGTTTTCCAAGTCCTTGTCGCCCGGCCTCAAGACCGGCTACGGTTTCTTGCCGCGCGAGCTGGTCGGCCTCTTCTTACGATTGAAAGGCAACCATGATTTCGGCTCCAACAACTTGACCCAACATTTGCTGGACGACCTCTTGGAAACCGGAGCCTATGACCGGCACGTGGCGCTGCTGTGCGACGTCTATCGGCGCAAACGGGATGCGTTGTTGACTGCCTTGACCGACGAGTTCGCCGGCCCCAATGGATTCCAGACGAAAGTAGGACGGATTTCAAATCCGTCCTACGGATCAAGCGAAGAGGTTTCCTGGACCCGGCCGGAGGGCGGATTATACGTGTGGATGACGTTTCCCCCCCACGTTAGCACGGAGCCCGGCAGTCCGCTGATGCACGCGGCTTTGAAAAACGGCGTGCTGTATGTTCCAGGTCAATTCTGTTACGTCAACGGCAACAATGGACAAGTTCCGGCCAATGAAGCGCGCTTGAGCTACGGCGTGGCGCCGCTGGAGCAGATCGCTGAAGCCGTCCGCCGGCTATCTCACGCGGCTTTAGAGGCGAACGCCTGCGGTTTGTTAGTTGCAGGTTCATCGCCGAGCAACGATTGACGATCCTTGTCGCCCTCAGTCGTTTCCGGTGACTTCCTTGGCCTTTTCCTTCAGGACCTTACCCGCCTCCTGCAACTGTTGCTTTGCCTTTTCCTCGTCCTTTTTCAGCTTTTCCTTGTCCACAGTCAAATGGAAAGAGGCATCCTTGTCCGTGCTTTCGCTGGAGAGCTGAAACCAATCCCGGTAGTACCCCAAGACGCCGATTCCGATCACGAGCAGAACCAGCAGAGTGCACAAATTCTTCATTAGTCGAAATCCTCTAAGGCCCCAGAACCGATTCGCCCTCAGTCAAGCGTCAAGCGAACTTGATTCATACTAAAGTACTTCGTAACAAACGGACCGAGCTTTCTAAAAAACGTCAAATCGGAATATCCTGCCAATTCGGGGTCCCGGAGCTAACGCAACCGGGCTGGCCAACTCCGCATGGACATTTTGTCATTCAAATAGCAGCCCTTGTTCGCCGCCGGGTCTTCGGAAGGATGCGGAGCTCAGTTGGGGACTTCGACCCTCGATCCCTGATTTCCGACAGGCCAACTTGAAGACGTCGGCGATCGTATCCGCGAAAATCCCTTCACCTCTCATTCGTGAGCCGAAGCGAGGGTCGCTCAAGTTGCCGCCCCGAACCGCCCGAATTCGGGAAAGAACCTTGTCTCGCTTCTCCGGGAAATGGCGTCCGAGCCAACTTTCAAAGAGATCTTTGATAGCGAAGGGTAGTCGCAGCATGGTGAAGCCGGCGAAGCGAGCGCCGGCTTGAACGGCGGCGGCCACGATGGCGGGGATCTCATGGTCGTTCAAGCCGGGGATCACCGGAGCGATCATAATGCCGACAGGTACCCCCGCTCTATTCAAGGCCTCAATAGCAGCTAATCGGCCGGCCGGCCGAGTCGCCCGCGGCTCCATGAGGCCAGCCAGATCGGCATCCAACGTCGTCAGCGACAAGAAAACACCAGCCGCGTCGTGTCGGGCCAGTTCCGTCAACAAGTCGATGTCTCGAACCACCAAGTGACTTTTGGTGACGATGCCGACCGGATTGCAAAATTCCGCCAGGATTTGCAAGCAGCGCCGGGTGAGTTGAAAGTGGCGTTCGGCCGGCTGATAGCAGTCGGTCACGCCGCTGATGGCAATGGTCTGCGGTTGCCAGCGCGGTGAAGCCAATTCGCGGCGCAGCAGCTCGGGCGCATCCTCCTTCACCAGAATCTTGGTTTCAAAATCCAGACCCGAGGACAATCCAAGATACTCGTGAGTAGGCCGGGCGTAGCAATAGATGCAGCCGTGCTCGCAGCCGCGGTACGGATTGACGCTGGCTTCGAAGCCGACGTCCGGGCTGTCGTTATAGGCAATGATGGAGCGACTGGTGTCTTTCAAGAATTGCGTGGCCGGCGCGGGAGTAGCGTCGTCCTCCTCCCAACCCTGGTAAGGGTGAGAGGTGTCATCCGGATTGGCTTCGTAGCGGATCGTCTCAAAGCGATTGGGGGGATTTTCGGCCGCCCCTCGGCCGTGAATCGTCATAGCGCCATCATAGGAGGTTGATCCAGGGAAAAGAATGTCAGCAGTTCGGCGCCGAGTTGATCAGACTCGCGCAATCCGAGTGCGAACCGATAAATCAACGGTTGGCACCTCCTCCACCATCTTCGTCTTTGACGAAAGATCGTGCCTCCTTATAATTCCCCGATAGCGGTGTTTAGTTTCCGCGATTGATTTTGGGACTTTTTATGGATGATCCGTCGGCCGAGGGGCGTAAGCCGAAATATCAGCGCGTCGTCTTGAAGTTGAGCGGCGAAGGCTTTGGACACAGCGGCAAAAGCGGCATCAGCATTGACGAGACGCTCTCGATCGCCCGGCAAGCGCAGCGGATTGTGGAACGGGGAGTGCAGCTGGCCATCGTCGTTGGAGGCGGCAACATCCTGCGCGGCGCCCAATTTAGCGCCGGCGGCGAAGTCATCCGCGAAGCGACGGCCCATTATATGGGTATGCTGGCCACCGTGCTTAATGGTCTGGCCTTGCAAGACGCCCTGGAAAGTCTTCAATGCCAGACGCGGTTGCAAACGGCCATTCGTATGGAGACGGTGGCGGAGCCTTATATCCGCCGCCGTTGCATCCGTCATTTGGAGAAAGGGCGCATCGTGATTCTGGCGGGAGGCACGGGCAATCCGTTCGTGACTACCGATACGGCCGCCGCTCTGAGGACCCGTGAGCTGGAGGCAAACATCTTGCTCAAGGCCACGCGCGTCGACGGGGTTTACAGCGACGATCCCGAGCTGAATCCGCATGCCGTTCGCTATGAGAAGTTGACATTCGCGCAGGTGATGCGCGACAATCTACGAGTGATGGACATGGCGGCCATCAGCCTGTGCCGCGAGGCCAAAATGCCCATTCTGGTTTTCAACTTCAAGCGCGAAGGCAACATCGAGCGCGCCGTCGCCGGCGAACCGATCGGCACCTTGGTGAGTGGTGAGTAGGTGGATGGTGAGCGGGGGCAAGTTTGCTACTTGCCGACTTGCAGGCAAGTTGAAAACGTGCCGCCACGGTCAGTGGCGAGTCGTAACGGAAGGTTATAACCATGACCAGCGAAGAAATCCTTTTTGACGCCGAAGAGCGCATGGAAAAAGCCGTGAGCGTATTCCGCGATGAGCTGCGCGGGCTGCGAACCGGCCGAGCCACGCCCGCCTTGGTGGATATGATCCGCGTGGAGTACTATGGCTCGCCGACGCCGCTCAAGCAAATGGCCCAAATCAGTACTCCGGACCCGCAGCAGATTTTGATCAAGCCTTATGACCAGAGCTGCCTCAAGGACGTGGAGAAAGCCATCCGCGCCAGTGATCTCGGCATGTCGCCCAACAGTGACGGCAAGATGATCCGGCTGATCGTTCCGCCCATGAGCGGCGAGCAACGGCAGAAAATGGTCGCCCGCATCAAGAAATCGGCCGAGGAAGCCAAGGTCGCTTGCCGCAACATCCGCCGCGACGCCAACAAACATTTTGACCAGGCCGAAAAAGACAAGGAATTAACCGAGGACGAGCGCGACAAAGGCAAAGAGCAAGTGCAATCTCTCTTGAAAACCTACGAGGAAAAAGTCACCGAGCTGGCCGACAAGAAGTCGAAAGAAGTCATGGAACAGTAACCGTTGAAGAGTGAGTGGTGAGCAAAGAGTGAGTGGTGGAACTGTTATTGGTCCTATGGATTCATCGTTTCGCGCCCGCCGCATGACAAAGTGAGTGGTGATTCAACCGGCAACTCAATCTTCACGTTTACCTGATTAGCGGTGAGTGATTCTCTTTGCCACTCACCATTAACTACTCACCACTCACCAAATCATGAATCAACAATCGTTCGCAATTCTGGCCGGCTTTCATGTCGTTCTTCTCGCGATTTTGTCCCTCGACTTAGGCATATTTCAAAAGCGGGCCCACGTCGTGGGACTAAAGGAAGCGGCGGCTTGGTGCATCGTCTGGGTAGCACTGGCCTTGCTCTTCGCCTGGGGCATCGCCGGGTATTGGCATCTTTGGGATCCCGTAAACGCCATCCAGGGACCGGAAAAAGCCGTCGCCTTCCTCACCGGTTACTTGGTCGAGCTTTCCCTATCGGTCGATAACCTCTTCATTTTCCTGGTAATTTTTCGTTATTTCGCCGTGCCGGAACACTTACGCCACCGAGTTTTGTTTTGGGGCATCGTGGGCGCGGTCCTGATGCGAGCGACCTTCATCATTGCCGGCGCCGCTCTGCTTGAGCGGTTCCATTGGTTGATTTATTTGTTTGGGGGATTCCTGATTTTCACGGCATACAAGCTGATCGCCGCCGGCAAAGGGGAAATCGATCCCAGCCAAAACTTCATGCTGCGGTTGGCGCGACGGTTCCTACCGGTCGTCGAGACCTATGAAGCGGAACGATTTTTTGTTCGCGTGTCACAATCGAATGCCGACAAAGCCGCTGGCCAATGGCACCTGACTCCCTTGGCCTTGGTGTTGCTCGTGATCGAAAGCATGGATGTGGTCTTCGCGGCGGATTCCATCCCCGCCATTTTCGGAATTACCCGCGATCCGTTCATCGTTTACACTTCCAATATCTTCGCCATCATTGGGCTGCGGTCGTTATACTTCCTATTAGCTGGCTTTTTGGGGAAGCTGCACTACTTGGACTACGGTTTGGCCGGGGTGCTGGCATTCGTCGGTCTGAAAATGTTGGCCGAGGAACCGATCCCGGCGTGGAATTGGCCCGGGCTGCCCGCCCTGTTCGGCATCGAGGCAAAGTATCTCGGGCTGATTTCTCTGGCGGTGGTGGCAGCCATCCTGGCGGCGGCGATTATTCCATCACTCTGGTTGGGACGCCTTCCGCCGCAGGAGAAATCGGGATCAACCACCTCCTGAGGTGGGTACCCCCTGAGCAAGAATCGTAGGGTGGGCCGAGTCTTCGAGGCCCACCTAACCCTGAACCTAGTCTCGGTGGGCCTCGAAGACTCGGCCCACCCTACGGATTTGCAAACATGGAAAAGCGCGACGAATTGCAAGCCGCTGCCGATAAGGTCGGCGTCGACAGTTATCATCGTCATGTTTTTCTATGCACGGGCCCAAGTTGCTGCACGCCGGAAGTCGGCCTCGCCGCCTGGGAAGCCCTCAAACAACAAATCAAGGACCACAACCTCGCTTCCGGGCCGAAGGCTTGCTATCGCACCAAAGTCGGTTGCCTGCGCATCTGCTGCCACGGCCCGACCATGCTCGTCTATCCCGAAGGAACCTGGTACGGCGGCATGACCGCCGATCGGATCCCTCAATTCGTTCAACAACATCTGGCCGATGGTCAGCCGGTCGAAGAATGGATTTTCGCTCGCAATCCGCTTTCGCAGAATTCATGATCACTCCTCTCCGGTATCCTCCTTCCAGAATCCGTTCGTCTGCATGTTTGGCTCCGGTTGAGACATGGACTGAGCAATCAGGTATCTCACAAGTCCGTGGGCTTTCACAACGAGGTTCAGACCATCACCATCACCGAGGCCAAAGGAGCATTCATTATTTGCCATCCACTCGCCTAACTCGTCGAGCTTCGTTTGGTCAATTCTTTTCGGGCCCACGATCCATGCCGAGTCGGGTTTCGGCTCAATCTTGTCACCGGGAAAAAACCAAACTTCATCGAAGCCGAAGAAGACTTGATCACGAAAGCCGAGATCATGCAGCATCTTGGCAGGAAGCAGCAAACCGTTTTTGAGGGGCTTCGCACACTTCATAACCGCTTTCAATTGCAGGCTCTTTTTCAGCAGAGACTTTGGTTTCAAGTCGCTGTCCAGGCACGTTATCAGCGCAAATGCGCTTGCTCTTGAATTGCGGGGAAGCGCCTCGAGAAAATCGTGGATTGAAGTATCGAGCCAACCGGCCACGTAGTCTCTATAGTGCAATATCTTTTCTTTTTCATTCGTCTTCATCTTATTCTCCCGGCTTCAACGGACGAGCCGGTTGACGCACCGGATCCTTTGTCCAATCCCAATCGTGAGCGTGCGGCCCCGGATGACCATGATGAGGCTCGTAATCAATGTTTTTTACCGCTTTTCCATCCGCTCCATAAAATCGTCTTCGAATTCTCTTGCCTTTGCCGTCGTATTCTGAAACCGACGTATTGGGATCGCCATGATCCGGAAGCATCGAGCGGGCCATCGTTCGCTCCATCATAATTTAAGGCCGAGCGAACTCGTTCCGCAAGAACTCCTGCACTTCATCCCATAGATCGGCCGCCTTCTCAAAGTCGACATCCATGGCCTTGGCCGTTTGCCGAGTGGCAAACTCCTGGGGTAGAGTTGCATGAACTTGGGGGTTCATAGGAATTTGATGGCTGTCCGCCTCGGCCAGCTTGGTTTCGACTTCCGGGCTGAGAAGGAAATCGACAAGCTGGCGAGCGCCGGCGGGGTTGGGGCCGCCGCGAATGATGGCCACGGTATTGGGTATGAACAAGGTGCCCATTCTGCTTTCTTTGGGAGCATCTCGATCGGGAAAGATGATCGCTACGGGTTTGCCGGCGCTCATCTCGCCGATCGCGTCGTCGGTATCCGTGATGCCAACAGCAAATTGGCCTTCGCTGACGCCTTCGGCCACCTGCTTGTTTCCCGGAACGATGTTGATGCCGTTGTCTTTCAAGCCTCGATAGAACTGCTTAGCTTTTTCTGTTCCCAAGACTTCGAATAGGCAGGCGGCCTGGGTCGCTGATGTGCCGAAATTCGGCTTGGCCATGACTGCCCTGCCCTTCCAACGTGGGTCGGTGAGATCGAGTAAGCTTCGCGGCCGGTCCTCCGACTTCGGAAGCAGATTGGTATTTATCAAAAGAACCCGGGCACGTTCGGCGAAGGCGTGCCAGGTGTCGTCTTTGGCTTTGGCGAAAGAAGGATAATCCGCCGCCGACGGGCTGGCATACGGTTCCAGCAGGCCTTGCCGTTGTAGGCGGATGGTCCACAGAATCTCATTGTTCCAATGGACGTCACTGCGCGGCCGATTTTTTTCTCGGCTAATTTCCAAAGCCAGGCCCACGGATTTTTCCGATTCAATATCGTATTTGGGAATTACTTCCAAACCGGTTCGGCCGGTGAACCCAGGGAGAATCTCTTCGGCGAATTCCCGGTCTTGGGCGCAATAAAGAACAACGCGAGGCTTGGGACCAGGGCCGCATCCGGAAAAACAGAGAACCAGAAGAAAGCATGCAAGAATCCATTGAACCGCGGAGAGCGCAGAGAGACGCCGAGAAGAAAGATCGATGACCCGTCTTCTCCGCGTCTCCCTGCATCCTCCGCGGTTGGTTCTTTCGCACATAGAAATCGTTGTTGGTTGCAGCCTAGCCCTACACAACTCACCCGACCGCTCCGGCCGGGGTGTGGGTCAAATATTTAATCAGGCAGGCTTCATTGCCGCGATCATTATAGCGGAGTTCGTCCACCAAGCCCCGGGCCAGGATGATGCCGAAGCCGCCTTCGCGCAAACCCATGGCTTGGCGGGTATCCAGATGCCCCACCGGATCGCCGGGCTGGGCCGCGTGCGGAATTCGCCGCTGGTCGAATCCCGGCCCGGAGTCGCGAATGGTCACCGTCATACGATTCGGCTCGATTCGAAAAATGGCGTTGATGATCTTGGCCGCTTCCTTGCGATGGCCCCATTCGATGGCGTTGATGCCGACTTCGCGGATTGCGATCTTGAAGCGCTTCACCTGATCCTCCGCCAGGCCGCCGCCAAGAAAAAGGGATTCCAGGTGCTGCGTCAGCCTTTCGAGACACGGGATCGTACTCGGCAAATGAAAGCAAACCTCGCTGGAGATTCCTTGCCGCTCTAGATCGCTTCGCCAAGCGAGCGCTTGCTCAACCGCTTGACGAAGCTGGTCGTTGATTGGCGAGCCGGGTTGCGTAAGCACCCGGTGTCTGTAGGGTTCGGAGAGCCAGGCATTCGGACTAATCTGGCATTCTTGATTTTCAGAAACGGACTTATCAGCAGCGATCATCAAGATTGGAATCAGATTGGTTCCCGGATCGAGTTTGAGAGTTTCGCAAACGCCCGCGGCAACCGGCCAATCGATCTGATTCAAAACGACGAGGTCGGGTTGGTGTTGCCGAGCCCAGGCGATGGCGCGGTCCGAATCGGCGAACGATCTTGGCGCGTAACCAAGGTCCTCTAGACAATCCGCCAAGAAAGGGTCGGGGACGTCGTCGCGATGAAGGATCAGGGCTGGGCGTTTCATGTCGTGAAAAGAATCGTTTGCGGGGGAATCAGAATTCCGAGCTTAGGCTACCGTTGAAAATCGAAATCTATCCCATCTTGGTAAGCGACGAAATCTCATAAGCCGTCAAGGGATTCCGCCGGCAGGTAAAGGCAACATTGTTATATGAAGAAAAGTCACGGTCAAGCGCCGGCTTGCCTGGAAACGGCGCGAACCAACTGTTATAAATCACATCCCGTAGGGTGGGCCGAGTCTTCGAGGCCCACCTGAATTGAAAGGTGGGCCTCGAAGACTCGGCCCACCCTACAACTCGGAGATCTACCGTGCAGATTTGCCTGAGCTTCTTGCTTTTCATGATTGGCGGAATGGCCGCCCGAGCCGAGCCAGAAAAAGAACCCAAACTCATTGTCAAACCCGAGGCTTTTAAGACCTTGGTCAATCCGCCATGCTCGCATTGCCGGGACGAAGCCAAGCGCCGGGCGAAGGACTTGCGCGACGACGACCGCGTTCTGTGCTGGATCCGGGGTAAGTATGACGGCGGCGCTATTCCCTTCCGCTTTTTCCTCAATCCGTACCGCGTCATTAGCGACACGTATGGCGTCTATGCCTACGACCCGGACGCCGGCTATGCCCGGGGGTATGCGCCCTCTCTCGATTTTACTTTCCACGGTTGGCGCAACGGCGTTATGGTCATGAAGCACAAGGACGGCACGCTCTATTCGTGCCTGACGGGAATAGCATTTGCTGGACCGAACAAGGGCCGCCGCTTGGAAGTGATGCCGACTCTGACCACCGATTGGGGCTATTGGTTGAAACATTATCCCGGCACCGTCGCCTACCACATGTTCGATAAGTACCAATCGGTGGAGCTGTCGACGAAAGTCGACGCTGATTCTCAAAAGAGTCGGCTGCCGATGGACGAACGTCTGCCGGCGGACACTCCAGTGCTGGGCGTCTTCGATGGCAAAAGGGCGCGGGCGTATCCGTTGGACCAACTGGCCAAAGAAGGAGTCATTCGCGACACGGCGAACCAAGACGTCCGGGTGATTCTGTGGCATAGTCCCACGCGGACCGCGGCCGCTTATTTGCCGATCGCTATCGCCCCGGAAGGAAAGGGCGGCAAGCCGCGGGGAATCACTCTGCAGCTCGACCCCAAGAATGCCGCGGCGCCCTTTGTCGATGAGGAAACCAATTCGCGCTGGGACATCGCCGGCCGGGCCGTCAAAGGCGAGCTAAAGGGTTGGACCTTCACTTGGCTCGATAGCGTCCAAGTCAAATGGTTCGCCTGGGCCGCCGAGTATCCGGAGACGTCCATCTATGGAAAGTGACCCAAGGCGAGCGGCCGGTGTTAACCGGCCAGTATATTGCGTGTAAACCGGGCGGTTCACGCTGGCTGCTCCCACGCCAAAACAGCCTAGATGGACCACTGGTGATTTGCTGATCTGAATGAACTCACCGTTTGGGTAACACCGCAGGGCGCCGTCGTTCCGGTCCCTCCTAACCATTTTGGCCGATCAGAGTTTTCTGAGCCTGGGGGCCAAGCACAGGAGGGTACCGATGTTTCAAGGCCTACTTCAGCCAGTTCACCTTCTGGTCGTACTCGTCATTTGCTTGTTGCTATTTGGCAAGCGCCTACCCGATGTCGCTAGGTACCTGGGTAAAAGGTTGGTGGAATTCAAGAAGGGCCTGCGCAAGCTGGAACGTTCCATACGAGAGGACACACCGGAATGCAGGCAGGACTGGCGGGGTCCAAACGACGAGGAACCTGGCGCATCACCTGCTCGACTGGAGCCACCCGACAAACCTCGGCCGCCGGCGCAGGTGGCTTTGACGCTTCCGAAATCGTCCGAAGATTAGGCGGACCTGGAGCAGAAAATTGTTGCAAAAATCGGTGAACCTTCGCCGAAAGCTTCCGTCTATCTAATGGCTGATGAAAATCTGGGGCCTGGGAGAAGTTCTGGGCAGGTCTGTAATTTCGTGAGGAAACAATGTCAGGTTGTCGGCTAAGTTGCATGTGTCAGTCGCGCCGCCAGTTCGGTCGGCGTCTGCGCTGTTGACCCCGGGTCTTTTCTGGGTTCTCCAAAAGGCCAGGGGTCGCACGACCCCTGGCCTTTTTTTGTTGAAACGATTTTGATGGTCGGAAGGGCAAGCCAATGGGCGATGGCAGCCGTCCCGAAAACGGCCGAGCGCAAGCCTTGAGGGTTCAACTCCCTCTCCTTCCGCTCTTTAGTCAGTAGTCAGTAGTCCGTAGTCAGTAGCAGGTTGGCCGATCCTTGGCTCTTGCCAGTTGCTACTGACTACGGACTACTGACTACTGACTAAGAAAAATGGCTCGGTAGGCAACCGGTCGACCACTCTGACTCAGAATCAGAGATGCTGTGGGTTCGAATCCCACCTGGGCCACTGACTCCGGGGTAGTTTAGCGGTAGAACGTCGGGCTCTGAACCCGAGTACGCTGGTTCGACCCCAGCCCCCGGAACTCAGGAGCCAGGGATCAGGGATCAGGAATCAGGGATCAGGAGTCAGAGGTCTGAGCGGTGAGTCCCATTCCTGAGTCCTGGTTCCTGACTCCTGACCCCTGCTGAACGCCCTGGTGGTGAAACGGACATCACGCGACTCTCCGAAGGTCGAGGTCTGGGTTCGACTCCCGGCTGGGGTACTGGTCGAAGAGTGAGTGGTGAGTGGTGAGTAGTGAGTGGTCGGAGCAGCGAGCCGGTGGGATGATCTCTGACCCCTGATTCCTGACTCCTGACTCCTTGCTTTCCATCTCCGGGGTGTGCCGGATGCATACGACTCTACGAAAGTCGAGGACCAGGTTCGATTCCTGGCGGAGAACTGATTGCCGGCGTGGCGCAATTGGCAGCGCACCGCACCCGTAATGCGGCTCGTGTGAGTTCGACTCTCACCGCTGGCTCTTCCGACGCCGGGGCTGGACGGCCAGGCGACCGGCTGCAACCCGGTTCCAAGCAGGTTCGACTCCTGCCGGCGTCTTTGGATGTTGATCCGGTGTAGCTCTAGGGTAGAGCAACCCGTTGAAGCCGGGTGGGTGTTGGTTCGACTCCAACCGCCGGAATTTTTTGCCGTCAAGTCTCGTGCAGGCCCTCGTCGGGTTTGATGGTGAAAAGCGTCCATGATGTAGCGGCCGCCTGCCACCTTGCCATGGTGGACGTGCAGGTTCGACTCCCGCTGGACGCTCTCAAGAAAATAGAAAATAGAAACAAGGAACCAGAAAAGAAAATCTCTCAACGTTAATTCTGCGATTTCTATTTTCTCGTTTCTATTTTCTTTTTTGGATTTGCAGGCGGGCAGGTGCTCGGCGGGCCCTCATAAGGCCGGCGTCTCGGTTCGAGTCCGAGGCCTGCAACTTTCCGGAGGGCAGCCGGATACGGTTGGCCGGGCCGGTTTGCTAAACCGTGCGCCCGCGAGGGCGTGAGGGTTCGACTCCCTCGCCTTCCGCTTCAAATGGATCGTCAGTCGCACACGATTTTCAGTTTTTGGAGTCGGCGAGCGCGAAACATAAACCAATAGAGTCACTCGTCACTCCATCATTCTCCAGGTGCCACTCACTCCTACTTCAGGGGCGAATAATCCGTCGGGTTCAAGAACACGCGGTCGATTTTTTCAACCAGCGGCCCGTCCTTTTCCGAAGCGTCTTTGACCTTCTTCCATTCCGGGTCCGCGAGAAACGCCTTCCAACTCCGGTCGGCGGCTTCCTGGCTGGGGAAGGCTAAAAGATAGATCAGGGTCTTCTCCGCGTCCTCGGCATCAGTTGGATTCCAGAAACCGATGATGGTCATTCCGTGTTTCTTGAACAACTCGCAGGTGTGATCTCGAAAGCGGCTATTCAGCGCCTCCATTTTTCCGGGCGCGGCATAATAGGTGCGCAGCTCAAAGACGCGCGTGTCCATCTTCTTTTCTCCTTTGGGGGAATCGGCAATGAGGGCCGATACTCCAAGACCAGCGAATAGCATCGTGGCGAGAATCTTTCGGCTTTCTTTCATAATGTCTCCTTGAGGAATTGAGTGGCGCACTCGATTTCCGTTTCGTGCCGGCAAATGGCTCATTGTCATTTTCCGCGGCCGCTAACGTAAACTTACGGAATGATATCTATCTTGGACCGGGGAGTCATGGATTTTGAATCGACAACCCGACGCATCGTTTGGCTGGCCATGGCCTTTGAAGGAGGCCTGGCCTTGCTGGCGTTGGGATTAGGCTGGTTGCCCGGTGTTCAAGCGCCTTTGCCGAGAATTCATTGGATCGCTCAGGACGCCGCTTGGGGGGTCCTAGCCTGTCTGCCTCTCTTGGTCGTTTTCTTCATCTGCGTGCGCTGGCCCGTGGGACCCTTAGTCCGGATCAGGCAACTCTCGGAAGAATTCATTCGGGAGTGGTTTTCCTCATGCACAGTGCTTCAACTCGCTCTCATATCCTTGTTGGCGGGCATCGGGGAGGAGATGCTTTTTCGAGGAGTGATTCAGGACACTCTATCCGCGTGGATCAACCCGCTGATCGGCATTGTTCTCGCGAGTCTCCTGTTCGGCCTCATGCATCCCATCACACCGTTCTATGTCGTCTTGGCCGCTCTGATGGGCGCCGTTTTGGGGTGGATTTTCATCATCACGGACAATCTGCTTCCGGCCATCATCACCCACGGACTTTATGATTTCTTGGCCCTGGCTTATTTGACCCGAATGAGATCACGCTGATTATAGATGGCGAGCCGCCTTGCGTTAGCGCCCGGCAGTGGGTTTCGAAGACTCCACCCACCCTACAAATCATCGCTCGGCAATTGAATCGAACACGCGGACTTTCCCCCAATTTTCCTTGTTCTCCGCGATGAATTGTTGATGTTTGGCGGCCGCTTGATATTTGTCGTGCGAGGCCTGGTCCTGAAAAATGACGTGCAGGGCCACGTCGAAATCTCTGTCGTTGACTTCGCGCCGCAGCTCCTGGGCCAATGTTCCGCAGGCAAAAAAGGCCGTTCCCGGATGGCCTGTCAGGTATTTCTTGCAAGCGGC
>Ga0207128_1062_pt1 | contig 22982 bp, 24 predicted proteins | sample Alteio_BWMinHeat_18_FD_153522 | JGI IMG/M metagenome (GOLD analysis project Ga0207128, IMG submission 153522) | Enriched cells from forest soil in Barre Woods Harvard Forest LTER site, Petersham, Massachusetts, United States -... | ecosystem: Environmental > Terrestrial > Soil > Temperate forest >... | reverse complement strand
ATGCGCCGTATTATGCCCCGGATTATGTTCTTGTTTCTTCTTCCAGTTATCAGCCTGTTGTTGTCAACGGGGTCACTTATTATGTCAACAATGGGGTTTATTATATTTATACCCAATATGGATATCAGGCAGTGGCAACTCCTGTTGGTGTAAGCGCTCCTGTAGTCCAGGCGGCAGTAACGCCTGCTTCCACCAGTATCAGTGCGGATACTGATAGTACCTTTACTATTAATGTCCCTAACAGTAAAGGAGGCTATACCTCAGTCCTTATTAAAAAATCAGGGAACGGGTATATAGGGCCTCAAGGCGAGTTTTATTCTGAATTTCCGAAGGTTTCCCAGCTTCAAGTGATGTACGGAAAATAATGACTGCCATCGAAGAAACAGGGAATATTGTATGGGAAATAAGGTGGTTTCTATGAAAAAGAGCATGTTACTGATAGGATTATTGGCTTTAGGTTTGATGGGGTGTGCGACCAGCACAAGGTATGTTAATTACACGGACCAGCATTTTCCTCCTAAGGATGAATTTTTCACGGTTAATGTTTATTCTCAGGCACAGCCTTTGGGGAGCGCCAATCCCTATTATGTGATTGGTAAGGTTTCTGTTGAAGGTTTTGCCAGCAGCGGGGTGAGTCCGGAAAGTTTGAGCAGCCAAGCAAAGAAAATAGCCAGAAAAAGAGGGGCTGATGCCATCATCAATGCCCAGACAGAAATATTCCATTACTATGGCGGGGAAGCTTTATTAAGATTTAAAGGCGAATTGATTGTCTACTCACATCCTTCCTAAGTACCTGCAAATAAATATCCTGCAGAATTCTTGTAAGTGCAGCGAACTTGCTTTATAATTCAAGAATCTTAATAACAAAAAAGCCGCTGCATTTTAAGGCAAGGAGGAGAGACGTGGAAAACAAGAAAATTGATGTGTTATTTGGTTTGGCTGCGATCGCTTTTCTCGTGGTTACCTTTATTTTGATTAAAGAATTCAATGCCCAAAGAGTCAATGATTATAAAGAATATACAGCTACTATTACCCATTTAGTCAATATGAAGAACAATAAAATTAGGGTCCTTGCTAATTTATTAGTGATTAAAGAAAAAGAGAATGAAGATTTGAAAAATACGTTAACGGAAACCAGGAATGGCCTTGAGGGTTTAACTAAAAAATTAGCTCAACCTGCATCGGTTGCAGCTCCTGCCCCAACAGCAAAATAGAAGGCGTCCCTATGTCACCAAATCCTAAAAATCAAGCTGATTGGTTTGTTTCTACTAAGAAAATGACCAAGCAAGCGTTGAAATTGTCGTTTCAGATGAACCGGCAGTACACGCTATCCAAGGACCAATACACTGCCACGATGCATGATAATTATATGGCTTTGTCCTTGGCCATCAGGGACCGTATCGTGGAGCGATGGATCAAGACCCAGCAAGGTTACCACAAAAAGAATCTCCGCCGGGTTTATTATTTGTCCATGGAGTTTCTTATCGGACGCCTGATGGGCAATAATATGTATAATTTAGGCATTGAGAACCAGGTTGGTGGTGCCTTGGATGAGTTAGGATTGGACCTGGAGAATGTGCGGGAGCAGGAGGTTGATGCTGGTTTGGGCAATGGTGGTTTGGGCCGGCTTGCCGCCTGTTTTCTGGATTCCATGGCAAGCCTTGGGGTGCCAGCGCATGGTTATGGGATCCGCTATGATTATGGGATATTTAATCAAAAGATTAAAGATGGATTTCAACTGGAGCTTCCGGACGAATGGCTTCGTTCCGGAAATCCGTGGGAATTCGAACGTCCGGAAAATACGGTCACTGTCCATTTTTATGGGAAAACGCAGGCAGGCCTTGAGGGCAAGACAAAGATGAAGTGGGTTAGTACGCAAAATGTTTTGGCTGTTCCTTATGATTTTCCTGTTCCCGGATACAAGAATGATGTTGTCAATACCTTGCGCCTTTGGTCTGCGCGGGGCACAGAGGAATTTGATTTTGATTATTTTAAGTCCGGGGAGTATGACCAGGCTGTTTATAAAAAAATTCTTTCTGAGAACATTTCCAAGGTTTTATACCCTTCTGATGATAAAAGCCAGGGGAAGGAATTAAGGCTCAAACAAGAGTATTTTTTCACTGCGGCCTCCATGGCGGACATCTTAAGGCGATTCAAATCAGAAAATCCTGATTTAAAAGATCTTCCCCAAAAAATCGTCATTCAATTAAACGACACCCATCCCACCTTGGCGATTGCGGAACTCATGCGCCTTCTTCTTGACGAATATGATTTTGAATGGCCAGCGGCCTGGGCTATTACGACAAAGGTCTTTGCTTACACTAATCACACCTTGATGCCTGAAGCTTTGGAATGTTGGGGTGTTGATCTTTTTGAAAAACTCTTGCCCCGGCATATGCAGATCATTTATGAGATCAATGCCGAATTCTTAAAAAACCTTTCCTTGCGTTTCCCCGGGGACATTGATCGCCTGCGGCGGATGTCCATCATAGAGGAAGGTCATCCCAAAAAGATCCGCATGGCTTATCTGGCCATTGTAGGGAGTTCCTTTGTTAACGGCGTCTCAAAACTCCATTCCGATCTTCTTAAAGAAAGATTGTTCAAAGATTTTTACGAGTTTTACCCTGAAAAATTTAATAATAAAACCAATGGGATCACCCAGCGCCGGTGGCTTTTAAAAGCCAACCCGCGGCTATCAAACCTGCTGATGGAAAAAGTGGGAGATGGCTGGGTGATGGATTTAAATAAATTAGAAAAACTCAATAAACTTAAAAGCGATAAAGCTTTTGGTGAGCAATGGATGGATATAAAAAAGAAAAACAAAGAATCCTTGGTGCGGTATATCAATTCCAGCATGAACATCAAGCTTGATCCTGAATCCATCTTTGATGTGCAGATCAAACGCATCCATGAATACAAGCGGCAAATGCTTTTTGCTTTTTATATTATTTCCCAATATTTACGGCTGAAGCACAACCCCCGGGAATTTATCTACCCGCGCACCTTTATGATCGGCGGGAAAGCAGCCCCATCGTATCATATGGCCAAATTAACGATCAAATTTATTAACAGCATTGCGGATATCATTAACGGTGATAAAAGCATCCATGATAAGATCCGTCTGGTATTCCTGGAAAATTACCGGGTTTCCCTGGCGGAGAAGGTTTTTCCAGCCAGTGATTTATCCGAGCAAATTTCCACTGCGGGCACAGAAGCTTCCGGAACGGGTAACATGAAGTTTATGATGAATGGGGCCTTGACCATTGGCACCTTGGATGGCGCTAATATTGAAATGGCCCACATGGTGGGAGAGGATAATATATTTATATTTGGCCTTAAGGCCCATGAGGTGGAAGCCCTTAAACAAAAAGGTTACCAGCCGCAGTCCTATATCGACAAAAACCCCGTGCTCAAAGAAATTTTTAAACTCATTCAAAGCGGATTTTTTAGTCCCCATGATCCAAAACTTTTTGCCCCTATCGTCCAATCGTTGACAGGGCATGATCCGTATCTCGTCTGCGCGGATTTTGCGGATTATTGCCAAACCCAGGACCAAGTTTCCCGGATGTATATCAACAAAGATCAATGGGCCAAGAAATCCATTATCAATGTGGCCCAAAGCGGATATTTTTCTTCAGACCGCACGATCCGGGAATACGCCCAAGACATCTGGAAGGTCCCTGTCAGCCAATAGAATAAATTAAATGAATTCCATCAATTTAAGAAAAAATTGGTTGTTCATCGTCATCGTTTTTGCCGTCTTCTTGGGATTAATGGTGAGATATCTGGACCGTGTTCCTGGAAGGCATTATTGTGATTTTAGGGTTTATTATAAAGCTGGGCAGGATTTCATTAAAGGTAAAAATATTTATTTAAGAGAATATGAAGCAGTTACACCCTATAAATATTCTCCCTTCTTTGCTTTTATTTTTGCGCCTTTAACCCTGCTTCCCATCAAAACTTCCGCGGCAGTATTTTTTACCGTCAATTTCATATCTTTGTTGTTATTGGGGGGATTCTCTTTCCGGTTGGTGCAGGATGCTTTGAGTGCGGCGTCTTTGGGGGTTAAAGAACGTTTTCTAAGTTATGCCTTGCCCCTCCTGAGCATCATAGGCTGTGTTTTTTTGGTATTAGATGCAGGGCAGGTGAATATTTTGATGTGCGCTTTGATCCTGGCAGGCCTGTTTTCCTTGTCTGAAGACAAAGAAATGTTGGCAGGGGCGTTTTTTGCCTTTGCGATTTTGATAAAATACACACCGGCCGTTTTTTTGCCCTATTTTCTTTTGCACGGAAGGTTTAAAACCGTTATTTGGTCTATTTTCTTTGTGGTTCTTTTTTTGGCGCTTCCGGCGTTGGTCATCGGTATCAGCAAGGATCTTTTTTATTTATCTTCATGGATTCCTTCCATCATGTCAACGTCCCTGGACATTGATTCTTATACCGGTTCACGGAATCAGTCTATTTATTCAATGTTTTTACGGTTTTTTTCTTCAACGCAATATCATGTCCAATTCTTTTCTTTGAGTTTTCATCAGGCGCTTTTTTATGGGCGTATGGCAGCGCTGCTGCTGTATGTAGTGGTTTTTATCCCCGGGACCTCAAGGCCGCGGGACAGGATTGTTGATTTTTCCCTGTTGATGATCTGCATGTCATTGTTTAATCCCAATGCATGGGAGTTTAATTTCATTTCATTATTCCTGGGGTATATGGTATTGGTCCAACATAGTATTTCGACTGGCCTCAAGGACAGGTTTATTTTATTTTCTTTAATGGCGGCGATTTTTTTGACAAATATCACCTCCAGGGATATTTTAGGCCGGGCCTTTGAGGAGTTTGAATATGCGTATTCTTTTACGACCATCGGTGCGCTGGTCATGTATGCCGCTCTTTTGAAATTAAAATTTGACATCAAGGCTTAACGTGGTAGAATAAACAGAAATAGTTTCTGTTTAAAATATGAATACGGACCATCTTAAAAAGTTAAAGCAAGACCATTTTAAAATAACCCCTAAGCGCCGGGCGATATTGGCCCTTTTTGACAGGGAAGACAGATGCCTGACGCCGGAGATTATTTGGGGGCATTTAAAAAAGACCTTTAAACAGTCCGGGCTGCCAAGCATCTACCGTAATCTGGATCTTTTTGTTAAGCAAGGGATCCTGATTAGGATTGAACGTGATGAGCGTAAACGTTATTATGCTTTGTGCCACGATCATAGCGGCCATCACCATCATCACATTGTTTGTGTGGAATGCGGCAAGGTGGATGATTTCCCTGTTTGTCATTTCCCTGATATTAAAGGCGTGAAAGGTTATAAAATTTTATCTCATTCGATGCAGATCAACGGTATTTGTAAGAGCTGCCAGTAAAATATGGTTATCTATATTCAAAATATCCTTTTAAGGGGGTCGTTGATTGAAGTCCTTATGGCCGTGGCTTTTGCCGGGGCAGTGGCTTCATTGAGCTCTTGCACCATTGCGCGTTTACCGGTATTGTTGGGGCTTGTTTCTTCAACATCAGGAACCAAACACAGGGGTTTTTTTCTTTCGATCGCATTTTCCTGCGGCCTTATCATTTCCTACACCTTTATTGGCATGCTTTTTGGGGCGATTGCTCATCTAGCGTCCCAGCTTGTGGCGATCAGCCAGTATCTTTATCTTGTTTTAGGATTTTTAATGATTTTAGGCGGCTTGTTTTTTGCCGGATTAATTTTGTTTGGTACTGAGGGTATCAGGGCCAATTGTGAGAAGGCAGTCAAGGGTGTTAAAACATTGCCTTCAGCGTTTATATTCGGAATGCTTTTTGCTTTTTTGGAGATGCCGGCCTGTCCTTGCTGCGGGGCAGTTTTGCTGCTCATTGCCAGTTTGATCGCCATTAAAGGCTCATTGCTGTATTCAGGTGTCGTATTCTTTAGTTTTGCGTTAGGCCAGAGCCTTCCTATTTTGGTGATAGGATTCTCGACGAGCATATTAAAACATGTTTTGCCCAAGACACAGCACCTTGAGGGGCTCATTAGTTTTTGTGTTGGGAATATTTTAATCGTTTCAGGGATATTTTTAGTAACTCTTTCTTAGGATCTAATGAAACATTCAGAGCATACTCACAATCATTCTCATGTACAAGTCAAAGACTGCACTTGTAATCATGACCATGAGCACAGCCATGATCATCATGCGTTCAAGCTCTCTCATCGATGGCTTTTGTCGGTCTTGATCGTAGGGGTTTTGTTAATACTTTTACGGCCATTTATAGTCGGGCAGATGCTGGCGCGTGTAACATCTTATTCCGTCAATTCTTCGTATCATGATGCGGTCCGTATATGCAAGAAAATCATTGCCATTGATCCTGGCAATAAACAGGCATGGGCCTCTTTAGGGTATGTTTATATGGATCTGTCCCAAATTGATATGGCCATCCCGGCATTTGAGAAAGCCTTATCCATTGATCCTGAAGATAAAGGAGCTGCTTCTTTTGAATTAGGCCAAGCTTATTATGCGAAGGGTGATTTTATTAAAGCCATCGGTTATTTTGAACGTGTCAGAACGGCGGGCCTGAGAGCAGGGGCTTTGTTAGACGCGGACATTTTAAAATACCGTCATGGAACACTCGGATTTCGCAGTTTGAACAGCATGCAAACCTTGCTTGGCACCTTGCTTGAGTGTTATAAGAAAACAGGGGACACAGTAAAAGCTGTAGATATCCAAAAGGAGTACGATTTTTATAAAAATAAACATAGTAAAGTATTGTTTTGAAAAAAATGGGATAAATTTTTTTAAGCTTTAAATAGAAAGTATTTCTATTTAATATCAATTAATAATTCCCCTCCCCCTGTGGGAGGGGTAAGGGGAGGGGTTAAAATGAGTAGACTTAGAAGGTGGTTAGATATTAGGAAGGTGGTATTAGGTGGCTTGTTTATTTTTGGTTTGGGATTACCCCATGCCCATGCCGATAAAATCAAGGCTATCGCCACTATCAGTATTGTTGGTGATGTGGTCAAGAATGTGGCAGGGGAAGCTGTTAACCTGGTTATTTTAGTGGGGCCGGATGGAGATGCGCATGAGTATGAACCGACTCCGGCAGATTCCGTGAATTTAGCTCATGCGGACGTCATTTTTGAGAATGGTTTGCATTTGGAGCATTGGTTGGACAAGCTCTATGCTGCCAGTGGCTCAAAAGCTCGTCGTGTTGTTGTTTCTCAAGGAGTTTCCCCCAGGATATTTGAAGACAATTCTTCAGAAACTGACCCTCACGCTTGGCAGGATGTCACTAACGTTATCCTGTATACCCAAAATGTCCGCGATACACTCATTGCTCTTGATCCTGCCCATAAAGACAAGTACACAACCAATGCTGCGGATTATATAGCCCAGTTGCAATCCTTAGATGCTTGGGTTCAAGCGCAGGTGGCTTTAATTCCCATTGATAAACGTAAATTAGTCACCAATCATGACGCTTTAGGATATTTTGCCAGACGCTATGGTTTTAAAATCATCGGTGCTGTTATTCCGTCTGCCACCACAGAAGCAGCAGACCCATCGGCGAAGGAAACAGCAGATTTGCTGAATATAATTAAAGCTAATGGCGTTCACGCCATTTTTTCAGAGAACATGGCTAATCCCAAATTAGCCCAGACGCTTTCTAAAGAAGCAGGTGTTCAAATAGGCCCTGAACTATACACCGATGCTTTAGGCCCTGTCGGCAGCAATGGCGAAACTTATTTAAAAATGATCAAGTACAATGTGGGTGTTTTTCAGAAGTATTTGCAATAATTAATTGGTGACGTCTACTAATTAATTGGTAGACGTCACCAATTAATTTTAACATATAAACAGAAATAATTTCTATTTATAATAAAGGAGGCAGTTTATGGGGGTATTGTTTCTGGTTAGCTTTTTATGTTTCTTTTCTATTGACACTTATGCAGATAATGCAACATCAACTCAGCTTAACGAAGTGGACGTGATCGGAAAGTTAGATCAGGCCCGCAATAGCATCCAGCCTAGTCTTGGGGCAACTGATTATAATATTACCAGCAATCAAATCGAAGATCAGGCCCAAGGGAGTAATTCTTCCTTTAATCAGATTATCTTAAGAGCTCCCGGAGTCGCCGAGGATTCATTCGGACAATTGCACGTGCGTGGTGAACATGCCAACCTGCAATACCGGATCAATGATGTTCTCTTGCCAGAGGGACTCACGGGGTTTGGAGAAGAACTTGATACACGTTTTGTGGATAATGTTTCCTTGATCGATGGTTCGCTTCCGGCCCAATATGGTTTTCATACAGCTGGTATTGTGGATATTCATACTAAAAGCGGGGTATTTACTAATGGCGGAGATATTTCCATGTATGGGGGAAGTCATAGGGAAGTCAATCCCAGCTTTACTTACGGAGGCTCTGCCCCGAGCGGAGTCAATTATTTTGTCACCTCCAGTTATTTGGAAGATACTCTTGGTATTGAAAATACCACTGGCAGTAAATCAGCTATTCATGATCAAACTCAGCAGGGCAAGATGTTTGCCTATGTTTCCAAGATCATTGATGATAGCAGCCGTATTAATATCATGCTTAGTGCTTCTCATAGTGATTTTCAAATCCCCAACAGTCCCAACGGCTCACCATTCACTGATACTGCCGGCAATCCTTTGCCTTTGCCAACTATTGATTCAAGTACGGTGAATGACCGTCAGATAGAGCAGAATTTTTATGGCGTTGTCGCCTATCAAAAAACTGAGGACAGGCTCAATTATCAGGTCTCTGCCTTTACCCGTTTTAGCGAGGTCAATTACCTAGCGGACCCTATTGGTGATTTGGAATTCAATGGGGTGGCGACTACCATCAATGACAGCATCTTGACCAATGGGCTTGAGATCGATGGCAGTTATGAGTTAAACGATAAGCATACCCTGCGTGCCGGTTCAATGATTACAATCAGTGATGCTGTTAATAAAAATAATTCTTTGGTTTTTCCAGACAGTGGCAGTGGTGTTAGCGGACCTGAAACTTCGATCAATACCAGTAACCAAAAGCAGGGTGAGCAGTATGGTCTTTATTTGCAGGATGAGTGGAGGGTTACGGATAGCCTGACCCTTAATTATGGCGGTCGTTTCGATCAGTCATATCAGTATCTTCATGAGACCCAATTTAGTCCACGTGTTAATGTTGTCTATGAAGTTGATCCAGCGACCAAGTTGCATGTGGGATATGCCCGTTACTTTACCCCGCCACCGCTTGAGCTGCAACAAAATTTCAATCCTGCTGTTTTCGATAATACAACCAATGCAGCTCAGATTGATCTTAACTCACCTTCCAAAGCAGAACGTTCCAATTATTATGATTTGGGAGTAATCCATCATTTTCTGCCGGAGTTACAAGTCGGTGTGGATGGTTATTACAAAACTGCTTTGAATCAGCTGGATGATGGGCAGTTTGGTTCAGCACCTATTAACACCCCCTTTAATTATAAAAAAGGTAAGGTTAATGGAGTGGAATTAACAATCAATTATAAAAAAGGAGGCTTTTTTGGCTATGCGAATGCAGCCTATAGCCACGCATTAGGTGAGACATGGGTTTCCAATCAGTATCATTTTACCCAAGATGATTTTAATTACGTTGCCAACCACTATATACCTTTAGACCATGACCAGGCCCTTACGGTTTCTGCTGGGGTGGCGTATGAATTTAATAATTGGGCGATCCCAGAGTTGAATAGAACTAAGGTTTATGCTGATTTGCTTTTTGGCAGCGGTTTACGCACGACGGGCACTGGCGGCACTCCCAACAATAAACGCGTAGGTTCTTATAATCCTGTCAATCTTGGGCTAGAACATACCTTTAAAATCAATGATAAGAACGACATCAAGATCCGTTTTGATGTAGTCAATGTTTTTGATGAGGTTTATGAGTTAAGGAATGGCACAGGGGTTGGGGTGGCTGCACCTCAGTTTGGCCCACGCCGGGGTTATTACGGCGGGATATCAATGGATTTTTGAGTATGATTTCGTTTTGGATAAAAGAGGATAAAATAATTTGGCTGGCCTTAGCAGTGTCTTTATTTATCCATGCCTTGATATTTATTTTTTCCGGGAAAAGTTTTATTCCCCGGGCCCAATTTAGCGTACAACCGTCTGAGGCCTCACAAACAGTGGAGGTCAGTATTAAAGAAATAAAAGATTCATCGTTGGTGCCTTTAGATTCTTCAGCACCTGCGGCGCATCAAAATGACATAAGACTAAAACAATCGGCCCATTCTAAATCAGGTGTAATGGTAAAGGCAAATCCTGATTATTATCAAAATCCATCTCCAAAATATCCTGAACTTGCCAAGCAAATGCATCAAGAAGGACTTGTGATGTTAGCCGTGGATGTGGATCGTGAAGGGGTTCCGATAAAAGTTGAAATTAAACAAAGTTCAGGATTCCGTTTATTGGATCAAGCTGCTGTCCAGGCGGTGAGTCATTGGAAATTCCAACCGGGAAGTGTAGGAAATATCCCGGTAGAGTCCACCGTTATAATTCCTATTAGGTTTCGATTAGAAAAATAAATATGGAAGATACCCTCTAGGAAATGTTATGATGCGTCATGAGATACGTTTTTTGTTTTTTTATAATTATATATATCTTTTTTTTACACAGCAGTCGTGCTTTTGCCGACAATGGCATTATTTTAAAAAGCCAGAGAGATTTGTTGGCTTCCAAAGGGCTTACTTTTGACCTACATGCCATTGAAGATTATGTCAGTGTTTATAAAGGAGGCCTTAAGGATAAAGATACGTGGCTCGGCCGTTTTGATTTTGTGGGTGAGCTCGATTTAGAGAAAGCAGGCCTTCTTAAAGGAGGGCTCCTTCATTTAGATATCTTAAACGCCCATGGGGGTTTGAAGCCAACAGCTGACAATTTGGTCGGTGATTTACAAACCGTCAGCGACATCGAAGCCACCCGTTCAACGCGGATTTATGAGGGATGGTACAGCCAAAGCTTTTTTGATCATAAGTTTTCAGTTAAGTTTGGCTTAATTGACCTTAATTCAGAGTTTTTAGTCAGTGATTCCGGTAATCTTTTTATCAATAGTTCTCTTAATATCATGCCCTCTTTGTTTATCAATAATAATAGTGATGCTATCTACCCAGAGCCTGTTCCGGCCGTAAGGTTAAAATATTCCCCTAATGAGAATTTTGATTTTCTGGCGGGTTTTTTTCAAGGAGATCCTTTAAACAATGATGTTAACGCCCATAGCACCCACTTTGGCAATGGAGAAGGGCTTTTGAGCATTGAAGAAGGGCAGTATCATTACAAATTACCTGTGGCAGGAGGACTTGCAGGAACGTTAAAAGGAGGATTTTGGTATAACAGCAACGATGTCCCTGCTGTTTCTGAAGACAACTATGGGGCATACGCCATGATTGACCAGAGGGTATTTCAGGTCAATGGAACCCAAGGCCTTAATGTGTTCTTTTTTGGCGGCGGAGCCCCTGTTGACCGTAATATTGTTCAGGATTCTTATGCGGGAGGACTTAACTATACGGGACTTATGCCTTTCCGTCCTAAAGATGTGATGGGTGTTGCCTTTACTAATTCTGATATCAGTCATAAATTTCATGGCAGAACAGGACAAAGCAGCAGTGAAACGGTTTTTGAATGGACGTATCAAATTCAAATTACCGACAAAATCCATATACAGCCTGATATTCAATATGTTCAGCGGCCCAATGGTGCCAGCTCTACAAAGAACGCCAGTGTATTTATGTTAAGAGCGGACATCCATTTTTAAAAGAACAGAGATGATCGTTTAAAAAATGATAGAAAAAGTCAACTAAGCGATGTTATCATATTCAAATGAAATTTCCTTATTGCCATCACTCTCATAGCGTACCTGATCCCAAAGCTCCAGCCTTGGAAATACAAGGGCTGGGCGTTTCTTATTCCGCGCAAGAAAAATTTGCCCTTAAAGATTTTGATATCAGTGTCCCGGCAGGCTCTGCCTTAGCCTTGGTGGGGCCCAATGGTGCTGGCAAATCAACCTTATTTAAAGCCATTTGCGGCCTATTACCTTTTCGCTGCGGAAATATCCGTGTTTTTGGCCATCCTTTAAGTGCGTGTCACCACAGGGTGGTTTATCTTCCCCAACGCAGTGAGATCGATTGGCATTTTCCCATCAGTGTTTTGGATTTGGTGGTGATGGGGCGTTATGTTTATTTAGGCTGGTTTAATAGGCCTCAAAAAAGAGATATTGAAATCGCCCGCCATGCGCTTAAAGAGATGAATATTTTGGATCTGGCCCATCGGCAAATCAGTAAACTTTCCGGCGGGCAGCAGCAAAGAGTGTTGATTGCGCGCGCCTTGGCCCAAAATGCGGATTTGCTCCTGCTGGATGAGCCGCTCAATGCGGTTGATGCGTCCACCCGCCAGACGGTCGCGGAAGTTTTAAGCAAAATCAAATCCCAGGGCAAGACAGTCATTGTAGCGACCCACTATTATGATCAGGAAGAAGGGCGTTATGACAAAGCGATTTATTTAAAAGACGGCAAAAAAATCAGCGGCGCTGATATAAAAGAAGATTCAACTCACACGGGATGTGATTGCCCATGATACATTATTTCACTGACCCATTACAGTATGTCTTTATTCAGCGTGCCATCATCGCGGCCATTGTGATCGGCGTGCTTTGCGCTGCTTTAGGGACTTTTGTTGTTTTAAGGCGGATGGCGGTGGTTGGCCATGCTTTAACCCATAGCGCCTTGCCCGGGCTTGTCATTGCGTATCTGATGGGAGGATCTCTTTTTGCCGGAGCGTTGGTGGCAACGGTAGTAACAGCATTAGGTATTGGTTTTTTGGCCCGTGATGAAAATGTTTATGAAGATACCCTGGTGGGCATGGTCCCTAATATCATGTTTGCTTTTGGGATTTTGCTGATCAGCACGACAAAATCATTTAGAGACCTGTTCTCGATGCTTTTTGGCAATATCCTGGGAGTGACTGACGGGGATTTGCATTTGATCCTGCTGATCGCAGCAGCTTCCCTTATGGCCTTGTTTTTGTTTTATAAGGAATTGAAATTATTTTCCGTTGATCCTAATTATGCCAAGACCATTGGTATGCCGGTTAAAGTCATGCATTATGGGATGTTGTTGTTTTTATCTTTTACCGTTGTCGTAGGCATTCAAGCAGTGGGCACAGTCTTAACGAACGCCCTTTTGGTTATTCCCGTGGCTGCAGCGAGGCTTTTGACGGACCGCCTGGGTGCCATGATGGCCTTGTCCTGTGTTTTTGCGGTATTATCCGCGGTAGGCGGGATTTATGTTTCCTATTATTTTGGCTCGGCATCCGGCGCTTCGATTGTGATCTTTGCGGCTTTAATTTTTGCCTTTGCCTGGGTTTACAAATTTATTCAGAAGGCAATTGGTTAACAGAATGAAGACTATAAAACAAAATAAAAACAGACGTCCTAAATTCTTACGCTGGGTATTTTTATGTTTCTGCATTATTTGGGCGGCGCATCCGGCCTGGACCCAAAGTCAACAGCCGAAGCTTGGGGCGGCGCCCTTAAAATTTGTCAGGAATAATATTAATTATCAAGTCGTTTCCTTTGACGATCTGTATTTTAATTATCAGCCTCCGGTGGATGTCGAACATCCTGACGGCAATATTACCAAAGCCGCCAAAACGCCCATGGCCATTCCTAAGCAGTTGTTGGCCTTGGATGGCAAGAAGGTGGCCATCAAAGGTTTCGTCATTCCTTTAGCCAACAGCGAGGGGAAAAATACTTCGGAATTTTTATTTGCCGATGAATTGGTGTCCTGCTTGTTTTGCGCCATGTTAGGCTATGATCAATGGATGATAGGCCATACAGTAGACCCCAAGGGCTTTGATATTAAAGATGATCAATTTGAAATACCGATCACCATTTTTGGCACCTTTGAAGTCGGTCCTAAGTTTGAAGAGGGCGAATTTGTCGGGATTTATCGTATCAAGGCTGATGGCTGGGAACCAGAAAAAAAGAAATTTTTAGGGATTTTTTAAATGAAAAAATGGTTGGTCTTGTTTTTAGCCGTTAGCTTTATCCTCTGGATCCTGCCTTTAGGTGTTTTTATAAAACCCTCCCAGGAGAAAATTGTTTGCGACGGGCTGCGGGCGATGTGCATGTGCACCATGGGGCACAGGTCAGCAGATAAAGTAATGGAGCCGGGGATATCATTAAAAGCTGCATCTCAAAGCAAGGAAAATTCTTCAGGCGGCGGGAATTATTTCGTTTCAGCAAAGCCGGTAGTTATTTTTAATTTACGTTTAGCCTCTATTGTTGGTAATCAATTCTTTCTCTATAAAAATCCCTTCCTTGCAACATTAGAGTACGTCCCCAAAGTTTAATTCATTGATATAGCCTTTCAGGAATTAAATTATTCCCTTTCTTAACAGAAGGGGCAGGGGGTGATTCATGCGTAAAGTATTTTTTATATGGCTATTGCCTATGTTCAGTTTTTTTTATCTCATGCCAAGTATCTCATGGGCTTGTGCTTGCGGGTGCGGTATTTTTGACGTCGGCACCAGCTCCATGTTCCCGTCCGGACAAGGGGGAGAAGTTTTTGTGGAATACGATTTTATGGACCAGAACCGAAATTGGAGCAAGGCTTCCAAAGCATCCCTGGATGATAATGCAGACAAAGAGATCCGTACCGGTTTTATTAATACGGGCATGCAATACATGTTTGACCGCAGCTGGGGCGTCCAAGTCGAATTACCCTACGATGGGCGATATTTCCGGAGCGACAAAGTTGACACAGGGTCGCCGGACATTCAGTCCTTTGTCCATGATGCTGTCGGTGATTTGCGTATTCGTGGTATTTATACTGGTTTTTCACAAGAGATGTCCACTGGCCTGATTTTTGGTTTTAAGCTTCCGACGGGTGATTGGACTTATCCTCATTTTGATCGGGATACTGAACTTGGAAGCGGTAGCACGGATGTTCTGTTTGACATCTACCATCGCGGGACCATCACCTCAGATAATAGTTTCAATTATTTTATTCAAGATAACTTGGACCAGCCTTTTTTGACCCAGGGCGGGTATCTTCCCGGCACAGAGAACGATACGGCACTTGGCGTGTATTATAAGGGATGGTCAGTGGCTGGCGTCAGGATCACCCCGGTTGCAGAAGTACTGAATTCCTATCGCTCCAAAGATAGGGGATGGGCTGCAAATACGCCGAACAGTGGATATGAGCGTGTATTGCTTTCTCCGGGGATTGAGCTGGATTATCATAGAGTAATGGTGTATTTTGATATCGGCTTTCCAGTTTATCAATACATGAATGGCGATCAACTGATGGCTTCAGCGCTTTACAAGGTCACTGTCAGTGACATGTTCTAGAGGAGAACAATGTTTAGGAATTTGTTTTTATTATTCTTTTTGCTGGGGAGTTGCGTAAAGGCTTTAGCAGACACAGCTGCCGTGGAAGATAAAGGAAAAGAGCTCTACCTTTCGTATGGCTGTGCCCTGTGCCACGGCCGCAATGGGTCAGGGGATGGGATCAATGCACAAAAATTCAATCCGCCGCCGACCAATTTCCACAACTCCTCAGCATACCTTCATGGTGCAGATGGGGACAGCATCAGGCGTTCGGTCCAATTCGGCATCAAAGAAGACAACAGTATTATGCCAGCCTTCGAAGACATTCCACCGGAAGAATTGGATCAAATAATCAGCTATTTAAAATCGTTACAGACTGATGATTCAATCAAAGACCTTATTGTCAGCAATGCCTGGGTGCAGGCCATGCCGCCTTCACAGACGACGACGGCAGCGTACATGATAATTACGAATAATTCCCAACAGGAGGCTGTCATCAATTCAGCATCGAGTGATATCGCGGGGGCCACCGAGATCCATCAGATGAGCCAGATCAACGGGATGATGAAAATGGCACAGATTCCTAACATTCATATTCCTGCTCAAGGTAAGGTTGATTTTGAACAGGGTGGCTATCATATTATGTTGATCAATCTTAAAAAGTCGGTCAATAAAGGCGACATTGTTCCAATGACACTTCACTTTCAGGATGGCCGCACTATAATAGTGAATGCTCCAGCTAAAACGGACGGTGAAGAAGAATCTTCAAGTATGCCGGGAATGAAGATGTGAATAAATTATTTTTTTTAACTTTAATGATGGGGATTTGTATTCCCTGGGTAGGGTGTGATAAGCAGGAGGATAAGCTTGGCCCACCCCTGGCGGGGCCTGCCGGTATGGGGCAGGCGCTTAATCCCCAAAGGGATTTTACCCTTCATGACCAGGACGGGAAGCTCTTTCATTTGAAAGATCATAGGGGGCAAATTGTTCTTTTATTCTTTGGTTATACGTCCTGTCCGGATGTTTGCCCCACCACGCTTTCAAAATTAGCCCGCGTGTATAAACTTTTAGGGCCAATAAGGCAGGGAATTTTAACGGTTTTTATCACGATCGACCCGCAGCGGGACACACCGTCAAAGCTTAAGGAGTATTTGCAGTATTTTGAAATCAATGCGATAGGCCTGACCGGGACAAAAAAAGAAATAGACGCGGTAGTGGACCTTTATAAGGCGACCTATGAGAAGGTAGAAACTAATTCTTCAGCCTTGGGTTATATGTTTGACCACACAGACCACCTTTATTTGATAGATGCCCAAGGTAAAACGTCTCATCTTTTCCATCCGGAAGACAGGGCTTTGGATATGGCCCGGATTATCAGGGATAAAGGGGGAAGGAATTAAGATATGGCTAAACTTAAATTAGATTTACACGACATCTTTAATCGTGGCGGGGCTATCGACTCCGAACTTAATCGGGTGATCCAGGAAGCAGTGGACAAGGGGATTTCCCTGGTTGAAATCATCCCGGGCAAGGGAAGCGGTCAATTAAAGAAGCATGTCTTGAGATTCCTGGAACAGAAGCATATCAAGATGCTGTATCACCGTATTGAGAAAGATGACAAGAATTTCGGCAGGATTTTTGTCCACTTTAGGTGAAAAAAGATTTCTTGCCCTTTTGGGGTTATGCGGGTAGAATAACTCCTTGTCATGTATGAAAACCGTCGTGCTTTTCGATTGAAGGAATTTATTGACGTTGCCTGGAAAGTGGTGGACCAAGAAATTTCAGGTGAAGGGACGGTTGTGAACATTTCCACCTCGGGCGCTCTTTTACAGACGGATAAAATGTTCAGGCCGTCTGATCATTGTATTTTGTCCATTGCATCAGGCGCAGAGGCGTTGCCCTTCGCTTCCAAAAAGGGCAAGATCGTCTGGTTTCGGCGGATCCATACCCCGCAGGAACGCATGCAGTGCGGGGTACAGTTTTTAACAGATAAAACGGACAATGATTTTAAGCAATGGTATGAACAAAAAGTCAACAGGTTAGGTGAAGCGGCAAACGCAACTATTTTAAGTAATTTGGCTTTATAGCCCGGCACCACTAACCGAAGCAGATTAAAAAACAGGGGGTACTGAAGTGGCAGAGACAGTATTGAATCCACAGGAATCAAAAATTGAAACAGGCGTTGACCCACAGCGTCCCAATCATTATTTAAAAAGAGTGGTGGGCATTATTCTTTCCTTGGTCATGATCGCTTTGACCGGTTATGTGCTTCACTTGCAGAATCAAAATAATAAAATCCTTACCCAGTCAGCAGACCTGGCTTTAATTGCCAGTGATCGCGCGACGAATAATTACAGGACTTATGTGGGAAGGTATAAAGAAACCAAGATTGAGTTGGATGAAACCACCCGTAAGCTCGAAGAGGTCAATCGTCAATTGGACCAGGTGACCACTGAGCTTGCCACCACCAAGGGTATGCTCACTCAAACTCAGGGGATGCTTGTCGCAGCGCAGGAGGATAATTCCAAATTAAAGCAGGAATTGCAGGGGCTGGATGATCTGCGTAATACAGAAAATGTTCAAAATTTAGATGAATTACAGGCCAGGATCAAATCTTTGAAAGACAGGGACTCTCAGGTCAGTCTTCAGTTAGCTGATTTAAAGAACCAGCTGCGCGCCTTTGATGCTGAATTTTCAAGTCCTGAGGAAGGCCAGTCGCTGATTATCCTGTTCCAGAGCAAGATCCATTTGGTCAAAACCCGCATGCATTATTTAAAGCAAGAAGCATTTTATGCCAAAGTGGCGGCCCAAAAAGAAAAAGACCGCCTGGCTACATTAAAAGGCAACAGCGGTTTTGTCCTGCGTGATGGGCACCTGCAAAATCCCGATGGCACCAAAAAGACCTTTGCCATTGATGTTAAAATTGTACAATAATTGTTTCTTATATAAGCTCCAAGCCCGCCCCATCATTGGTGGCGGGCTTTTTTATTGAGTTAAAAGGGTTGAAATACCGTCATAAAATCGTTAATATATTGGGAATTTAATTTAGCCCCGCACCCCCGCCTTTGGCGGGGAACGGCGGGGTCCAGTAAGGAGAGGGAGTTATGCCATTAGAAGATAAGATCAGCCAGGATTATGTGCAGGCCATGAAGGCCAGGGACTCATTCACCTCGTCCGTGTTGAGTTTTTTGCGGGCACAGATCAAACAGGTCAAGGTGGATAAACGCCTGGACATTGTTTCCGATGAGGAAGTCATCAGTGTTATTAAAAAACAAACCAAACAGCGTCAGGATTCGATCACCCAATTTAAAGCTGGTGGCCGCGCGGATCTAGCGGACAAAGAAGAAAAGGAATTGGTTATTTTAAAGAATTATCTCCCCCCTGAGATGCCGGCGGAGAAATTGTCAGGTATTGTCAATGAAGTGATCGCGGCGAGCGGGGCCTCGTCCATCAAGGACATGGGGCGGGTCATGAAAGATGTTTTAGCCCGCGTGGCAGGTCAAGCTGATAATCAAACCGTGGGAGCTCTTGTCAAAGAGCGTTTGAATAGAACGTAAGATCAAAAATATAAGGCGTTATGCGCATCTTTAAAAATATCAGTTTGGCATTAATTGCGGTGTTGTTTATCGGAAGTATCGGTTTTACTTTTTGGCTGCGAGACCGGTATGTTGTCCCCATATTGATGTATCATCATGTGGGGACCCCTACTGACAGCAAATGGCGTTTGAATGCCGTGAGTGTAAAGTCATTTGAATATCAAATGACTTTTATGAAGCGGCATGGGTTTCAAGTCATCAGTTTTGATGATTTGGTGGAGGGGATTAAAGAAGGCCATCTGTTCGCCCGCAATACGGTTGTCCTGCAATTTGATGATGGGTATGAAGATAATTACAAATATGCCTTCCCTATCCTTAAGAAATATGGCTTCCCGGCGATGGTGTTTGTCATTTCAGATATGGTAGGGAATCCTGGTTTTTTGACATGGGATGAGATCAAGGAAATGGAAAAATACGGCATTTTGGCCGGGTCACATACGCGGCATCATTTCTATCTACCTGATGCAACTTTGTCTCAGGCCCAAGATGAAATAGCGGGCAGTAAGAAAATGATTGAAGACCATTTAGGTCATAAGATCTATTATTTTTGTTATCCCATGGGCGGATTTACCGATGATGTCAAAGGTTTGGTCAAAGAGAATGGCTATAAGGCTGCCGTCAGTGTTAATCGGGGTAAGGATAGGCTTAATATTGATTTGTATGAACTTAAACGCATTCACATGAACAATACGGATGATGAGTATTCGGGATTGATTTTATGGGTTAAATTATCGGGTTATTATAATTTATTCCGTCAGTTTAGAGACAATAAAGGATTACATCAGAGGGGTTTCAATGAATAGGCCGTATTATTTAAATAAGGATGGCGCGTTTGTCATCGAAGATTACAGCCACGTTAAATTGTTTTCAGATTTTTTCCCCGGAGTCTCCGGCTTATATGGGATTCCGATGTGGGCTTTTTATGTCAACCGCGGGCAGGCGGTGAGCTCATTCGGCATAGAGTCTAAAGATAAGGCCATTTTGGAATTTCAGCCTGCGAATAAAGCATACCGTTTATCTTCCATTCAAGGATTCAGGACTTTTTTAAAAATTTCTGATGGCAAGACGCAACAATTTTATGAACCTTTTGCCAACAACCTGGCGTCTGCTTATAAAACCCATCAACGGATGTTGATCACGGCCCACGACTTGACCATTGAAGAAGTCAATACGACACTGGGCCTTAAGATCATGGTTAATTATTTTACCATGCCTCAAGAACCGTTTGCCGGGCTGGTACGTCGCGTGACGATCGAAAATGTGGGGCGTAAAAGCCAAGATATCCAATGTGTGGATGGCTTGCCGGCGATCAATCCTTATGGCCTTAAAGATTGGCTGGGAAAGCATATGTCCCGCACGGTGGAGGCCTGGGTGGCAGTAGATAATTTAAAAAATAAGGCGCCTTTTTACAGGTTAAAGGTGGAGGTGGCAGATACCCCGCAGGTAACACCGATTGTTGAGGGTAATTTTTATTTCGCCTTTGATGCTGATTCGCACAAGCTCTTGGATATGATTGTCGAAGCTTCCTGCGTTTTTGGGCAGGCCAGTGATTTTTTGGTGCCGGAGAGCTTTTTACAGGAGAAAAATTTTTCTGCTCCTGACTATCAGAGCACGGCCAACCGGACGCCATCCGCCATGAGTGTATCCCGTTTCTCACTTGCCGCCGGGAAGAAACGCGGCTTCACAGCCATTGCGGGTTTTGCACATGACTTGACTGAATTAAAGAAGGTGGTTAAAAAATCAACAGCTAAAGGTTATATAGAAGAAAAAGTGGGGCTTAACCGCCGGATCATCAATGAGATCAAGGACTATTGTTTTACGCATAGCTCTTCTCATGAATTCAACCAGTATTGCGGCCAGACCTTCCTGGATAATGTTTTACGCGGCGGCCTGCCCATATCACTGCCGACGGCTGAGGGGGAGGTGTCATTCAATGTTTATAGCCGCAAGCATGGTGATTTGGAACGTGATTATAATTTTTTTATGCTGGCACCCACCTTTCTCTCTCAGGGGAATGGCAATTACCGTGATGTCAACCAAAACCGCCGCAATGACGGCTGGTTTAACAAGGATGTCAAGGACAGCAATCTTATCAATTTCTTAAATTTAATCCAAGCCGATGGGTACAATCCTTTGGTTGTCAAGGGGACCCTATTTGTTATCAAGGACGAGGCTGCAATCCCGGGACTTTTAGATAAATTCGGTGTGGTCAAGGGGGCAGAAAAGCTTAAGGAAATTCTAAAGAAAGGTTTTATGCCCGGGGGATTATTAAAGCTTGTTACCCGGGAAATTTCCATCCAGGCACAAGCAGATGATTTTTTAACCTATGTTTTAGGGTTATGCGCCAAGCATGAATCCGCTGATCCGGGGGAAGGTTTTTGGAGTGATCATTGGACGTATAATTTAGATTTGATGCAAAGCTATTTGAGCCTTTATCCTGAAAAATTAAAAGAACTTTTTTGGGAAAAGAAAGTGTTTAATTTCTTTTTAAGTGATTTTTATGTTCTTCCCCGTGAAGCGCGTTATTATTTGACGCCCGCCGGTGTCCGTCAATACCATTCCTTGGCTGAGCATGACAAGCAAGTCCAAGCCAGGCCCAAGGGCTATAAATTACGCGGCAAAGACGGGCATGGGGAGATTTATACGACGACCCTGTTGGTCAAGCTGGTTTGCTTATTAGCCAATAAAGCGGCGAGCCTTGATCCCAGCGGTATCGGGATTGAAATGGAAGCCAACAAACCTAATTGGTATGATGCGCTTAATGGTTTGCCGGGCCTGCTGGGTTCATCGATTTCTGAAACCTTTGAAGTCAAACGTTTCGCGGTCTTTGTGAAAGAGGCGTTGGAAAAAATAAAATTAGATAATCAGGCAACGTGTGCGGTTTTTGAAGAATTGGCGGATTTTGTCCAGGGTCTATCACATGTTTTATCCACCGAAGCTGATCCGTTAAAATATTGGCAGAAATCCAATGACCTCAAAGAGCATTACCGCCATTCCATACGTTACGGCATCAAGGGGCAGGAGAAAGCGTTGACCATCGCTGAGATCAAGAAGTTTTTGGAAGGGATCGTTGAAAGATGCAATGCAGGCATCCTTAAGGCCAAGTATAGCAATGATCTTTTTGCCACTTATTTTTATCATGAAGTTACCGAGTACGATCTTTTAGATAAGTCGCATCATGGAGAACATCATGTGCGTGCCAATGCCTTCAAGCGTCATGACCTGCCTTTATTTTTAGAAGGTTTTGTCCATGCCCTGCGCACCGGGAGCAATGCCCAGGAAGCGGGGTCGCTTTATAAAGCAGTGAAATCAAGCAAGGTGTATGACCGTAAGCTGGGGATGTACAAGGTCAACACGGATCTATCCAAAGAATCTGATGAGATTGGCCGTACCCGTATCTTTCCGGCAGGCTGGCTGGAGAATGAATCCATATGGCTGCATATGGAATATAAATATCTTCTTGAACTTTTACGTGGCGGGTTGGCCCAAGCATTCTTTAACGAGGCAAAGGGAATATTGATCCCGTTTTTAAATCCGGTGAAATACGGCCGCAGCATTTTACAAAACTCTTCCTTTATTGTGTCATCAGCGCACGAAGATAAGAAGCTGCATGGCCAGGGCTTTGTGGCCCGGCTTTCAGGCAGTACCGCTGAATTCATCCATATGTGGCTATTGATGAACTTGGGGCTTAACCCGTTTCAACTTGATGATCAAGGCCGTTTGACCTTGAGGTTTGATCCTTTATTACCGTCATGGTTATTTACCCATCAAGCAGATGGCTCATTTCCGGCGCGTTCCTACAGTTTTAAATTATTTGCTAAAATCTTGGTCACCTATCATAATCCAAGGCTGAAAGATACCTTTGGTCCGCAGGCCGTGAAAGCACAGAAGATAGTGCTGACTTATCCCAATCGAAAGACTCTTGAGATTGCCGGCGGGTTATTGGGTGAATCGTACGCTATGGATGTACGTGAGGGGAAGGTAAAAACTATTGATGTTTACTTTGGTTAAGTATCCGCCAAGCGAAGCAACAGGGAATATATAT
>Ga0207128_1061_pt1 | contig 23396 bp, 20 predicted proteins | sample Alteio_BWMinHeat_18_FD_153522 | JGI IMG/M metagenome (GOLD analysis project Ga0207128, IMG submission 153522) | Enriched cells from forest soil in Barre Woods Harvard Forest LTER site, Petersham, Massachusetts, United States -... | ecosystem: Environmental > Terrestrial > Soil > Temperate forest >... | reverse complement strand
CGTGTTCGCATGAATGCCAGAAATGCCGCTTATCATGCTTTATTAGCTTATTTACGAGACGAAAGTCCGATCATGGACACGCTTGAACTTTGGCAAAAGCAATCAATGCCAGCGGGACGCGATTTTGCTTTGGCATATGAAATTGCCTCAGGATCGACACGCATGGCCCTGCATCTCGATGAGGTGGCAAAACAGCTTTCTTCGAATGGCAAACTCTCCATTAAGCTAAAAGAGAAGGCCCTCTTAAGGACCGCAATCTACCAGTATTGCTTCATGTCGAAAATTCCGGTCTATGCAATGATTAATGAGACCATCGAAATCGCTAAAGTGTATTGCCATCCGTCATTCGTCAAATATGTAAATGCGCTTCTTCGCAAGCTTGTCCTTCTACCCAAAGATCAATTCAAGGATAAAATGGACTTAGGGATCTATTACTCTTACCCAAAATATTTTGTCGACCGGGTGGTTAATGACTATGGAGAAAAGACAGCCGTCGATATTCTGGAAGCCGGCAACCAGGCTCCGGTGGTGATGGCAAGGATACGGCAGTCAGGGGATGTTAAAATGCCCCAATTTGAAATCTGCGACAGAGATTCATTGAATCAAATGGCCGCTTCGCCAAAATACTATATTCAAAACAGCACTCCGGCACTGTTGGCTTATCATTTATATCAAGCGATGGAAAAGTATCTGCCTGAGGGACCTAAAAATATATTGGACTTATGCGCTTCCCCTGGGGGCAAGTTACTGATCGCCCATGAATTTTATCCAAAGGCTGAACTGTTTGCAAATGATGTTTCAAAACAAAAAATTTCCAGGCTGCGTGAGAATTTGGACAAATATGGGATCGATGCTGTGATTTCCTGCGGCCCTGGGGAGGAATATCCTTTGGAAAAAAAATTCGGTCTGATCATTTTAGATGTGCCGTGCTCGAATAGCGGAGTGCTGAACAAGAGGCCGGAAGCGAGGTGGCGCCTAAAACCGGAAAACCTCCGGCAGCTTAATAGTATCCAGACGGATCTTTTGGAGCATGCTGCCAAATTGTTACAGCCTGAGGGAGCTATTTGGTTTATGACATGCAGTCTGTTAAAAGATGAAAATGAACGTTTTATTGAAAAAATTGCCAAAAAGCTTACATTACATATTGTGTATACAAAAACAATCTTGCCAGGCGGCACGGGTGCTGACGGGGGCTTTGCCGCTCTGTTATTTCGGGATGAGTGAATGCAAAAAAAACGACAGGGATTTAATCGGAATGAAGACGACACACTGAATATTTCAAAAAAAGCCAATTGGATCCTCAACATCATTTTGATCGGACTGCTCCTCATCCTTTTGCGAGTGGGACATTTAGCCATCATCCAACACGACAGCACTGTTCTTGAAGCTGCCAAACCGCAGCACCGCCAGATCACAGAATCGCCCAAACGGGGAACGATACGGGACAGGTTCAATGTACCCCTGGCCTTTAATAAAATACAATATCGCGTGGCAGTCACCTATGCGCAAATTAAACAAATTCGTACGGTAGAATGGCAAACAGACTCTAATGGCAAGCGGTTTAAACGGTATAAACGAAAGGAATATATTGCCAAATTGTCCCAAATGCTGGCTCGTGAGCTTGGATTGGATGGAGAAAGAATCGAAGACCTCATCCATGCAAAAGCCTCATTTTATAATCGGCTTCCCTTCGTCATCAAAGAGAGCATCTCCGAACAGGAATATTACCGGCTCAAAATGCTGGAAAGAGATTGGCCGGGATTGACTGTTTTGCGCATGCCTAAACGTCACTACCCTTTAGGCAAAGTGGCCGGCGACGTTATCGGCTATATGGGAGCCATCAACGAAAGAGAATATGAAGCGATTGTCCGCGAAATCAAAGATCTCGAAAATCTTTTAGAATTAAGCGAGCTTGGCGAGATCGTTGCCATGCCGCCGGGGATCACTTCCTTAGAGCAGGTAACCACCCGTTTAGCAGACCTCCATGAACTTGCCTACACCATCAACGACTCGATTGGAAAGGCGGGAGTGGAGGCCACATTCGAAAAGACGTTACGAGGCTTTCGGGGAAAAAAGCATTATCATACCGATGCAAGCGGCAATTTGCTAAGAGAGTTGCCGGGCGCCTTCGATCCCTTTCCGGGAAAACGGATCATTTTGACCCTCTCGGCAGAGTTGCAGGAATATGCAGAACAGCTTTTAGCCCAAAATGAAAAAATCAGGCAGACCAGGCTGTCGCGTCTCAATGCGATTAAAACGACCATTATCTCCGACAAAGACCCCTGGATAAAGGGAGGGGCCATTGTAGCCATGGACCCAAACACAGGGGAAATTCTGGCCTTAGCCTCCCATCCCCGTTTCGACCCAAACGACTTTGTGGGCTCGGGAGCCGAAGAGAGCCGCAAGATGAAAAGGCAGAATGTACAAAAATGGCTGGAAAATGAAAATTACATTGCAGATATCTGGAATCAGCAATGCCCGCTTGAGCGGGAAGTTTTTAAAAAACATCGAAATTATTATATCGAAGAAATGCCCTTGACGTGGGATAATTATTTATCTTTTATCCTGTCCACTCAAAGTCCCTTAAGGGACGGTGAACGAACACTGTTCAATGGAACACTGCAGGATGCCGTTACTGTGCAAACCCATGCTGAGAAAGTATTGGATATTTTTTCTTCCGTTACCTTCGATGATATTGAGACAAAGATCGACCCATACCAGATCTTTGATTTTTTATACCGCAATGATGAAGACCATGAACCGCGCGGGAAAAGATTAACAAAATTCCAGTTGGAAAAAATCGAACAATCGATCAAACCTTATTTATCACAGATTGACAAGCATAAACGGATTCTCGATCCATACATAGGCAACTGTACACGCACATATGATCAAGTGCTTTTTATCGATCTTTGCCTTGTCGCTTGCCCTCAATTAAGCGAAAGCCTTCTTGCAGCCGTTGGAAAACAGAGCCTTTCCGACTATAAAGAACATGCGGCTGCCATGGTACAGCTGTATGGTGTGATCAAAAAAATGACAAAAGACCTTTTTCACGATCTCGATTTTAAGATCTGGAGAAAAGAAAACGAACAGAGTTTTTTAAAAAATATCCGGCTCGAAGAAAAGGCAAATCACCTGTATGCAAAACCCTATATTGACTACCTCGATGGGGAGGAGAACGAACAATTTCAAAAATTTTGGGATGTGTACCGCTGGCAAATTTTTGAAAGCTTTTTAAAGGGAAGTCAGCCTGAAAAAGACTCAACTGTCGCAACATATCTGGAACATTTCCGCACATGGCATCAGGACATTGAAAATGGCGCCCATAAGTCCGCTGACTGGGCAGAGAGGTATACTATCTTGGCGAACACGGTGAAGAATTTAAACAATGATTTAACAGCCCAGTATTTGCAATCTCTACGAGGCTTTTCCGATCTGACGAGGCCTTTGATCGGCTCGTATCGCACGCTCCGCAAAAATCACGATCATAGCCAACAGGAAAAGCATTTAGCCGCTGCATTTTATCCCAAGTACGGGTTTGGATACGGAAGATCTCAAGGCTACAGGCAGGCAGCCACGCAAGGGTCGCTTTTTAAACTTGTGACTGCTTATGAAGCCCTCGTACAGCGCTATCATCATCTGCAAGAGAGCGGACAAGACTTGAAAGACTTAAATCCATTGAAAATGGTCGATCTTGTCTTTTGGAAAGGGAAAGAACTTTATTTGGGATATCATGCCAATAACCAGCCCATCCCTCGCAATTATAAAGGGGGACGGCTGCCCAGAAGCGCAATGGCAGCCATTGGAACAGTCGATCTGCAAGGTGCCATAGAAACATCGAGCAATCCTTATTTTTCCATACTGGCAGGCGACATTCTACATTCGCCAAACGACCTGGTCAAAGCGGCTAAGCTCTTTTCCTTCGGAAGAAAAACCGGGATCGACCTGCCTTGCGAAATTCCCGGAAAACTTCCCAATGACCTGGAAACTAACCGCACCGGACTCTATGCATGCGCTATTGGTCAGCATACTTTGGTGGTCACTCCCCTGCAAACAAGCGTCATGCTCTCAACCCTGGCCAACGGCGGCAAGGTGTTGAAACCGCAAATTGTCAAAATGATCATAGGAAAAGATCCAAGGCAGCATGTAAATTTAGTGACGAAAACAGCAACGGAAGTGCAGGAGGTCATTTTTCTCCCGGATGCCATTCGAAAAATACTTTTAGACGGCATGTGCCGCGTGGTCGCAAGGACACATTCCGAAAGCTTGAAATCTTTAACGAGGCTGTATGAAAAAAATCCCGAAGCCATTAACGATTATGTCGAATACAAACATCGTTTATTAGGCAAGACAAGCACCTCGGAATCCATTGAAAACATCGACCTTGACCCCGAAGTCGGGACAAATCTGTATACGCATGTGTGGTTTGGAGGCATTGCCTATGATAACGATGTTGTCGCGAGGCAGCAACAGCAATTTGTTTTCAGGGATGCTGCAGGCAAGCCTGAACTCGTGGTCGTCGTTTACTTACGCTATGGAGGCTATGGAAAAGAAGGAGGCCCTATTGCCGCACAAATGGCAAAAAAATGGAAGGAGATCGTGCAAAGAAAATTAATCGAAAAGCCTTCCATATAACGCTCTTCCTTTTCGTTATTTAACACGATGGGCAAGTTTTAAAACACAGAGGCACAGAGACAAAGAGAAAAAATTAATAAAGTTATCTTGCTTTTAAGATACTATTTTGCTTTCAGCGATAAAGAAAGCCTTCTCTGTGTTTCTCTGTGCCTCTGTGTTTAATTTTTTTAGAGAAACTCGCCCATTACGTCAGTTAACTTATTTCATGGACCATGTAGTGTCATTCTTAGATTTTTCTAAAATTGCCTTGAGAATCTCATTAGGGGTTTTGTCTTTTTCGATCAGGTCATTGACAAACTGTATAGATCCATCTACCGCTTCTTCCGTATAATTCGTCTTGTTTGGATTTAAACCGACAGCATGGAGTACGAGCTTGACGCCGGCCATTCGGGCGGCAAGATACTGAATTGCCGTAATAACTTTTTCGTTGTTCTTAAAAGCGCCGCATCCCCAGTCGGCCGTATGAACGACTGTTTCTGTGATGTTTTGCCCATCGTGGGATTTACGCGCGCCTGCAAAACCCAAGTAGGCGGCCGTCAACATATACTTCAATTCCTCTATATTGAAAATATATAACATCTTGATATTAAATACAATAATATTGACTATTCTTTTTTTAAAAATCTGTGTAATTTTATATTGACAACATTATCTTCCTCGTGAGAAATATAAAAGTGTCCATAAATAACAAAAACAATCCTAAAAGGAGGATTTTTATGACAGACAAAAAAAACCAATCTCAAAAAGCACCTTCAGCTCCTTCAAAAAATGCTCCAGCTCAAAAACAACAAGCTGGAAAAGCACCTAAGAAGTAGTTTTGAAGTGTTTAGAACTTAATTGAACCTGTTTGCTTACAAGCAAAGTTCATAAGGTCTTGGAGCCCCCAAAAATTTTCGTTTTTGGGGGCTTTTTCATTTTTATATCTTTATATAAATGATTGAACGCAAAGACGCCAACATAGTTTTACCCATAAGTAAACAAAAACCTTTTTAAGCGTTATCTATAATAAATTCAACACAAAGGCACGAAGTCCCAAAGAAACAAAGAAATTTTGACCTAGAGACCCTTCCCTCTTAGTGTCTTGGTGTCTTCGTGCCTTTGTGTTGAATTAAGGTCTATACTTATGGGTAAAACAATGTTTGCGCCTTTACGTTAAGCGCTTCATCATAGTTATGGGTAACAGGATGCGCTCGGGCACGAAAACTACTTTTTTAGTTACGGGTGGTATATTTCTTCGCAATCCGCTATAATGCAAGCATTACCAGTGAGGAATCTATGGCTGCCACCAAATCTGCCCGGGAATATTATGAAGAGCTTGTTGCCCTGACCAGCTCCTATTTGTTACAGGAATATCAGCTTTCCGACCGCCTCTTTTCAACCAGGGAAGAATATTGCTATTTTTTTGATTATGCCAAACAAAAACAACAACAGCCTTCTATGGCAGAAAAACAGCATGCAAAAGAGACAGTAAGTATAAAAGAAACAAAAATCGATAAGCCGGCAATGTCCTCTTCCATTGCTGCATCAAAACATGTCCCTGAACCTTCCAAACTAATAGCCCCTAGCCATCTACATGAGCCCGACCACTCTCATCGCGTCCCCGAACCGGATAAGACAAGCACACAACACATCCCCAAAAATCCACCGGCTCAGTCCGAAATACCTCTTTCGCCCTCCCAGACAGCCTTCGAACAGGATAAAGTAAAAACTCGCCTCCACTTTGCCCTTGAACATAAATTTAGCCAGCAACCAGTTGACGTGAAATCTATGCGAAAAGCAGTCCTGGAATGCTATTCCAATATGGTTTTCATCGACTCAATCCCGGGTGATGCCGAAGCGAAAAAAAATGGAACAAAATGGATGCAGCAAAAAAAAGCTGCCGAAGTGATCATCCTTTCCTTTAATGAATCAAACGGGCATCAAACATTTCTGGCAAACCTTAAAATGGCCATCCATCTCTGCTTAAAGGTTGAAGTGCAAATTGTCCATTTGCCGGCAATCATAAGCGATCAAATGCTGGAACAAATATATCATGCTAAAGTTAAATTAATCATTGCCAATCGTACAGAATTAGAAAAACATCCGCAATTGTTCAAAGATTATCGGGAAGACACAAAATGTTTTCTCAAACAAATCCCCTTAAATTTTCTTTCCGATATAGAGACCTATCTTAATGAGCCTCGCCAAAAGGCATTATTATGGGATGAAATCCAACAAACATTTAAAACCTTGTCTGAACATGGCTGACCTTTACGCCAAATATGCCTCCATCATTCCCGATATCTCGATAGATAAACCTCTCGATTATGGATTGACTGCAGACCAGGCGGCTAGCGCAAAACGGGGAATGCGCGTAGAGATCGCTGTACGCGGGCGTCCCTGCAAGGGATACATCTATGAGATCAAAGAGGATACCGTTTATCCAAAAATTCAAGGCGTGAGACAGTTGATATCCGATACAGAGATCATTACGTCAGATCTTTTTGAGCTTGCCATCTGGATGGCAAAATATTATTGCGTTTCTCTTCGGGAGGCCATTCAGATTTGTCTTCCGGCCGCTGTCCGTAAAGGTGCAAAGCATAAGCAGCAGCTTTTTGTCATGAGGGGCAAAACGAAAGAGATGCTGATCGAACATTGTCAACGGATTCGCAATAAACATTCAGGTCAGGCCGATGTCCTCGATGTGATGATCAAGGTTAATAAAGGAATTTTGCTGTCCGAGCTGCTCGAACTGACCAAAGGTTCGAGAAGTCCCGTTGACACACTGGTGAAGCAAGGTTTTTTGCTGACCGACATCGTTCGTGTCGACCGCTCGCCCCTCACAAATGAAGAATATTTTCCAACCAAGCCCAAAAATGTAAATCCCGAACAATCGGCCGCTCTAAAAAATATTCTTCTTTCCCTTGAAGGCAATTTTTTTCAAACACATCTTCTCTATGGAATCACAGGGAGCGGAAAGACTGAAGTGTACCTTCAAGCTATTGAAAAGGCATTGCAATACGGCAAGGGGACGATCATGCTCATTCCAGAAATTTCCCTCACACCGCAAACGATCGAACGCTTCCGGGGCCGTTTTAATGAAAGCATAGCCATTTTGCATCACAGGCTAAGCGTTGGGGAGCGATTTGACGAATGGCATAAAATTCACCGGGGGGAGGCTAAAATCGTCATTGGTGCCCGTTCCGCAATATTTAGCCCTGTAAAAAATTTAGGACTGATCATTGTCGATGAAGAGCATGAAATGTCTTATAAGCAAAATGAAATTGCCCCATGTTACCATGCACGCGATGTTGCCGTGATGCGGGGAAAACTAAACAACGCTTCCGTCATACTAGGCAGCGCAACTCCCAGCCTCGAAAGCTATTATAACGCCCTTCAGGGAAAATACACCCTAAATACATTAATGAACCGGGCTGAAGCACAGTCGCTCCCTAAATTTACCATTGTCGATATGAAAGAGGAGTATTTGAAGGCCAAGTCAATGACCAGTTTTTCCGATCTTTTACTAAAAGGGATCTGCCTGAGAAGAGATAAGGGAGAGCAGACCATTCTTCTTCTCAACAGACGCGGATATCATACGACAATGACCTGTCAAAGCTGCGCCCTGGCAGTGCGCTGCACCCATTGCGATGTGGCATTGACATTCCATTTAGGCGATAATCATTTGGCCTGCCACTTATGCGGTCATTTCTTGGCTCCCCCGCCAAGACAATGTCCTAAATGCCAATGCGGCAACACAATGAAATATAAGGGAGTCGGGACAGAGCATGTGGAGAGGGCCTTGCATGCAATACTCAAAGAGATCCGGACAATACGGGTCGATGCCGATACGACAAAACACAAAGGAAGCCACCAAAAATTATTGCGCGATTTTGCATGCGGGAAGGCAGATGTTCTCATCGGAACGCAAATGATCGCCAAAGGGCTCCATTTCCCCCAGGTGACTCTGGTTGGCATTCTCAATAGCGACATGACCCTCAATATACCCGATTTTCGCGCATCTGAAACCGCTTTTCAACTCATCACACAAGTTGCCGGACGGGCCGGAAGAGGTGCAGTGGAGGGAGAGGTCATTGTCCAAACCTGCCTTCCGGACAACAGCACGATTACTTTTGCAGCCGCCCAGGATTTTCAAAAATTTTATGAGGAAGAAATTGCTGTCCGAAAATTGTTCTCCTATCCCCCCTTTGCCTCTTTGGCCAAATTGACATTTTCAGGGGAGGATAAAGGAAAAACACACCAGGTGGCGGAGCAATTCCGCGAAGAGCTCCTGCGCCTTTTGCCGAAAGAATTCGAACTGCATTCTGTCGTCGCATCGGGCCATGCAAAAATTAAAGATAAATTCCGCTTTCAAGTTTTGATCCGGGGGCCTGGTATTTATCCCATCTCGCAAAGTTTGATTGCCCTCAAAGCTTCATCGACATGGCCAAAATCTGTCCATATTCTCATCGACATCAACCCCTCATCGACATTTTTTTAAATTACATACCCGTGGCCGTGAGTGCCCGTGCCCGTGAGCGTGCCCGTGCCCGTGCCCGCTTCTATTTATCATTTCCGATTTTAAAATGACCTCTTAAAAATCTCATGGATCCAACCTTCCAGCTTGCTATACGGAAGACACACTTGGGTATAAAACGTCTTTACTGTATTGAAAAGTTCTCTTTCGCCCAATAAATACAATGAATCGGCCATTTTTCCGAGCCTGACTCCATAACCGGTCCAACATTGGCCGGAGGAAGGGTTGGCAACCGGAGCATTCGCTGTCATATCCCACCCCCACGATTTCAACACAAGCTCAACGCCACGTCTATAGTTAATCATGAACTCTTTATTTGACTTCAACTGTGCAAACTCTTGGGTGCTAAAGCAATATTCGTCTCCATGACCCGCACTTGGTCGGTTGATGGGAAACATCCACCAATCATAATGTGCATGGGCAAAAATATCCCACCTGCCGGACGCTGCCCACTTTTCAAAATCCTCTAGCGTATAACCAAGGCTTAATCGTTCATTCTTTACCTTTGCTGTCTCAGAAGATGAAGGCTGCGGCTGAGCTGGGGGTGGCGGTGCGGCTGTCAGCCTCGGATTTTGGGTAGTAGAAGGAGGAAGAGCCTGCTGCAAATTTTGAGGAATTTTTGTGTGCAGGTTTTGAGGGACGTTGGGTTGTTTTGCTGACTGATCATTACTCTTATGAATTTGGACCTTTCGGTCCTTCCAGGAGACAGCTCCAAAGACGATAAGGAATACTCCCGCGCTCAGGATACTTAAGGCAACGATCGTAAGCAAAGAACCGGAACGTTTGGCCAATGTAGGTTGCGACAATGGATGGAAGATAAAATTATAGATATTCTTTACTTGCATTTTATTTCATATAAATAGAGTTAGTCCTACCCAATAATAAATAATAGAAACAAAAATTTCAAGTCGGAAAGGAGATTTCATTGGTCTGTAAGAAGATTAAAGAAAACGACAATAGGGACCATAGCGACACCAATTAAGGACGATAATGACCAATCCTTAATGTCGCTATGGTCCCTATTGTCGTTGATCTTCACTCTCGAATACAAAGTTCTTGCCTTTTAAGTGAAAAATAAATACAATCGTGCTTTATTCACTAAAGATTGTTGGAGCATATCAATGAAAAAAAACATTCACCCAAAATATCAACAAGTATTATTTGTCGATTCGGCAACCGGCCACAGATTTTTGTGCGGTTCTACCCTTCAGCCACAAGCCACTGAAGTTTTCAATGGAAAAGAATATCCTGTACAGAGAGTGTCGACATCTTCCGCTTCCCATCCATTTTTTACAGGAAGCAAACAGCTCGTAGATGCTGAAGGCCGTGTAGATAAGTTTAATAAGCGTTACGCGCAAAAGCCTGCCAGCGACAAAGAAGGGAAAAAAGACAAAGAAGAAAAAGATAGTAAGGAAGAAAAAAAAGAGAAAACAAAAAAAGTTACCTCTGCCCCTAAAGCACAGAAGTAATCGGCTGCCTTTGCATTCTTGTCACACCTTTCACTCTCTTACGCAAAATACAATTTTTGCGTAAGGGTCAGTCCTCTCACAGGCATTTTTTCCTTGAGTATTTACGTTTATGGAAAATAAAATCCGCAACTTTCTATCCCGTTTAGCTGAACTCGAGTCCGTTCTTGGACACCCCGATGTCTTTAATGATCAAAAAAAATACCGGGCTCTCGCTCAGGAACATGCCCATATTTCCGAAATAAAAAAAAACTACGACGCTATTCAAAACGCTAAACGGCAAATTGCAGACAACAAAGAGCTGCTGTCCAACGAAAAAGACCCGGAATTTACCGAAGTTTTACGCGAGGACAATCAAGTACTGGAAGCGAGGATTACCGAACTGCAGTCAAAATTGGAACAATTATTAGTTCCTCCAGACCCCTTGGACCACTCCAATACGATTTTGGAATTGCGGGCCGGCACCGGGGGCGATGAAGCTGCCCTTTTTGTTGGCGATTGCGTCCGCATGTACAAGCTCTACGCAGACAAAATGAACTGGAAATACGAGCTCCTTTCATGCACTCCTTCGGAAATTGGCGGTTTTAAAGAATACATCATGGTTCTCTCCGGGGAAAATGTCTACCGGTTTTTAAAACATGAAGGGGGAACGCACCGCGTTCAACGGATCCCTGCAACGGAAGCTCAAGGACGCGTACATACCTCTGCAATTACAATTGCCGTATTGCCTGAACCAGAAGACGATGTCGATGTCCATATCGATGAAAAAGACTTGCGGGTCGATACCTACCGTTCCTCGGGAGCCGGCGGCCAGCACGTCAATACAACAGACAGCGCAGTTCGTTTAACGCACATTCCGACAGGAGTTGTTGTCTACTGTCAGCAGGAGCGAAGCCAGCATAAAAACAAAGATAAGGCAATGCGGCTGCTAAAAGTGAAAATTGCGGAAGCAGAGCGGGAAAAGAAACAGGCAGCCATTGCAGGTGCGAGAGCTCAGCAAGTGGGCAGCGGTGATCGTTCGGAAAGGATCCGGACCTATAACTTCCCCCAAAACAGGATAACCGATCATCGGATTGGATTGACCAAATACGATTTAAGTGAAGTGATGAACGGCAAACTTTATGAATTCTCCACGGCACTGGTCGCTCATCTTCATCAGCAACAGCTGTCGGAGGGGTGATGAAACTCGTACTAGAGGTGCTGAACCATTCCATTGACTATTTGCAGAAGAAAAAAGTAAAGGATGCGAGAAAAGAAGCGGAAGAGCTTATCGGAGAGGCACTTGGACTTGGCCGCATGGGTGTATACCTCTCATTTGATAAACCCCTGACAGACGCGGAATTAGATAAATGCCGCGAATGGTTAAAACGGCGAGGACAAGGAGAGCCTATCCAATATATTTCCGGCAATCACCGCTTCCTGAGTTGCGATGTTACATTGACCCGCGATGTTATCATTCCAAGACAAGAGACGGAAATCCTGGCCGACAAGATCATCAGGACCTTAACAAACCGTTCCTTACAGGGTAAAACCCTATGGGATGTTTGTTGCGGCTCGGGCTGCATCGGCATTTCAATAAAAAAAGCGCTTCCCCATATACATGTAGTCATGTCGGACCTGTCAGCTAAAGCTCTCGAAGTTGCCAAAGAAAATGCCAAAAGAAACCACGTCGATATCGAATTTTTAGAAGGCGATCTTCTGGAGCCCTTTGCAAATCAAAAGACCGATTTTTTTGTTTGCAATCCTCCTTATATTGCCGAAAGCGAAAAGGAAACTCTCGACCGCGAAGTGCGCGATTACGAACCCCACAGCGCTCTATTCTCCGGAAAAACCGGCCTGGAATTTTACGTCAGGTTAGCAGAGCAATTGCCTAATTTCTTGCACCCCCAAGCACTTGTATGGCTGGAAATGGGAGCCGGCCAGGGAAATGAGATGTTGAAGATATTTGCATCGCCAAAGTGGAAATCGAGAAAAGTGGAACAGGACTGGGCAGGCCACGACAGATTTTTTTTACTTGAAATTGAATGATTTTTGTTTTATATTTTTGTTACTATGGATGAAACAACCTTAAATTTTGGAATTTTTTAATGTTTGGCGCCCTTACCAATTCGATGCAAAAACTTGTGGCTGCATTTGCCGGAAAAAAGCAGTTGTCTGAGGATAACATCTCAGAAGCTGTCAGTCAGGTGCGTCTGGCCCTTCTCGATGCCGATGTCAACTATTCTGTCGTAAAGACATTTATTAAACGGGTCAAAGACCTGGCTTTAGGGGATGCCGTCATCAAATCAGTGACGCCGGGGCAGCAGTTCATTAAAATTGTTCACGATGAACTTGTGAAGTTAATGGGCGGGGGGGAATCGGCAATTCAAATTGCTGACACTAAACCGTCCGTAATCATGATGTGCGGTCTACAGGGTTCCGGAAAAACGACGCAATGCGCTAAATTGGCAAAATACTTAAAGAAGAACAACCAATGCCACTCTCCTTTGCTCGTTGCCTGCGATCTGCAGCGTCCGGCAGCGGTTGACCAATTGAAAATTCTTGGGGAACAAATCGGCGCGCCGGTCTTTGCCATCCCGGGAGAAACAGACCCTGTCAAGGTTGCAAAAGCGGCGCTGGACCTGGCCAAGAAAAACAAACACGATGTAATGATTGTCGATACTGCCGGAAGATTGCATATCGACGAGAAGCTCATGCTGGAACTTGCAGAGCTCAAAGAAATAGTAAAACCAAAAGAAGTCTTATTTGTTGCCAATGCAACGATTGGCCAGGATGCTGTAAATACCGCGGCAGCTTTCCATAAACAAATAGCCATCACCGGCACAATTTTGACCATGCTGGATGGCAATGCTAAGGGCGGCGCTGCAATCTCTATCCGTGAAATCACAGGACAGCCGCTAAAATTTGAAGGGGTAGGAGAAAAGCTGGACGACCTTCAGCTCTTTAGTCCTATCTCGATGGCTGACCGTATCTTAGGGATGGGAGACACGATCAATTTAGTTAGAAAAGCCCAGGAGCATATCAAAGAAGACGATGCTAAGCTTCTGGAAAAAAAATTGCGTTCCGCAACCTTTACCTATGATGACTATCTGGCGCAAATCCAAATGGTCAAAAAAATGGGCTCGTTCAAGAGCCTTCTTGGAATGTTGCCTGGCATGAGCAGTCTTAAGGACATGGACTTTGACGAAGGCGAATTCTTCAAAGTGGAAGCAATCATTCAATCCATGACCCCTAACGAAAGACTTGAAAAATGCGAACTTGTCGTCTCGCGGCGCCATCGCATTGCCAAAGGAAGCGGGACTGGAATAGATCAGGTAAATAAGCTCGTGAAGTCCTTTCAACGGGCAAAACAAATGTGCAAAAATATGCCAAATATGAAACAATTAGAAAAGATGATGGGAGGAGCCAGATGGCGCTGAAAATTAGATTACGGAAACAAGGTCGCAATAACCGTCCATTTTTCCGTTTGGTGCTGGCAGATGCCAGATCGCCTCGCGATGGAAAATATGTAGAAGCTCTTGGATGGTACAATCCGTTTGAAAGCGAGCTGGACAAGGGAGTTTCGTTCAACAAAGAACGGATCAGCCACTGGCTGAGCATAGGCGCTGAATTATCAGAGTCTGTGCAAAACTTGATCAAAAAAGTCGAACCAGGTATTGTTCATGCACTGACAGCAAAAGTTCAGGCGCATAAGGCACACGCTACTTCAAAAAGAAAAGCCAGAAAAAAAGCTGCTGCTTAAGAGCCTGTTCAATATCTAAGGTTCTTTAAGTTCAGGTCTTTATGCACTGACCAGAGAATATGAAGCAAAAAATCGATATTTTGTCGCTTTTTCCCGGTTATTTTAAAGGGCCCTTCGATGAGAGCATCATCGGACTTGCGCGGAAAAATGGGATTATCGATATTCAACTGATCGATATTCGACAATTTGCCGATAACCGTTACCGGCGCGTGGATGACCGTCCCTATGGTGGAGGGCCCGGAATGGTCATGATGCCAAAGCCGGTCGTTAATGCTATACGGAGCGTGAAACAGCAAAAGTCTCATGTTGTGTACCTCTCGCCGCAAGGGACCATCCTTGACGCGAAAAAAGCTCGCGAGTTGGCCCAATATGAGCATTTGATCCTCCTTTGCGGCCATTACGAAGGGATCGATGAAAGGGCTTTGAGCGAAGTGGATGAGGAGATCAGCATTGGAGATTATGTTCTTACGAATGGCTGTTTGCCGGCAATCGTCCTTATTGACGCCGTTGTAAGATTCATCCCCGGGGTATTAGGACATGCAGGCGCTGCTGACGAAGATTCTTTTGAAGCGGCAAAAGAAGGAATGTTTGATTGTCCGCATTATACAAGACCAGAGGTATTTGAAGAAAAATCAGTGCCGGATGTACTGTTGTCCGGCAACCATAAAAAAATAATAGAGTGGCGCCATGAGCAGGCAAAGAAAAAAACAAGCCGTGTCCGCCCAGACTTAAGTAAAAAAGGAAAACGAGATGAGTAAATCAGCTGTCATTAATAAGCTGGAAAGTAAGCAGCTTAAAGAGAACCTCGCAACATTTCGGGTAGGGGATACTGTACGTGTGCACACCCGCATTATCGAGGGGGAAAAGGAACGTATCCAGGTATTTACCGGTACAGTCATTGCGCGCAAAGGGACCGGACTTTCCGAAACCTTTTCCGTACACCGCGTGGCTTACGGCGAAGGGATGGAACGGGTATTTTTATTGCACAGTCCCCGCATTTCTAAAATTGAAGTGACTAAGGATGGAGATGTACGACGCAGCAAACTCTATTACTTGCGTGGAACTTCCGGAAAAGCTTCTAAAATTAAATCGCGTATCACTAAACGCCAGGCAAAGGAAGTGGAGCCAGCGCAAGAAGCCGTGAATGCTGTGAATGCTGAAACTGTGTAAATGTTAGGGAAAAAATAAACGACCTTAGGGACAATAGGGACACCAATTAACGACATTAACGACGATCATCATTATCCTTATTGTCCTTAATTGGTGTCCTTATTGTCTTTATTGTCATTTTTCTTTTACTGTTCAGACATTGGATAGGTGCTAAAATATGAAGCTTCGCGAGTCGTTGCGATTACAGGCACTCACGCACCATGAAAAACTTGCCTATCTTCGCGGATACCATTATATTGCAGGTATCGATGAAGTGGGGAGGGGGCCTTTGGCTGGACCTGTTTTAGCATGCGCATGCATTATCCCTAAGGGTCTTTTCTTTGCCGGAGTTGATGACAGTAAGAAGTTATCTCCGGAAACAAGGGAATCGCTTTTCGAAAAAATATCTTCCCATGCCGATGTCAGCTATGGCTTCGGTGTTGTCTCTCATGATGAGATCGACCGGATCAATATCTATCAGGCAACAATCAAGGCAATGTTGCAGGCCATCTCACAGTTACCCGCCGAACCGGATTATCTTTTAGTCGATGGGATGGCGCTTCCCCATCCAACCATTCCCTGTAAAAAAATCATTGGAGGAGACAGGCTGTCTCACTCGATTGCAGCGGCCTCCATTTTGGCAAAAGTCGAAAGGGACCGGTTAATGAAGGAATATCATACAAAATGGCCAGCATATGGGTTTAAAGACAATAAAGGATATGGAACGAAGAAACATATCGATGTATTGCAAAAGATCGGCCCCTCGCCGATCCACCGTTTATCCTTTAAAGTGAAAAAAGAAACAACGGAGGAGTAGCAGGAGATTATGGCAGGTACAGATCTATTTTCCTGGAGACCGGCGCACACCCCGCCCCTTATTCAAGCGATCAGCCTGTTGATCTGTCTTGTCTCTATGCTATCAGCTGCATTTCAGTCCATTTTTAATGAATTTGCCATTCCCTATGGCCCCCAGGCCCTCCTCTCTCTATCATCCTGGGGAATACATAATGGTTTCATCTGGCAGTTCATTTCATTCTTGTTCGTACAAGACACCTATGGCGGGCTGTCATTTTCATTTTTTCTTACCCTCTTTCTTAACGTCTATTTTTTTTGGGTCATCGCACCTTTAGTGCTGGAAATCATCGACCGGGGGCCTTTCCTTAGGCTATGCACTGCGTGCGGGGTATTATCGGGACTATGCGCTTTATTATTCATGGACCTTATGGGCCAGGACTTGTTACTTGCCGGCATCGCTCCCGTGACTCTTGCATTGCTCCTGGTATGGTCCATGGCTTATCCAGATACGGAAGTGTTCTTATTTTCCCTGGTTCCGGTTAAAGCAAAGTGGTTAAGCGTCATCACGATCGGAATCTTTTTGCTATCGGCTATCTCCAGGTGGGACCTTCCCGGGTTCGTTCTTTACTTCTCCAGTCCCTTGATTGCCTATTTTTATGCAACGTGCGCATGGCATTGGACAAGCCCTTTTGCATGGACAGCCTCGATAGATAAAAAACTGGCCGATTTAGGAACGCTCATTCGACAATATGCACTGAAAATCCTCCCTTTTAAAACAAACAATCACGATAAAGTCATCGACATTGGCACGGGAAAAAGCCAGCTCGATGATGATGCCTTTGTAGACAAAATGTTGGGGAAAATTTTCAAAGAAGGGGAACATTCCCTCTCGTGGAGTGAACGGGTCAGGCTGCAGGAGATCTCCAAAAAAAAGAACCAAAATAAACGCAATTAAACGATTTTCCTTAAAAAGTGATAGCAGGAATGGGGCCTTGTCACCTTATGGCCGTTTGCTTAACTTTTAAGGACAGACAATAAAAATTAAGGAGCCGTATTTTATGTCTTCTTCCATTCATTGCCAGACAAGTTTATGCGATTGGATAAAAATTTTTGATAGTCAGGAAGAAGTTCTTGATAGTAACGTTGCATTTCGGGAAAAAAGTAAAGGCCAACCCCAAACAACTGATGTATATGGTTTTGCTCCCTGTCTTGTGTGTCCTGACATTTCCTTACGAAACGAATTAGAATTAACGATATCCGTAGACAAGAAGGCCAAGGCCGTCCTAAAGCCAGGAACGGATGCCACTCACGGGAAAAATAGCAAAGTAAAAATGGTTCATTTTAAAAATGATCCAGACCCCGCCCGCTGGTTTGCAATTAAAACCCCACTTATAGATGACATATACTCTTTACGCGATACTTTTTTTCAGTATTGTAACAATTTTGAAATGACAGAAATTGGCGATCATCCTAACTTTATGAAAGTTCATGCTCTGTTTATTAAGATGAAATGTAACAAAGGAATCCAAAGACCCTATTTGGTCCTCGATGACTGTCAGGGCCCTAGATTATGCGATATATACAGTGAGTTACAATTGGAAGAGGTAATTCATATAATCACTCAATTAAAAACTGCTTCTCTGCATTTGTATGATTGCGATATTATTCCGGGTGATTTTGGTGAGCATAACATTCTAATCACCAAAGATAACATAGTTAAATTAATTGATTATGATCTTTGGCTAAATAAAAGAAATGTTGGTAATGTCAATTTAGCACGTCTCATTTATGAGAAATTCAATGAAATAGTTCCTTGTCTAGCTTCAGGTAGGGGTATAAAAAAGTGGTCGGATCAGTGGTCGGATCTTATTATAGATAATCCACTAGCTTCAAGAGAAGATCTAGAAAAAGCCTTAGACGCGATTATTGCCAAATTTCATGAAAAACATGAAATTGAAAAGACCAAAGATAAAATTGAAAAGACCAGGCATAAAATTGAAAGGACAAAGAATCATATCTTCAAATTAACACAGCGTATATCTCACCGAAAGACCCATGGAGGCAAAAAAAGACGGACCAGAAACAGTTCCCTAAAAAACGAGATTGCCTTTGCTGCAAAAAGGCTGCTCCAACTGGAGAAAGTGATAAAAGCTACGGTAACCATTTAAAGTGTCATTCAAATTGACATAATTCCTTATAAATTCTGTCATTCACACTGACAGAACTCTTTATAAATTCTGTCATTCGCATTGACACATTGTCTTCTTAGAGATTCATATCATTTTCATTTTGAGCAACTTAGCCATCTAGCTGGTCGGTTCAGTCAGGTGCAATGCGATCCAGGCAGATAACTACCACAGAGCCCACAGAAAGCACAGAGTGGGATATTTCATCACTCTCTGTGCTTTCTGTGGGCTCTGTGGTAGTTTTAAAGGTTAGAACAGACCCTTATAGGATCATATTCCTTGTGTCTATGCCTTCTATGTCCGACATTTGCGTTTTTAAGCGGCTCTAAAAACTCTGCACCTGACTTGGGTATTGGCTGTCTAGCCGATTCTTTTCAATTGGAGCAACCTGGCCATCTCGCTGGCCGGTTGAGCCGGAGTACCCAGATTACGTATTTGAAAAATCACTTGAACATGGTTCTTTTTCAACTCAGCCTGATATTCTATTGCAGCCTGGCGAAATGCTGCAGCCACGTTAGTTGGTTGATTGCCAAAAACGCCAAGGCCAACAGCTGCCGCTTTCAAAATGACCGGTTTTTTTTCTTTTTCAGCCAACCCGATGCACATTTTAAACTGGGCCCGAAATGCATGTAAAGCACACCAATATTGAATTTCTTCACAATCGGCACCTTCCACACTATTGTACCCCGATGCCGGTGCGGCAGCCAAAAACTGATACACTTTTTTGGCCCCCTCTTTTGGAATATCTTTTGGAACATTTGCTATACAAGGATATTCGATATATTGGCCATGCGATTTTAATCGTTCAATGACTTTTTGACCATTCACCTTGGTCGGCATAAAATATCCATGTCTGATTTCAGACCGCAACTCATCAGTCAGACACTCACAAAGGGCATTATATCCAATGTTACCCCCGCAATTGAGTAATTCGACCTGTGAGTCAGGAAATGCCAATTGAGAATCGGGCCCTTGCGTATGGTCGTTTATGTAGACCGCAACAGCTTTTCCCGGTTTTATTGTTTTAGGACTTGGCGCTTCACTGCCATTGAACTGACTTGCCGCAACATAAACAAGGATATTATCCTCAGAGCGTTTTCCATCTTTTCGAATATCAAGACCTACCCCTTTCGTGTATTGCGACATAAAAACTGTTTTATCTAAGGGTGGTTCTTTGCCCGTGATCACGGTTCGTGTTTGAAGCTGGGGTAAACTTTCATTGAGAGAGGAAACAAAGTCTATAGATGCACCCACGCGAGGAAGCTGTTCCTGCAAAAATTCTTTTGCTTTTTTATGCGCCAGGCGTTGTTCTTCGATTGTTGCTTGTTCAGTAAATTTTTCAGGAATTTCCGGAGTCGATGCAATGACTTTCTCAATGGGCATTTGTAGCATTGTTGGTGTTTGCAGTGATGGTTGTCCTGCGCTATCGGCCGATACTTGAGGCTGTGCAGCAGGAGCTTTAGTTGCCGGTTCCTCAGATTTGTCCGGTTTGGTCAACTGCTGATATATTTCCCCCGGTATTTCATTATCGGGATACATCTTAGAAGCTAATACCAAGGCATACCATTTCTTTGCCTTTTCCATGTCCTTCTCTACTTCTGTACCCGAGTAGTACATACTTCCGAGGCGGGTTTGTGCGGGAACATACCCCTTTTCTGCAGCTTTTTGAAGCCAGGCAAGCGCTTCCTCTTTCGAAGAGGAAAGTAAATACACTCCTATCTCATACTGAGATTCTATATGCTCCTTTTGTGCAAGGTCTTGTAGCAAACCGAGTTTTTCAGGATAAGGGACCTTCTTTGTTTTCTCATATTGCTCATCCAAAGCCATTGATTTAACATCCTGAGGCTGAGTTTTTTGCGATCCTGATGATCGTACTAATGAGGCAATGGCCCCCTTAATCCAGTTCGCATCGTGTGTTTTCTTACTCAAATCGGGATTAGAAGCGTATATGCCTGGATCAACTTCCTTTAACCATCTTTCTAAACTTTTGCAATTTAAATAATATACCCCATCGTCCCCTGGAACAGCCACAGCTTTACTGAATATTTTTAAAGACAATATGACACCAATAATCTTTGCCAACCCGTGATACCCTGCAACGCCTTTTTTTGTGGCCCTGTTATCTGGGATATCTCCGATTGTAAATCTGTTAAATTCATTTTTGGTGATTTTCATAATTAAATAATCCTGTATATAATTTAACTTCACCTGATAAATATTATTATATTGAATAAATCAATCAATATCAAGCTATTTACTAAAGAATATAAACATCTGATACACTCAAAAAAAATAAATTTTTTCTTGATTACCATTGGAATAACCCATATGCTTCACACATGACGTTTTTAGGAAAAAAAAAGATACTCCTCACTTTTGCACGCTCATTCTTAGCGCTTCATCTGGCAAGAGAACTTAAAAGTTCCGGCCATATGATCTATACAGCTGACTCGATGGGGTATCATGTCTCATTTTTTTCCAATGCTGTCACAAAAAACTTTCGCGTACCAAGTCCCCGCTATCACCAAGATGAATACATTCAGGCCCTGATTGAAATCGTCAAAAAAGAAAAGATCGATCTCATCATTCCCATCTACGAGGAAATTTCTTATCTTTCCAAGGTCCGCCATTTGTTTCCTTCCTCATGCGAACTCTTCTTTCCTGAATTTGAAAATTACGATGAGTTACACAATAAATGGAAATTTCAATGTAAATTGGAAGCCCTTGATTTTGACGTGTTGGACAAAAAACTCATTCGTTCCGGGGAAGAGGCAAAACAATTTTCCTTTGATAAACCATTTGCCCTAAAAGCTTGCTACTCAAGAGCTTCCCAAAAAGTGAGGAAAATAGGTGTTAATGAATCATTGCCTCATCTCGATTTTCAGGAACATAATCCATGGATTGCACAAGAATGGCTGGAGGGGGAGAGATTTTGTTCCTATTCGATATGCCATCAGGGGAATGTCCATGCTAATGTCGTTTACCCGGTCACTTACGCCATAGATGGCAATTCTTGCATCACCTTCGAATCGGTCGATCATCCACCCATTTTCGAATGGATCGCTTCATTCGTAAAAAAAACTCGTTTTACGGGACAAATTGCTTTTGATTTTATTATATCCAAAGCAAATAAAATCTATGCAATCGAATGCAATCCGAGGGCTACGAGCGGGATCTTACTTTTAGGGAAGGATGACGGGTTGGACCTTGCTTTATTTAAAAATAACAAACAAACGATCCATCCAAAAGAAAATACCAGGCGGCAAATCGCATTCGGCATGCTCCTTTATGGTTGGAAAAGTTCCTCTATTCCCAATAACCGGTTAAGCCGATATCTTTATGATCTGATGAGAACAAAAGATGTTGTTTTCAGTGCAAAAGACCTAAAACCATTCCTCTTCGAGCCTTTTATTTTTGCCAATATTTTACTGCAAAGCAGAAAATACCGGATCTCCTTGCCCGATGCATTCATCCATGATCATGAGTGGAATGGTGAGCCAATCCGCTTAAGATGAGAGTGGGCTTTAATTTTTAGCACACATGTGGAAAATTAGATAGCTGACTTCTCATACAACGATTCCCGATCGTTTTCTTCCAGCCTGAAAGGCTGCAAATAAAATTAATGACCAGGCAGCTGTTTTGCTGTTGAAAAGGCAATAAAACTACCACAGAGCCCACAGAGAACACAGAGAGGGTTTTATGAATTATTTAGTTAATCCAGATATGCACGAGGAAATAGAAGGTATAACCCCTCTGTGTTCTCTGTGGGCTCTGTGGTAGTTTTATTTTAGAAAATGTCGACGCACGTAAAAACTGATCACACCCGGGCCATATAGGTTCCGGGTGTGTAAATGAATAAATTATCGTTTTGAGAATTGGAAGCGCTTACGAGCACCGGCAAGACCATATTTTTTACGTTCTTTCTTGCGGGAATCGCGCGTTAGGAATCCTTGTTCTTTAAAGGTTGGGCGTAAGTTCTCGTCTTCGCCGACAAGTGCGCGGGCTATCCCTAAACGGGTAGCGATCGCCTGCCCTTCTATTCCGCCCCCTTTAACGCGAATGATGATATCGACATTGCCAGTTCCGCCTATTTTTGCAAATGGGGCCAGTACTGTATTTCTTTGGATATCCAGGGTGAAATATTCTTCGAATTTTTTACCATTTACATCGATCTTGCCGGAGCCTTCTCTGATCCTTACAGAAGAAACTGCAGTTTTGCGGCGTCCTGTTGCGATTTTTTCTTGTAGAGCCATAATTAAAAATACCTCTTAAATAGTTGCATGAATCGGTTTTTGTGCCTGTAAATTATGCTCAGGACCGGCAAAAACGTGCAATCTTTTCAGTTGAGCATTTGCCAGACGGGAATGCGGCATCATACGCTTTGTTGCGTGTTCAATAATATATTCCGGCTTACGCGCCAGCATCGTTCTGTATGGAATTCTACGAAGACCATTCACATAGCCTGTATGATACTTATATTCTTTTGTTGCGGCCTTATTCCCTGTCACAACAACCTGTCCGGCATTGATTACGATCACACCATCGCCGCCGTCAATGTTAAATGTAAATGTCGGCTTGTGCTTGCCCCGAAGGATTTTGGTGATCTCCGATGTCAACCGACCAAGAGTTTTGCCCGCAGCGTCCAAAACAAACCAGGTGCGTTTGATGTCGGCCGTTTTCAATTGAAATGATTTAAACTTTTTATACATATCTCATAAGCCTTAAATGTAATGTTAAGCATTATACCGAACGTGATTCAAAAATTGGTTTTTGACGGCGTTGGCTCTGCATCAAAATTTTTGTCTTCACTCGTGCCTTGGCCATTGGCAATGGTCACTCATTCCAGACGAAAAATTTTGGGCAGCCTCCTTGTCAAAATCCCAACTTTTGAACCACCTTCGGTATAT
>Ga0207128_1060_pt1 | contig 23631 bp, 29 predicted proteins | sample Alteio_BWMinHeat_18_FD_153522 | JGI IMG/M metagenome (GOLD analysis project Ga0207128, IMG submission 153522) | Enriched cells from forest soil in Barre Woods Harvard Forest LTER site, Petersham, Massachusetts, United States -... | ecosystem: Environmental > Terrestrial > Soil > Temperate forest >... | reverse complement strand
TTGTTCAAAACAAGCATGTGGTTATCGCAGGCAATGATTTCAGGATCCGTTAGCATGCTCTTTGCCTCAGAACTTCGTAAAGAAGAAGGGTGGTTGCTGTTGCCACATTTAAAGAATCTGCCGTTCCCTGCATGGGAATTTTCACCTGAAGATCCGCTTCATCAAGCCACTTGCTAGAAAGACCTACCTGCTCAGTGCCTACAATGATGGCCACTTTTTGTGTGAGATCCACTTCTGTAAAGAGCTTTTTAGCAGAGGGTGTTGCTGCAACGATTTGAATCCCTTGCTCACGCAACCACTGCATCACCTCATCCCCTTTAGCTTCTACAACAGGCACTGTAAAAAGGGTTCCTACGCTTGCTCTCACCACGTTAGGATTGTAGATATCGGTGCAGCGGTCGCATACAACCACTCCATCCACCCCCACAGCATCACTAGAGCGCAAAATGGTGCCCAAATTGCCTGGTTTTTCAATCGCTTCTGCAATGACAAAAAAGGGATTAGAAGTTCTGGGAAGGTCTTTGAGCAAGAGCGGCGCTTGATGAGCGATTGCAAGGAGGCCGTCAGGTCTGTCTCGATAGGAAAAAGAGCGAAAAATCACTTCTGAACACTCTACAATTTGAGCGCCTTTTTGAAGCGCATCCTGAATCAGCGCTGGCTCATTCACCCCCAGAAATAGCTCTGGGCAGATCAGGAGGGTTCTGAGAGGGTATTTTCTCTTGAGAGCATAAGAGAGCTCGCGATAGCCTTCGATGAGAAAAAGCTTTGTTTTTTCCCTGTAACGCCTTTCCCAGAGCTTTTTTGCTTCTTTGATAAGAGGATTGGCCGTGCTTGTAATGAGCTTAGCAGCCATGGCTCCACCTTGCATAAGTGCCGCTGGGAACGGTTTGGGAGGCCTCTAGAACCATTTCACCAGATTCAATTTGATCTACCTGCAAATAGTCTCCGAGCAGCTGCCGCATCACAATGGGGGTATAGCTTGGCGTATGGCAGGAAAAGAGCACAAAGAGAGGATTTTCGGAAAGAAGGTCTTTACAACTTTGGAGAATGGCAGGCAGATCGCGTTCAATTTTAAATACCTCACCCGCAGCCCCTCTACCAAAAGAAGGCGGATCTAATATGATGGCGTCATATCTCTGTCCTCTGCGCTTTTCTCTCACTAAAAACTTACTCACATCATCGACGATCCAGCGAATAGGAGCCTCCTCAAGGCCATTGAGGGCAGCATTTTCGCGCGCCCACGCCACCATTCCTTTGGCAGCATCTAAATGGCATACTTCTGCCTTTTTTTGAGCGGCAGCGAAGGTGGCCCCTCCGGAATAGGCAAATAAATTCAATACTTTGGCTTGAGGGCGTGACTCTAGCTTCTTTTGCATCCAGAGCCACTGAGAGATCTGTTCTGGAAAAATTCCTAGGTGGCCAAAGTCCGTTCTTTTCAAAAAAAACTGGATTCCATGGATAGAAAGGGTCCATTTTTCAGGCAGGGGTTTTCTCTCAATCCAGCTGTTGCCATCCTCTCTTTCGAAAAGGGCATCCGCTTCTTGCCACGCTTCAGGGGAAAGGGCAGGGCGCCAGACAGCTTGGGCACAAGGTCTGATCAAAAGGTAAGGGCCGAAACGCTCTAGTTTCTGCCCATTTCCACTATCTAGTAAAGAGTACTCATTCACGCCAAAGAGTTTACCATAACTCTTTTTTGTCGAAAACCTATTGATTTTACTCAATGCATTGAGTATACCCAAATGAGCTGAAAAGGCGGTTTTTGGGCCACGCGAAAGCTCCCGGGGTTGAACAATCGCAAGCTGATTAATATTAGAAATATTAATCAGCTTGCGATTGTTCAACCCCGGGGCTTTGGCGCGCCCTAAAAGCCGCCTTTTCAGCTCATTTGGGTATAAAATAAAAAATATGCGTATCCGTCCTATTTTTGAAGAATTTCTCCTCGCGCCCCTATTGATATTTTCTATAAAATGGAGTACACTCCAGTTTTAGGCCTGTAAATCCGGACTACACTCCATGTTCCACTTTATCTCTGAAACCTTTCACCGCCTCATTGAAAGCACCCCCCTCTCTCAAACCCGCTCGCTTTACTCTTCTTTTAACCTGAACAATAGGCTGACTGGGCTAATAGGACCTCGAGGTGTGGGAAAAACAACTCTACTACTTCAATACATTAAAAATGAATTATTTAAGGAAGGCAAGAGCTTCTATTTTTCAGCGGATCTCGTCTATTTCCAACAGTCTAATCTACTAGAATTTGTGAGAGACCTTCATTTAGTCGAAGGCTACCAGATCATTTTTATCGATGAAATCCACAAATATCAAGGGTGGAACCAGGAGTTAAAGAACCTCTACGACGCCTTTCCCTCCCTCCGCATTGTCTTTTCTGGCAGCTCCATGCTTGATCTGATAGAAGGCAGTCATGACCTATCGCGTAGAGCCAAATTGTATCGTTTACATGGACTCTCTTTTAGAGAGTACCTTAATTTTACTTTAGACGCTCATCTTGAATCCATTGCATTTCAAAAAATCCTTGAAAACACAGCTGAAGCCTTAAATCTTGTGAAGGGGGTGGATAGAATTCTTCCCCATTTTGAAGACTACTTAAAACAGGGCTACTATCCCTTTGTATTTGAGGATCCTCACTCTTATTATGAAAAGGTAGTGCGGGTGATCGAAAAAACAGTTTTCGAGGACATAGCCAATTATTACAGTCTGAAAACTCCTAATCTTCAATATTTTAAAAGACTACTTACTTATCTTGCCTCGATTCCTCCAGGGGATCTCAATATGCATAGTTTAGCGAAGAACTTGGGGATAGATCACAAAACAACTGAACATTATGTCACCATCTTAGCTTCTGTTGGACTAATCAGGGAAATGCGCCCTTATGAAGGGGGAGGCCGTGGCTTACGAAAACCTCCAAAAATCCTTCTAAATAACACTAATTTAATTCATGCCCTCCAGCAGTACCTGGGTGGGGAAGCTTCAAAAGGCATGGAAAGAGAACTATTTTTTGTTCAATCTTTGCAAAATGCTGGGGTTGAAGTTTTTTACTCCAAACAAGCCGACTATAGGACGCGTGAGGCTATCTTTGAGATCGGTGGAAAGAATAAAACAAAAAGACAATTGAAAGAGCTCGATGAGCCTTCTTACTTAGTGAAGGATACCATCCTCCACTCTCTAAAAGGAGAAATCCCCCTCTTTCTTTTTGGGTTTCTCTACTAACCTTCTCTGTATTAAAAATTTTAAGATTGCACGGAAACACAGATTTCTGTATCCTGAAAAGAAAAGGAACTCTATGAAAGATAAATCTCGTCTCACTTTAGACATGTCTTCGGAAGAGCATATGTACCTTAAAATGGCCTGCGCCAAATTAGGGATGACGATGCGCGAATTCCTACTTTTAGCTGCGTTTGAACGGATTGAAGAATTGCAAGATGAATGGCTCGCAGGACGAGCAAGAGAAACTCTAAATAATATCTTAGCGGGTAAAGAAAAGACGATCAGCTGGACCGAAATGAAGAAACGAATTAGCAAAAACACTTAACTTCTCTACATGAAATACAAAATCGACATCTCAGAGAAATTAGAAAAGCAACTCTGTAAATTACCGGCTAAAGACTACGTCCGTATCTTAGAGAAAATCGACTCCCTAGCAGATAGTCCACGTCCAGAAGACTGTAAAAAACTTCAAGGACATAGAAAACCACAATTATATAGAGTTCGCTCAGGAGTTTACCGTATCATTTACACGATCGTAGATGATCTACTTCTTGTTTTAATTGTGGATATTGGCCACAGAAAAGACATCTATCGCTGAAAAAAGTGTGGAATATTTACAAGTTGCCGCAGAGCCTCTTCTATCGCCTGTTCAATCACTTCCGATCGGCTCCCAGAAAAATGGCTCGTCCATGTGCTCTCAAAGGGCCCTACAATAGCAAAACAAACCGTCCCCACAGCTACTTGAGAAGGTTCAGGGCCTGCAACGCCTGTCACGCTCAAAGCATAATCCGACCCAAACTGTCTTCTAGCGCCCTTTGCCATCTCTCTTGCTATGTTCTCATGGACACTGCCCACCTCTTTCAAAAGAGAAGGCGCCACCCCCAACAATCTCGACTTGGCACTAGTAGCATAAGTGACAAGGCTACCTAAAAAGTACTTAGAAGCCCCAGGAATCTGCACCAGTCTCGCTGCAATCCCCCCGCCCGTACATGACTCCGCAAGGCTCAGTGTCAAATGTTTGGAAATAAAAAACTGCTGTATCTTCTCTTCTATCAATTCCACACCTCTATATGACGCTCCTTCAACTGAGGATGCGCAGAAATCCAACTCAAACAACGTCTACCAATACGTATAGGGGCATTTTTTCTCTTCCCTCCAATCACAAAAGGCGTTGCCACGGTGTTCGCGCGGATCCACTTCTGCAATTCTTTAAACAGAGCCGTATTGGGAAACTCCTCTTTCACTTGAAAAACTTCGTAGGTTTTCGGATCTTGATAGATCTGAGGGTAGGAAAATTGAACCCCCCAGCTGATGTTGTCTTTTCCATAAGCCATCGCCCGAAATTCCCCCTCTTCAGAGTAGTGGAGATGGTTCATCTGCAATTGAATCACAGGTTTCGTCGCCTTAATAATCTGCTTACCCTCTTCTACTTCAATAGCATATAAAATATCTGAGCTCTTTGTGAAAATCGAAGAAAAGAGCGCCTTTACCGCGCTATGACACACCACTTTCCCCTCTTTTAAAGCAGAGATATACTCTCTATAGACTTCTAAGAAAAACTGTTTTGAAATTCTCCCTTCTCCTTTAAGACAAATCCCCTGCACAAAATAAATCTCAAAAGGAGAAGAGAGAAGATCTTCCATTTCTTCTGCATCCAGAAGAACAGGAATTTTTAATAGTTTAGAGACTAAAAGAGGGCCCTCAATGGCTTGAGAGCTGTTTCTTAAAAAGACGGAGTCAAACATTAGAAGGGTTACGCTTATAAAAACAGCCAATGACCAATAGCCATCCCACGCTGATGGTAATCAATATGTCTGCTACATTAAAGACAGGAAAATGGTAGCCCCATAAATTGAACTGGAAAAAATCAATGACATATCCATAGAGAAAATAGTCGACAACGTTCCCGATCGCTCCTGTTGTGAGAAGAGTCAAAGGAAGGGTGTACTGTTTATCTCTATTGATAAAACAGAGGTAGATAAGAAGTCCTAAAATCACAAGGATACGCACCACCATCAGCAAAAGCTGAAAATCTGCGAGAAGTCCCCATGCAGCTCCCCTATTCGCTGTCAACGCAATGGAAAAATCAATGCCCAACACATCATGAAAAACTTCTCTCCCATGAAAAAGCGGAAGCAAGTAAAAGACATAGGCTTTTGTCAGGAAATCAATGAAAAGAAGGCTCATGCTGATCATCACAAGCGCAACAAAATGAGACACTTTTCTCATTCGATAAGTAAACCTTTTTCAAACTTTTCCTGAGCCCTGACTGTCATGGTGGCATAGGGAACTGCTTCCAATCTCGCAAGAGGAATGTCCTCTTCTGTCACATCACACACACCGTAAGTCCCTTCGTCAATCTTTTCTAAAGCACGTTCAATTTGCCTTAAAATCTCATACTCTCTTGTAGTGACCTCTAAGCTAATTGTACGATCGAAATCATCCGTACCCTGATCCGCCTGGTGTTGCGAATAACCCGTCGCCTCATCCGGTTTTTTAACCTCTTTGGCAGTCCCTTCAATCGTGTGTGTTAAACTCGCGCGCAAATCAAATAAGCGCTCTTGAAATTTTTTTACCTGTTCTTTTTTTAATGGCATGATCACTCCTCAACTGTATGCAATGATAAGACATCCTGCCTATCTTCTTCGATATCAATCCGATCCTTCGGATTGATGGATTTAATGGCTTCCATAAGCTCGCCGAGATCCTTGAAACGACGATAGACACATGCAAAACGGATATAGGCGATGGTATCCATTGTTTTCAAATATTTCATTACAATTTCTCCAATTTCCGTCGTAGATATCTCTCTTGCTTGCACTTGACGTTCCATCAAATCGCTTGTAATTTTTGCCGCTAAAGCGCGTGTCTGCTCATAACTGATACTTGTATGCCTCGAGGCAGCTTCAATTCCGTTGATGAGTTTCTGCTCTTGAAAATCTTCGTATCTGCCATCTCTCTTACGCACCTGAATGGTGAGTTCGACTGTTTCAAAGGTTGTGAATCTGCGTGCGCATTTTAAGCACTCTCTTCGCCTTCTGATTCCATTCACCTCTAGAGCGTTTCGTGAATCAGTCACTTTAAGCTCTTCATGATTACAAAAGGGACATCGCATGAGCCTGCCTCGCTAAGATAGATATTGCCTAAGCTAAGATAGATTGCCTAAAAAAGCAGTCTGAGCTAAAAAGAGTTAAAGTTTACATTTTAACGGAGAAAAAAGCCATGAAAAATGCAAAAAAACCAAAAGAAAAGGTTGATACCCTCTACAAAGCGCTCGCTCTTTTTACAGCCGACACCATGGTCCTGTATGTAAAAACTTTGAATTTCCATTGGAACATGACGGGACCTCAATTTTTTATGTACCATCGCCTCCTGGAAGAACAGTACAAGAACCTAGCTGAGGGCCTTGATGAACTTGCAGAGCGCATCCGCATGTTGGGGGGAGAAGCGCCAGGATCTATGAAAGATTTTTTAAAATTAGCACAGCTCAAAGAATCTGCGGGCACTCTTTCACAAAACGAGATGGTGAAAGAGCTTGTCAGGTCCCACACCTCTATGAGCCACCTCTGTCACCAAGTGATTGAGATCTCTAATCAACAGCGAGATGAAGGCACAACCGATCTGTTAATCGAGAGGCTGCGCTTTCACGATCAGCAGGCGTGGCTGCTCAGAAGTCATTTCTAACGTTTTCTAAACTCTTTTATCAGAGATTGAGCCGTCTCTTTAGTGTCTTCAGCGATCTCTTTGGCTTTTTCTACAAGTTCTTGGGCATGTTCTGTCATTTCAGAGACTAGCTCGTGTGCCTTGTCAGAAGCTTCCGAATATTTTTTCTTGATATCTTTACGCAGTTTTTCTCCTGACTTTGGCGCAAAAAGCAGAGCAGAGACTCCACCCAAAACCCCACCAATTACGGCTCCTAGGAGAAAGCTTTTTGTATGTTTGTCACCCATAGCTACTTCCTTGTTTTAAATTTACGCCAAAGTGTCGCCCCAATCAGCGCCCACTCGATTGCCTCTATAATCACAGAACTCTTTGAATCCTCTTCATCTTCCTCTATGGCACATACTTGAGAGCGTTGGACTACAGTGGAAACATCTGAAATTTTTTTAAAAATCCCATCGAATGCGTGGATCTTATCCTTTACATCTACAATCATACTAGTGGAATCTCTGATCAAACGCGTAAGCTCGGTCAGTGACTTGAGACTTTCTTGAATCATACGTATCAAAAAAATGACAAGGACGACAAAAGCAATGGCTGCAATCACTGCAGCACCACTCAATAACCACTGTTCCCATCCCATAATCTTACTTCTTAATAATATTAAACTATTAATTCTATTATTAAACTGTAATTATAAAATGTAAACTACTATTTCAATTAGTTTCTAATACTTGAGAATCAACGACTTCAGAAGAGTCTACAAAAAGAATCTCTTTTCTTAGACGAAAAATCCCTAAAAGATTGGTGATCAGTAACAAAGAACCTGCAATAGACATGATCACAAGGGCATTCTTTTGGTCAAAAAAGGTGAAGAAGATGAGAGCAAAGATGGCATACAGAGTATAAATCTTGCGTCCTTTGACAGGCCATAAGTAATGAGCGCTTTTCAAGCCTACACAGAAAAAGGCAATGAGTGTCGTATAGCCACAAATCACGAGAAAAATAGGCATAAAGATTTCCATATAAGGGAAATACATCCCCAAAGCATTCTGTACAAGTCTGGAGCCATCGACAGGGCTAGCAGCTTTCCATACCCCTGAAACGAGCACGAGTAGGATGCTCAATGTGCAGATAAAGTTATCGAGGAAGACGCCCAATATGGCAAGTCTTGCCTGTTTTTCAGGATGCACTGTGCTCGACTCACTTTGGATAATGGAGTCATAGCCAATGCCGATATCTCCCGAGTAAGCAGCCCTTGCAATCCCATGTTGGATGGCAAGAACAACGGTTGCCCCTGCAAACCCCCCTACAGCAGCCTGCCCCTTAAAGGCAGCTGCAAAGACATTGGAAAGAATCGCTGGCAGAGTTCCTATTTCGTGTCCAATGATCCATATACTCATCCCCAAATAAGTGGCCATAAAGACGGGCATTAGCCAGCTACAGATCTGGCCCGTGCGCTTCACACCCCCAAGGCCTGCGTAGAGGATCAGCACTAAAAGAACGCCTACAACTAGAAAATGGTTAAGGTGCCAATTGGTCGAAACGCTCTCCGTAATCACCGTAAACTGATAGATTTCCACACCATAAATACAGAGAAGCCCTGCTACAAAGAGAGGGATGAATTTATTTTTGAAAGCGGCTTTGAGGAAGTACATAGGACCGCCATCGTAGCCCCCTTGCGCATTCTCCACTCGGTACTTGATCCCGAGGTAGATCTCTCCATATTTGATGATCGCTCCGATGAGACCTGCCATCCAGACCCAGAAAAGAGCGCCAGGGCCCCCCATCTGGATTGCGGTAGCAATCCCCACAATGTTACCGATGCCAATCATCCCTCCCGTCGAGGCAAAAAAGACGCTGATGGGGTGGAGACCTCGCCTAGTTTCGTGAGGTTGCCTCAAAAAATGAAAAAATGTTTTTGCAATATTGGAGATTTGACGGATTTGAAAGAATTTGTTTTTAAAAGTGAGATAGAAGCCGAGCACCATGATGAGAAGAAAGGCGCAATAGCTCCAAAATATTCCATCCAAGTAGGTTAGGTATTGAAAAACTGTCTCAATCACTCTTTAACTCCAAAAAAGGAGGCCATTATAGCTTAAAAAATATAAATGGGAAAGATTATTCCTTGCGCTACCAGTTGAGGAAAAGCCTGAGGGAAAGACCTTGCACGTAGAGGGCACTGGAAGACACGAAAATATTTTGAACCCCTTCATCATTGGCGCCTGTGAGCATTAAAAATTTTTCCTGCTCTGGCCAGTAGTGAAACTCCCAGCTCAAGCGGCAGCCCCAACAGCCTTGATGAAAAAAGCAGCAGTCAAGAAGGCGCGCATACTCAAGACCTACGGCTGCATCGAAGACCATTTGCAAAGAAGAGAAGGAGTCCTCCACATTGTCATAGACAGCAGCTGCGCTATCAGAATAGCTAAAATGGAGCTGGTTCCATGCCCACAGGACACTTAAGCCCCCCGAAGAGCAGAAGCTTAAGGCAGGGGTGAAGTGAAGTTGCATCCCAATGCCTCCATTCAAGCCGCATTCTTTGGAGTCAGATTTTTGAATATCATCTGTTACATTGGGAGCGGGATTGGTGTAGAGAGTGTGGATATGCGACTTGGTAGAGATCAGGGCGCCTCTGGCTCCCAGATAAGGACTCCATGCCCAAAGCCCCTCCCCCCACGCCTTAGCAAAGGTCACATCGGCGATTTGGTAGGAGAGATGCCATGCGTCAGAGATTTTGGAGATAGGGGAGCCTGGAGCGCCCGGCGAGGAGAAGGCAGTATCTAGCATGGTAGGCAACAAAGGTAAGCTGCCTGCATGACGGGTATCAGTGGAGCTTGTTTTAAACCACGTGTAGGTCGCCTCTAGATTCCAGGGAAAGCTCTCTTGGCAAAAGGTGCGACCCACTGTAGCACGCACGCCCGAATCCCAGGAGCCTTTTTGAAAAGATCCGGTACCTTGTTGTCCAGCGCTTACAGAAAGCCCATCGACTGCAAACAGAAGCGCTTCTGGCCACGCTTTCCAATACAAATATTCTAAAGAGGTGTAATAGAGAGGCTCTTCGCAACCACACGCATCGCCATAAAAACAGGGCTCTTCAGCGACTGCCTGTAGACCGATCGTAGCGATCCATACCCCTAAAAGTAGTTTTTGCCGCATAATCTCTCAAAAAGAGTATTCTTTACTCTTGAGATAAGCATGCGGCATGCCAGAAACTCTACCAATTGAGAAAAACTTTCACAGAAAGCCCTTGGACATAAAGATCTGCTGCCTGTTCAAAAGCAGTTCGAGCAGGGGTACCAAATGCAGTTATTTTTAGAAGATGGCTTTGATGAAGCCAGTAGTGAAAATCCCAACTCAAGCGCACCCCATAATAACTAGGCCCCCCTAAATAAAGACAACAAGGACGCCCATATTCTATCCCTATGTCTCCATCAAAAACGGGCTGTAGGACATCGAAAGTGGACTTCATATTATCATACTGAGCAGAAGTCGTGTCACTATAAGCAAAATGACCCTGAGTATGGCCCCATAAAATAGCGCCACCGCCCTCCAGATGGAGGCTCAACCAAGGTAAACAGTGCCAAGCAATGCGCACCCCGCTTTGTAATCCATAATAACTATTATCTAAACGCTGAACAGTGTTTGTTTGTTGAGTAGACGCTGAATAGGGCACATTCAGATGATAATCACTAGAAATCCAAGCAGCGCGCACCCCGCCATAAGTACTCCAGCCGAAGATTCCTCCTCTAGACCATTCTTTTTGAAAGCTCAGATCGGCCACTTGGTAGGAAATACCCCAAGAATCAGTAATCCGTACCACACGAGCAACAGAAGGACCAGGCCCTGAAAACGTAGTGTCTAGATCTGTGGGATATAACAATAGCCCTCCTGAAGGGAAGCGCGTTGTGGAGCCCTTAGTTTTGAAACGCGTATACTGAAGTTCCAAGCTCCAAGCAGCGCAACTATCTACGCAAAAGACTCTACCCAAAGAGGCGCGCACTCCTGAATCCCACTTCTCAGGCTGTACAGAAATATGACCTTCTTGTGTTGCTAAAAGCGCCAGTCCATCTGTGGCAAAGGGGAGGGTTTCTGGCCAAGCTTCCCAATAGAGATACTCGACAGAAGCATAAGTCAAGGTAGGCTCAAAAGCATCTATAGAAGTTGCAAGTATTGCCATACACAAGAGATGAGAGAGTCGTTGCCACATAAGCTATCTACCAAATTAGAAAAAATCTTAAAGAAACCCCTTGCAAAAAGAGATTTGTCCCGGGCATAAAGATATTTTGGGAATTATTATTAATAAGACTGAACATAAGAGAGTTAGAGGTTAACTTCACTTCATGGCTCTGTTCAGGCCAGTAATGAAATTCCCAACTTCCTCGCAATCCCCAATAACTACTGCCAAAAAGCAGTAGCTCCACCTGCCTTCCATACTCTGCCCCTACCTTGAAATCAAAGACCATTTGAAGCGTTGAAAAAGAGGCTTTAATATTGTCATAAACATCTCCGGAAATATTGGTTGAATAGCTAAACAAGGTGTGGTGATGCGCCCATAAAAGCCCCCCACCTCCATTTGTATAGAAATTCAAACAAGGAGTCATTTGAAAGCAAGTGGTAAGCCCTCCTTGTATTCCATAGTCTTGAGATTGTATAGATTTGACTGTATCTGCAAGAATGATGTCAGGGCCCGAAGTGAATATACTATGCGTATGAAAGCGACTTTTGATCCAAGCTCCCCGCATTCCCCCGTAAGGGCTCCAACTCCAGCGTTTGCCCACAAAATTCTGCTTTTTGAAAGTAAGATCTGCCAGCTGATAAGAAAGGCTCCATGTATTGGAAGCTTGTTGTAGATTAAACGTAGCGGCTCCAGCTATATCACTATTATCATCAAGATCTGTAATGACTCCTGGCCCGAGCGCTACCTTTTGATGTTTGGTTTTAAACCAAGTATACTCAGTGAAAATCCAAGCTTCTTCATGATTGATACATAAAGTGCGTCCTAAAGAGGCTCTCACTCCACTATCCCATCTTCCCGGTTGGAGAAAAGAAGATCCAGATCCACTAGTCAGAGCCGTACCATTTGAGGCGAAAAGAAGTGTTTGTGGCCAAGCTTTCCAATATAAATACTCTATAGAAGTAACCAGAGAGGCTGAAGAATCATTGAATAAATCTTCTCTCCAAGTGCCCCCTTTCTTATAAAATTCTGCATAGGCATCACAGTCAGAAGTAAAAATATTTTGATCTGCCATTTCTTCTGAGAAAAGAATCTCTTCAGTCAGCTCATTTGGGTATACCTCGTCATAAGAGTGGGGATCACCCTCTGAACCCTTTTGTTTATAACAACTTTCATCAGGGGGCACTAGTAGAGAAATTTCTTGTAGAGAGATCGGTTTTTGTTCAAATCTCTGTTGTAGAGAGTTAAGCCAAAGCTCTACACGAAAAATCTCTTTTTCTTTTTGAAACTCCAAAAAGTCGACCTTTGGACAGGAAAAGGAGAGCAACAACAAAGTAACAACTCCTCCTAAAAAACTAAAACAACTCATGCGCCACATGTCTATCAACTTTGCTAGTGCTTCCTACCAATTTAGAAAAAACCTTACCGAAATCCCTTGTAAATAGAGGGCAGAACCTTGCTCAAAAATGTTTTGGTCGGGTGATTCTCCCAAGCAGATATAACGATGATTCTGATCAAGCCAGTAATGGAACTCCCAGCTACAGCTACAACCCCAATAACTATTGCACGAGAACCACAAGGGAGTCCTGCTCATATATTCTACACCCAGCTTTAAGTCAAAGACCACTTGAAGCGTTGTAAATCGATCGTTGACATCATCATAAGAAGGGAACCCCAATGGAAAACTATCTGTACATATAAAGTGAGTATGATTAGATGCCCACAAAAGCCCCATTCCACTAGTTGAGCAGAGAGTTAAAGGTGGGGCGAGTTGCCATTGCACACAAAAGCCTCCCTGCAGCCCGTAATTTCTAGAGTTCAGTTTTTTGAGGGTACTTATAATGGCAAGGGGATCGCGCTCCGTTGCGTGAATGATGTAGCGATTAGTGATCCAAGCTCCGCGTAATCCCGTATAAGAGCTCCATGCCCAATTTTCTCTAACTCCCCACCATTTTTTTAAGGTGATATCCACTACTTCGTAGGAAAGACGCCATGAATTATCAATTTCAGAGCAATCAAAATCATTAATTTGAGTAACGTTATTATCTACATCTACAACTCCCAAGAGAGTATCACTACTACTAGCAAGCACTGTCTTGATCGCATGGGTTTTAAACTGGGTATATTCCACTGAAAGACTCGTGGCATCTTCTGTTTCTGGCTCAAAGAGACAGCCTAACAGGTAACGGACTCCTGAGTCCCATCTTCCCGGTTGAAAATAACCCTTACCTTGGTTGCTAGGTGGGAGGAAAAATCCATCTACTGCAAAGAGAAGCGTTTCTGGCCACGCTTTCCAATAGAGGTAGTCGATGGCTACGTATAAAAATTTTGAGATGCAGGGCTCTTCTAACTCTTCGTAAACGAAGCAAGGAGATTCTGAGTGGAAGGTATCGAAAAGGGGCTCTTCGTAATAAGGAGGAGTACTGAAAGAAAGAGTTTCGCTAGTCTCTTCCTGCTCATCTTCCCATTCCACAGAGGCCTCTTTAGCAAAAACTTCCTCTTCTAATAAAGCAACAGGAGAGGAAGCAGGCTTCTTCAAAAGAGCATGAGTAAAGTCAATCCAAGGAAGGATTTGATCTTCTGATGAATAGAATGCAAAGGATTTTGGAGGGGAGGGCTTTTGCATGGGGAGTTCATCTATTGTATCGATTATACCCAAATGAGCTGAAAAGTCGGTTTTTGGGCCACGCGAAAGCCGACTTTTCAGCTCATTTGGGTATAATTCCTTTTTAAAGGAAATCAACGCGACTGGGGATAAAAAATAGAGAGCTCCCAATAAGGTGGCTCCGACAAACAAAAGTAAATATTTTTTTAGACGAGACATAGAGCTTTCAAGAGTTATAAAGGAGGGGGTCTTTTTTTAAAACAAGGATTTTTATGAGAACGACTCATAAAAATGCACTCTTGACAGACAAGTCCTCCTTATCTTTTATGCCGAACTAGTGCCCTGTCATGGTTACAGCGTAGGATTGGACCGCGCCAAAGCTCTCGGGGTTGCACGATCGCAAGTGGGTCAGTATTAAATTAATACGGACCCACTTGCGATCGTGCAACCCCGAGAGCTTTCGCGTAGGTCCAATCCTACGCTGTAACCATGACAGGGCACTAACGCCTCCATATGCTCTAATATGAAGGCGCCAGTTCGGCATAAAATCTGAGGCGCAGCTTTTGCCAAAATTCCGCTTTTTCAGCTCACTTGTGTATAGAAAAACTTAGCTAATTGACAATATTTCAGTGAAATTTTAATATCAAGCTATTAAAATTTCACTGAAATATTGACTGGATTGTCTATGTATATCTTCAGAGAAAACGAAAAAGAGTTTTTTGAATCGTTTGAGGGGGCGTTTATCAGCGCACTGCTCGGCCCTAGGCGCGTCGGCAAAACGACTCTTGTCGAACACTATATCGAAAAGCACCCTGAAAGAAAGTGGGTGCAATTCAACATGGACGAAAGAAAACAAAGACAGCGGATCGCTAATAACGAATTGTTGCAGATGATCGAGGAATCGTCGTTGCAAAAGGTGGGAGATCGGGAAAAACTCTGGGTGGTGATCGATGAAGCTCAAAAATGTCCTGAGCTCTTTGATCAAGTAAAACTCCTTTACGATGCCTTTAAGGGAAAAGATACGATCAAATTTATTCTAACAGGATCTGCCCACCTTAATCTACATATGCTTGCTGCTGAAACGCTTGCTGGAAGAGTTGATCTTTTGCGGTTAAGGGAATTCAATTTAAGGGAAATGGCCCGCCTACTCAACAAATCACTCGTATTTGCCTCAGACTCAGCGTTTCATTTGATTTTCAATTCACATGATAGCGAGGCAGTAGAGAAACAGTATTCTGCCACAAGGCCCTATCAAAAAGTGCTCACAGAAGCACTGGAACAACAGCTCATTTGGGGAGGATTGCCAGAAGTATTGCAAATTGAATCGGAAAAAGGGCGACTTAAATACCTAGGCAACTATCTTCAGACCTATCTAGAAAAGGATATTCGCGAAATTCCGAGTATCGGCGATCTTACTCTTTACGAGCATCTGATGAAGGTAATGGCTGAGCAAACAGGAGCGATTAGAGAAGACCAAAAAGTGATAAATGCCCTTCACTGCTCTAGAAATACGATGCAAAAATACCAAGGATATTTGACTGCTAGTTGGCAGTATATTGAAATCGAGCCCTACATCACAAACACATTGAAAAGGCTCGTAAAATCTCCAAAAGGCTATCTTAGAAATAATGGATTGATCAGCTACTTTACTGGAATCAAAGATCTTCCCCTTCTCAATCAAACGGGATTAGTAGGGCATCGTTTTGAAAATTGGTTTTTAAATGAACTGAGCTCTTTCTTAGATCCCATCGGAGATTACCACAAGATCTATTTCTGGAGAACCCACAGCGGACAGGAAGTGGATTTTGTTGTCCAAGTGGGAGAAAAAATTATCCCTTTCGAAGTGACATACTCCTTACAAGCTCTTCCTAAAAAAATCCGCAATCTAAAAGTGTTTTTAGAGGATAATCCCCAAACTAACTACGCTGTTTATCTCTATCGAGGCCCCTTGAAATTCGAACGAGCAGATAAAATCTTATTTCTCCCCGCCTGGATGGTATAACGGACCTTTCTCCCACGGGAGCCTTCGGCATCGCAAAACCCTTCGAATCCTTTCAATGGCAGTAGACCCTGTTTTTCCACGGGATTCCCTCCGGCGGCCTAAAGGCCGTCCTCCGGCCGGGGTTTTGCTGCCTATTCGGCATCGCAAAACCCTTCGAATCCTTTCAATGGCAGTAGACCCTGTTTTTCCACGGGATTCCCTCCGGCGGCCTAAAGGCCGTCCTCCGGCCGGGGATTTTTTGCCTCTGGCAAAAAATCCCTTCGAATCCCAACGCAAGCCAAGACTTTGGCTTGCTCCCCCTCCGAAACAAAAAACCCAGGGCTAGGGCCCTGGGTTTTTTGCTTCGGAGGGGGTGGGATTCGAACCCACGGTACGGGGTTAGCGCACACACGCTTTCCAAGCGTGCTCCTTAAGCCACTCGGACACCCCTCCCAATTCTAATCTAAATAAACGCAAAAATCTTATCCCTCTTTTTAATATTACTCAAGGATTCTTGCTATTAAGCCCCCAGAAAGCGTATCCTACAATCTTCAAAACTAAGGTCTGTCTCATGCGCCTCCTCTTTCTCCTCCTCTTATTCGCCTCACCCCTCCTCGCCTCCCCCAAAATCCTCGTCAGCATCGCCCCAGAAAAATACCTCGTCGATAGAATCACAAACAATACCCTCGATGTAGAAATCCTCGTCCCCTCAGGCGCCAGCCCCCACTCCTACGAACCCTCCCTCCGCCAAATGATGGACGTCTTCCAATGCGTTCTCTGGTTCCGCATCGGAGAAAATTTCGAAAATCAAGTCGTCGAAGTCCTCTCCCCCCACATGGAAATCATCGACCTCAGAGAAGGCGTCGAACTCCTCCCCCTCTCCTGCTGCCACCATTCCAAAGATGCTCACGACTCCCACACCTGGCTCAGCCCAAAACTACTCAAAATTCAAGCCGTCGCCATCGCAGAAGGCCTCAAACAACAATTTCCCGAGCACTCCCCTCTCTTTATCGAAAACCTCTCCTCCCTCTTAAACGAACTCGACCTTTTAGATCAGGACATCACAAAACAGTTAGACTCCCGCAAAATAGACACCATTCTCGTCTCTCATCCCGCCTTCGGCTACTTCTGCAGAGAATATGGCCTCAAGCAACTCTCTATAGAAGTCGAAGGCAAAGAACCTTCCCCTAAACAGGTGACCTCCCTTCTGAAGGAAGCTAGACTCCATAAAATCCGCCAAGTATATGTCCAACCCCAATACAGTCGAAAAGGCGCGGACAGAGTCGCTCATGAACTAAAAGCTCAAATCGTCCTCTTAGACCCCTATGAAGAAGATGTGGTGGGAAATTTACGCACCCTAGCAAAAGTCATCAGCCGTTGAATATGGATACCATCGTCGTCGAAGATCTCTTCTTTTCCTATCCAGAATGCCCCGTTTTACAGAGTATCTCGTTTTCAGCCCCCCAAGGGGAGTTTATCGGCATCATCGGACCTAATGGAGGAGGAAAAACAACCCTACTCTCCCTTCTCATGGGATTTTTAAAGCCGCAGAAAGGCCTTATCTCCATCTTAGGCAAATCCCCCGCCGAATCGCGTCAAAAAATGGGCTGGGTCCCTCAGATCTTTCACTTTGATAAACAATTCCCCATCTCTGTCTTAGAGGTGGTGCTGACAGGAAGATTGCAAAATGCCTCTTGGTATGGAAAATATGGAAAAGAAGACAAAAAATATGCCCTCGAAGCTCTAGAAAAGGTCGGCATGCTCTCCTATCAAAAAGCGCGGTTTGCAGATCTCTCAGGAGGTCAAGCGCAACGTGTCCTCATCGCAAGAGCCATCGCCAACCACCCTCCCATTCTCCTCTTAGATGAACCCACCGCAAGCATCGATGCACAAGCCCAACTCGCCATTTATGACATTTTAGAGGAGCTCAAAGGATCTGTCACTATCTTGATGGTCACTCATGATCTAAAAGCAATTAGTGCCCACGTGGAAAGAGTCTTTTGCGTTCAAGGAGAACTCTCCATTCTTTCCAAAGATACTGTCTGCAATCACTTTACATTGGGAGTTTATCATTCTCCTCTTTCTGGGAGGTTATAATGTCTTTTTTAGAGGCTCTTCAAGACAATAGCGTGCTTCAATTTGCAGCTTTTGGAGCCATTGGCGCTTCCATCGCAAGCGGTATCATCGGCTCTTATGTCGTTGTCAAACGCATCGTTTCGATGAGCGGCAGCATCGCCCACTCTGTTCTTAGCGGTCTTGGCTGCGCCCTTTGGCTCCAAAGAACCTACGACCTCCCTTGGCTCTCCCCTCTTTATGGAGCTCTTTTTGCAGCGATCCTCTCCGCTTTGATCATCGGCTGGGTGCATCTCCATTATCAGGAAAGAGAAGATGCGGTGATCGCGATGATCTGGTCCCTTGGAATGGCAACGGGTGTCATTTTCGTCTCACAAGTGCCCGGCTACAACGTGGAGCTCATGCATTTTCTTTTAGGAAATATCTTATGGGTGACCCCTAGCGATTTGATGATCCTCATCACTCTCAATAGCGTGATCCTACTGGTTGTCATCCTTTTCTATCACAGATTTTTAGCCCTCTGCTTCGATGAAAAACAGGCCTTTCTCCAAGGCGTGCGCGTCAATCAGCTCTATCTGCTGCTTCTGGTTTTAATCGCTCTTTCTACCGTGCTTCTGATCCATATCGTAGGCGTTATCCTCGTTCTCAGCATGCTCGCGCTGCCCGCTTCCATTGCGGGCAATTTCACAAAACGGCTCTCTGCCATGATGGTGATCGCCGTCCTTCTCAATATCACTTTCTCCATTGGAGGACTTGCTATCTCCTACCATCTCGACTGGCCAGCAGGGGCAACTATTGCTCTTTTTACGGGGGGAGTTTACTTACTGAGCTTGCGCTTTAGACACTCTACAAAGGGAGTCATCCCTTCGCCTGTCAAGGCCGACAGTTCAAAAAGAGTCTCTGGATCAAACGGATAGTATCTGCGAAAGTTTTTGACATGGCCTTTGGCCTCTTCGGTATCCACTTTATTCAAGACCAGCAGAAAAGGCTTTTCTAAAAGAGAAGGGTTATACGCTTTTAACTCTTTTTTGAGGACTTTAAAGTCCTCTCGAGGGTTTCTTCCATCAATTCCTGAAGCATCTAAAACAAACACCAGTACTTCTGTTCTTTCAATATGTCTTAAAAACTCAAGTCCCAGGCCTCGATTATGGTGCGCATCTGCGATGATCCCAGGAATATCGGCTAGCAGGATCTTTTTAGAAGCACCTAGATGAATAAAGCCTAAATTGGGACGCAATGTGGTGAAAGGATAGGCGGCGATTTTGACAGAAACATCTGTTGTCTTAGAAAAAAGGGTCGATTTGCCTGCATTAGGAAAGCCCACAAGCCCCACATCGGCAATGAGCTTTAGCTCCAGTTCAACACCCCTTTCATCTCCTCCCCTGCCGGGAGTAAACATGTTGGGGGCTCGATTTGTGGAACTTTTGAAATATGCATTCCCCTTGCCGCCCTTCCCTCCTAGACAGATCAGTTGTCTCTCTCGAGGGTGGGTCATATCGTAGAGAATCTCTTTTGTCTGCATATCTTTGACAAGTGTTCCACAAGGAACTTTGAGAACAAGATCCTTGCCCTCTTTGCCTTGCCTCTGATTCGTTCCCCCAGAACCTCCATCTTCTGCCTTCAGAATGCGGCAATGACGAAAGGATTCTAAAGAGGAAACGTCGTCCGTGGCTTCCACAAAAACAGAACCACCTTTGCCGCCATTCCCACCATAGGGGCCGCCCTTCGGGATGTACTTTTCCCGACGCCAAGCGACAACGCCGTTGCCGCCTTTGCCAGCCTTGATCTGAATCATCACTTTATCTGTAAACATGGGCGTAAGCGTTTAAGCGGAAACCACCGAAACGAAAGTTCTGTAGGTTTTACGGAAAGAAACCATGCCGGCTTTCAGAGCAAACAAAGTATCATCCGTTCCTCTACCTACATTCTTCGCAGGATGCCACTTGGTGCCTCTCTGGCGAACAAGAATGCTCCCTGCTGTGACAAATTCCCCATTCCCTACTTTCACTCCAAGACGCTTGGAGATAGAATCTCTACCGTTTCTTGTAGAACCTTGTCCTTTCTTATGGGCCATGATTTACCTCAGATTGCCAGTTGAGTAATTTTTACACGCGTGTAATGCTGCCTGTGGCCAACCTTGCGACGAGTAGAGCGCTTGCGCCTCTTGTATTTGTAAGCGATCACTTTTGGACCTCTTACCTCGTCTACAACCACTGCTTTTACAACCGCGCTTGCGAGAGCTGATTTCTCTACTTCAAAACGTGTCCCATTTGCATAGCAAAGGACCTCTTTGAATTCTAAAGCACCGCTCTCTTGTGGCTCCAAAAGATCCACATCGATAATATCGCCCGCTTTGACACGATATTGCTTGCTACCGCTTCTAATGATCGCATATTCTGTCATTTTTCTTCTTCCAAGACAAAAACTAAAAAAGGAAGCCCAGTGTATCCTACTCAAGAGTCTTTCGTCAAGGTTGAAAATAGATCCGCCCCTTATTAGAATAAAAACCTTTAGCCGCACCGTTAAAAATGAAAAAAATTGTTATAAAAATAGGCTCTAGCTCGCTAACCGCGGGAAGCCCAAAACTTTCGCGCCCAGACATGGTCGAAATAGCGAGGCAGATCGCCCACCTCCATCAGGCAGGCCATCAAGTGATTTTTGTCTGTTCGGGGGCAATTGCTGCTGGAAGAGAGATCCTCCCCTCTATTAAAACAAATAATGAACTTCCTCCCAAGCAAATGCTCGCCTCATTAGGGCAAGTGCGCCTCATGCAGTTATGGACAGAGTTTTTTGGCGTCTATGGTGTTTTGATTGGGCAAGTGCTTCTCACACGCCACGATATCACGAATGAGAAGAGCTACCTCAATGCGCAAAACACCTTTTCCGCGCTTCTGGAGCACCGATTACTGCCTATTGTCAATGAAAATGATACTGTGGCGACAGAAGAGATCACGGTGGGTGACAATGATAATTTATCGGCCCTTGTGACAAAGCTGACAGGGTCGGAGCTGCTCATTATTCTCACAGACCAGGAGGGTGTCTACACAAAAGACCCTAGACTGCATGCTGACGCCACTCTCATTTCAAAAATCGAGCGCATCGACGATGCGATCCACATCCTTGCGCAAGGCTCTTCAAATCCTCATGGGCTAGGCCGTGGAGGGATGAAGACGAAAATTGAGGCAGCAAAACTAGCCATAGAATCGGGAGCTACCACGGTGATTGCTTCTGCAAAAGTGCCGGACGTCTTGATTCAGCTTGCGGCTGGAAAACCTATTGGAACCCTTTTTACACCATGCAAAATCTCCACTCATTAGGTGAGGAGGCTAAAAAGGCTTCACTCATCTTAGCTTCTTTGACAGCAGATCAAAAAAATAAAGCCATCCTGGCTATGGCAGAAGCGCTTTCTTTGCACAGCAAGCAAGTATTGGCTGCCAATCAAAAAGACATCCAAAAATCCACTGAGAAGGGGTCTGCCTTTATCGACAGACTATCTCTGCAACAAGGAAGACTTCAAAACTGCATTGAGGATATGAGGGCCATCGCTAGCCTTCCAGATCCTGTTGGAGAGGTCATTGAAGAAAAAACCTACAATGAGCTGCATTTTTGCAAAAAACGGGTTCCTATTGGTGTCTTGGGGGTGATTTACGAAGCAAGGCCCAATGTGACTATCGATATTGCAACGCTTGCATTCAAGACAGGCAATAGTGTCATCTTGCGTGGCAGCTCGGAGACGCTGGAGACAAATCAAGCCATTGTCAACGCCTTTCAAGAGGCTTTGTGCGATTTTCCTTGTGCCATTCAACTCATCACAACCCCTGACCGTGCGGCTGTGACGCAGCTTTTAAAAATGGATGCCTATATCGATATGATTATTCCACGCGGAGGCTATGCCCTGCACCAATTTTGCAAAGAACATAGCACCATTCCAGTGATCACAGGAGGTATTGGCATTTGTCACCTATTTGTAGAGGCTTCTGCAAAATTTATTCCCTCTGTAGAGGTCATTGTCAACGCAAAAACGCAAAGGCCTTCTGTCTGTAATGCTCTAGACACTCTTTTGGTAGAAGAATCCATCGCAAAAACATTTCTACCCGCCGCTGTGAAGGCGTTGCAAGAAAAAGGGGTGACTTTTGTCTTAGACGAAAAAGCATGGAATCTTCTGGACACGGAAAGGGAAAAAAACCCAAACCACTTTCGTAAAGCACAAGAAGCCGATTGGAAAACGGAGTGGTTGAGTCTCACTCTGGGCATTAAAATCGTAGAATCTATTGAATATGCTATCCAACATATCCAAAAATACAGCTCAAAACATAGTGACGGCATCTTGAGTGAAGATAAAAAGCAAATCGAGCGTTTTGTGAGCGCCATCGACACGGCCTGCCTTTATATCAATGCCTCCACACGCTTTACAGATGGGGGGCAATTTGGATTTGGGGCAGAAGTGGCGATTAGCACGCAAAAGCTCCATGCGAGAGGACCTATGGGATTAAAAGAGCTAACCAGCTACAAATGGATTGTGCAGGGAAATTACACTGTGAGGGGTTCGTGAATATTCGCATCATCGGTACGGGAAATATGGGATCGGGTCTGGCAACAGTCCTTGCAAAACATCACTCGGTGTCGCTTTATGACAAACACGCAGATAAGGCGCGTTTGGTAGCGCAAGAGACGGGGGCTGCTTTCTGTGAGACTCCTTTCGAAAAGCTGTCAAAAGACTCAATCGTGCTGCTTGCGATCAAACCTCAGGATTTTGACTCTTTCGTCAAAGAGTCCAAAGGGGCTTTAACGGGCAAAATTTTGGTGAGCGTGCTTACTGGTGTTTCTTTAGAAACTCTTGCGGCTTCTTTTTCCATTCCTGTGATGCGCATCATGCCAAATCTCGCCGTTAAATATGGTAAGGGCATCATTGCCTGTGCTTCAAAAGATGAGCTTTACAAAGAAGAGCTTCATGGTCTCTTCTCTCTTCTCGGGCTTGTGAAGTGGATTCCTGAAGAGAGCTTTGATGCGATGACTTCTCTCATTGGCTCTGGACCCGGATTTATGTGCGCCATTGTAGAGGCGATGGTGGATGCGGGCATTGCGATGGGGCTTCCCGCTTCAGACTCCTATATCCTTGTCAAACAGATGATTGAAGGGACCCTTTGCTTGCTTCAAGAAGATTTGCCCTCTGCGGTTAAATGGCAGATCACCTCGCCTGGAGGGACAACGATTGCGGGCCTGCGCGTCTTCGAAGAAAAAGGGGTGCGCAGTGGAATTATCGAAACTTTTGTAGCAGCTAAAGAGAAGAGTGGCCAGAACCGGAATTGAGGGAGTATGCAATCAGCTATTTATCCAGGTACGTTTGACCCCCCTACTCTTGGGCATCTAAATGTTATCCAAAGGGCTGCCGGAAGATTTGATAGATTGGTAGTTGCCATTGGGGAGAACCCATCTAAGGTTACACCTTCATTCTCTCTGGAGGAGCGGGTGCAATTTTTTAAGGAAATCACCGATCAATTACCGAATATCGCAATCTGTTCATTCAAAGGATTGCTGGTTGATTTTGCGCAGGCTCAAAAAATCGATATTATTATTCGTGCTATCCGGACCATCTTCGATTTTGAATATGAGACTTTGCAAGCACAGATGAATCGACAATTGGGCGCTGTAGAAACTTTCTACCTTGTCGTCGATGAAAAATATCGTTTAATCAGTTCTACGCTTGTGCGTGAAATTGCCTCTCATGGAAAACGTCTCCATGGATTTGTTCCTGCAGAAATCGAGGAGGCAGTTTTTCAGCGACTCTATCACAATCAAACATGACTTTCATTGCTATCCCCAAGAAAAGAGTGGCCAGAGCCGGAATTGAACCGGCGACACAAGGATTTTCAGTCCTCAAGGGACTACGATGTCACCCCATTTGCAAAAAAAGAA
>Ga0207128_1059_pt1 | contig 23688 bp, 17 predicted proteins | sample Alteio_BWMinHeat_18_FD_153522 | JGI IMG/M metagenome (GOLD analysis project Ga0207128, IMG submission 153522) | Enriched cells from forest soil in Barre Woods Harvard Forest LTER site, Petersham, Massachusetts, United States -... | ecosystem: Environmental > Terrestrial > Soil > Temperate forest >... | reverse complement strand
CCGTCAGGAGCACGGGCTAGCTGCTGCAAACAGTGTTGCGCTCGCCGTCGAATCTCCGGATCGGGATCAGCCGCCGCTTGGCTTAGCCTCGGCACCGCGGCCGGTCCCATGGCCAAGAGCTGGGCCGTCGCCTCTTCCCGGACGCTAAAGGATTCGTGTCCCAATAGGGGAATTAGCGGTGGAATCCGCTCGAACCTCTCGTCTTTCGGCATCAACTTGCGGAAAAACTGGAGCAGTGAAGGGCCGTCGGTCCCGATGTGAGCGGCTCGAAGCGTGAGCTCGTCGGCCGACAAACTCTCATTCTCGGCCGCGACCACGTTGCTGGCCAATGCCGACAACGCTAGCAGAATCCAAGCGGGCATGAGACGAGCGGGGCGTGCCAACGTCCCGGTAAAGCGAGAGGGAGATCGTTTAGCGCCTTGGGTGGCCGGGGCTTGGGGGGCCGGGACTGAGTCTTCGAAGCCCCGGATGCAATCAGAATCTTGGCGCTTTAGCCGGGGCTTCGAAGACTCAGCCCCGGCCCCCCGATCACGCTCGGGGCGCTGACGCAACCCCGCTCGCCATGATGCTGGAGACGTCATACTCCTATCTTAATCAATCACTTGCCGCAATTGCAGGGGATTTTCGACATCGAAGAGCGGGGAATCATGGATAGAGGATCAAGGGATCGTGCCGGCAAATGATTGACTGGCTGAACTTCCATCCTCGATCTTCTATCCTCAATCCTCCATCTTAACGTTGGTGGGAGACCGGTTGGATCGCGCTGGCGTCGCCGGCCAAATTGATCTCGATCTTGGCCACTTGCCGCTCGTGGGCCACCAGGTTGTTCATCATCTCCATGGCGCAAGCTTCGCGGACTTCCTCCTTGATTTTCTCGAAGTCCGAAGACGGGCCATTGGCCTTGCGATCGGTCACTTTGATCAAGTGCAGGCCGTAATCGGATTGAACCACATCGCTGATCTCGCCGACCTTCAAGGCGAAGGCGGCTCGGGCGATCGGCTCTTGAACGGTGTACTTGCGGAAAAAGTAGCCGATATTGCCACCGTCTTGTGAGCTGGGGCATTGAGAATATTTTCGAGCGGCCTCGGCGAAATCGAGCTTACCGGAAACGATCTCCTGGCGGAGTTTTTCGAGCTTGGCCCGGCTGTCCTTGACCTCATCGGGGGTAGTGCTAGCCGAGACGCGCAACACGATATGGCTGGCGCGGACCTTGATCTGGTCGAAGTAGTCTTTGTTCTCCTCGTAGTAGCGGCGCAGCTCGGCGTCCTTGATCTGCTGGCGGACGAAGCCGGCCCATTGGAGCATCTTGACGGCGTCGGCTTGGAGCTGGGCGGCGGTGAGGCCATTTTCCTTGAGAAAATCCGCCATGGTGCGACCCTGGGCTTTCAAGCCGGATTCCAGCTCCGCCAATTTCTTATTCACCTCCACCGGCGAGACCGGAGGGCCATTCTTACGCAGAAATTGCTGCACCAACCGGTCATCAATCAGCAAGCTCAGGGCTTCGAGTTGCATTTGCCGCCGCTGGACTTCCGTAGGCGGATTCGCCGTGGGCGGCTCGTGCAACAAAACCGCTTCCACTTCTTCAATCATAATCGGCTCGCCGTTGACCAGAGCGGCGGGTTTGTGGACGGGCTTGGCATGAGACTGGCCGACCGGAGCGACCTGTGCGACGGCCCCGCTCGCCCCGATCATCAACATTACCACACTTAGCAGACTTCCCCATTTCCTATTTTGCCCCTTCATCCCGTCCTCCTGCCTTATCGGCAACAAACCCACGGCAACCGTTCCGAGGCGGCTTATAGCGAGCAGCCTCATTCGAGGGGAGAGCAACTTTCGGCCACAACGCCGTTTTGCCGCGGCGTGCAGCGGAGCGCCCTATCCAGTTTGTTACAATGAAAAACAATAGGACACTGCAATGACTCCATCCTCCGCGACGGGACAGCGATTAGCTCCCCTGGCTCAAAAGCCGGCGGGCCAGCTATTGATCCACGAGATTTACCGGAGCATCCAAGGCGAATCGACCTTTGCCGGGCTGCCCTGTGTCTTCGTGCGCCTGGCGGTCTGTGACGCCCGGTGCGTTTGGTGCGATACGCCTCACGCTTTTACCCAAGGAAGCCTCGCCAGCATAGATGATGTCTTGAAGCGCGTCCTGGAATGCCGTTGTCCGCTGGTGGAGATCACCGGAGGCGAGCCGCTTCTTCAGGAGGAAGTCTTCGTTTTGATGACTCGACTGGCCGATCGAGGGCTGACCGTGCTGCTGGAGACCAGCGGCGCTCACGATGTCGGCCCTGTGGATCCGCGCGTGCACATCATCATGGATTTGAAATGTCCCGATAGCGGCGAATCGGCCGGTAATCGCTGGGCCAACCTCGATCTTCTCAAACCAAGTGGCCAGCTAAAGTTCGTCATCGCTTCGAAGGCAGATTTCGATTGGACGGTGCAAACGATTCGGGCTTATGACTTGGACCGCCGATTTACCTTGTTGCTAAGTCCCGTCTTCAGCCTGTCCCCGAATACCAACGCTGCGGCTGTTCAGCCCGCGGAGCTCGCACAATGGCTGCTGGAGTCCGGCCTTCAGGCGCGCTTGCAGCTGCAATTGCACAAGTTCATCTGGGATCCGCAAGCGCGCGGAGTCTAAAGACTGGAATCCGGCCCAAGGAATGTTATGATGATGCCACGCTCGATATTCTCGTTCCCACGCTCCGCCTGGGAACGCACGGCTGGCCGCTCTGCGGCCTGCGATTGCAACTATTTCCATCCGTTTCGTTCGACTCCAACACGGAGCGTGGGAACGAGATGAAAACTAACAAGGAGAAGCATATGGAACGTGGCAATCTCTCCCGCCGCGGCTTTTTGCAGCGGTCGCTGGCCGGCTTGACCGTAAGCGCCGGCCTGCCGCTCTGGTTTGCCCGCGAAGTTCTGGCCCAACAAGAAGAGCGCGTGCCTCGTAAGGGCCGCCGCGCTGCTGCCAACGACCGCGTCTTGATTGGCGCCATCGGCATCGGCAGTCCGGGTGGGCGCAATGAACAACTTATGCACGATGTCCTTGGCCTCAAGCGCCAGATTCAGTATGCCGCCGTGTGCGACGTGGATGGCCGCCATCGCGATCACGCCGCCGCCATGCTCAAACAACACGGCATGAACGTCCAGCAATACAAGGACTTCCGCGAGCTGCTCGATCGTAAGGACATTAACGCCGTCTTGATCGCCACGCCCGATCACTGGCACACGCTCGTCGCCCTGGAGGCCATGAAACGCGGCAAAGACGTTTACTGCGAGAAGCCGCTTACGCTGACCATCGATGAAGGCAAGGCCCTGGTCAAAATGGCTCAGGACAAAAAGACCGTCTTCCAGGTCGGCAGCCAACAGCGCTCGGACGCTCGTTTCCGGCTGGCCTGCGAGCTCGTTCGCAACGGTCGCATCGGCACGATCAAAACCGTGGAAACCCGCATCGGCGATGCTCCCACTTCGCCGCCCATTCCCTCGGTCGAGCCCCCCAAGGAGCTGGATTGGGACTTTTGGCTCGGCCCGACGCCGAAGGTCGATTACATGGAGCTAAAACAGGGAAAGGAAACCTACACGCGCTGTCATTATCAGTTCCGTTGGTGGTACGAGTACTCGGGCGGCAAGATGACCGACTGGGGCGCCCACCACAACGACATCGCTCAATGGGGTCTGGGAATGGACGGCAACGGCCCGGTGGCCGTGGAAGCCGAGGGCACCCCGCCGCCCAAGACAAACAACCAGTACAATTGCCATGCGCATTTCAAGGTGACCTACACCTACGCCAACGGCGCCAAGGTCGTGTGCGCTGACACGCAGTTGCCCGGCGCCCCCGATCCGAAAACCACGCAGATCACGCGCAAGGACGGCAGGGAACGTAATGTCGGGCACGACAACGGCATCCTCTTCGTCGGCGAAGACGGGAAATGGATTTTCGTGAATCGAGAGATAATCACAGCCAGTGACAAGAAGCTGTTGGATGAGCCGCTCTCCGGCGACGCGCAGCGGTTGGAAGTTTCCAATAACCACATGGGCAATTTCTTCGACTGCCTGGGCACGCGCAAACGCCCGATTTGCGATGTCGAAATCGGACATCGCTCGGTCACCGTCTGCCATCTAGGGGTCATCGCCTTGCGCAGCGGCATGAAACTCAAATGGAATCCGAAAACAGAGCGCTTTGAGGATGAGGAAGCCAACAAATGGCTCAGTCGCGAGATGCGAGCGCCGTGGAAGATTGAAACGTGAAGTTTGAGAATCGAGGATCGAAGATTGATGATCGAAGTTGGGAATGAAGATGAAGGCGAAGGCCGAACAAACAGAACATGGCAGCCCGAGCCGATCGTCCTCTACTCTCGATCGTCGATCTTCGATCCTCCATTCTCGATCTCTATGGACTTCTCTGACCGATGCTCAATTGCTGGCTCAATGCCAAGTCGATACCTATCGAGCCAGCGGTCCCGGCGGGCAAAAGCGCAATAAAACCAGCTCGGCGGTGCGGGTGCGGCATCCACCCAGCGGCCTGATTGTGATCGCTGAGGAGAGTCGCTCGCAGCATGAAAACCGCCTCCGTGCTTTGCGGCGGCTGCGCCAAGCGCTCTATCTAAAAATCCGAGACGACCTGGCGGCGGATTTGCTGACGCCGGAGGCCTTGCAACAGCGAGACGATTACCGGGAAGCGCGAACCACCAATGGCCGTCTGGATCTCGGACGCAAGGACCCTCGTTTCTGGCCCGCAGTTGGCGTAGTCCTGGATGTTCTGGCAATGGTTCAAGCTCGGGTCAGCGACGCGGCTCGAGTTTTAGGCATCTCAACGGGGAACCTCATCGATTTTTTGACCGTCGAACCCAAGGTGTGGGAACAAGCCAATATCCTGCGAGCGCGCTTCGGACAAAAACCGCTGCGCGACGATTGAAAACTCCCCGAATGCAAGTTGAACTAATAGCCCGAAGCGCTAGCAAGGCTTTCTGACCTCCCTTGCTAGCGCTTCGGGCTATTGGTTCACGGGGGCCGCGGACAGGTGGCGCAGCGTTTTCTATTTGCGTTGGAGACAGTATCATCATCTGGAGTATCGAAATATGATGCAGAGAATCGGGAATCCGAAAACAGCCTTTTCGGATTTCGAATTTCGGGTTCAACAGACTTATGCCTCAAGCCCCGGGTTTTAGCTGGATTGAGAAACCTCTGCTGGCCGCCATGGCTCGGCCGGAAGGGCCGGAGGACTTGGAATGGCTGCGGCAGCAGGGCCTCGAGCTGCTCTTGTCTCTGACCGAGGACCCGCCCCGCCGGGATTGGGTCAATAGCGCCGGCTTGCTTCTGGTTCATGAGCCGTTGACCGACATGGAGGCTGCAACGGAAGAGCAATTGAATCGTTGCGTGGCTACCATCGTCAAGGCCCACGAGCGTAAAATGGGGGTGACGGTCCATTGTGGCGCCGGCCTGGGGCGAACCGGAATGGTGCTGGCCTGCTATTTCATCGATAAGGGCCTAAACGCCAGCAACGCCATGGCCCGTGTCCGCCGTCTCCGCCCTGGCTCGATCGAGACGAAAGAACAGGAAGAAGCTGTCGTGCAGTTTCATCGAGAGAAAGAAACTGGAACTTAGCCCGTAGCGCAAGCAAGGTCCTTTATCGCGTTCGACTTCGGACAACGTTCGCTGATATTCAAGGAAACGTGACCATGACCGTTACCGAATTTTCTTGTCCGGCTTGCCGGGTCAAATTGACCTCCCCGAAGTCCTTCCCGGCCGGGAAGAGACTGGTCTGTCCGTATTGCGAAAGTCGTTTTTCTCTGCCGATGCCCATCTCCGGGCGGCCGGGACTGAGTCGTCGAAACCCCGGCGCTCTGTCTAAAGCCGGGGCTTTCCTTGGTTCAGCCCCGGCCACCCAGCCGGCCGCAGGGTCCGCCGTGCTTTCCCGGCCCCATCAAGTCGAGGTTGGACCCATACCGACAACCGCGGGCCGCGAAAGCATGCCGGCCTCGTCTCCTGCTCCTCCGACGCCTGATCTGCGAAAGATTTATCGAAGATTCGCTCTTCTTCTAATCGTAACCATCGTTGTCTTAAGTGCCGGGTTTGGAACGGCTCTATATTTCGTCGTGAAAAACCGCCCGGCGTCGGTTCCTGCCACCCAATTAGTCGCCAAGCAAGAGCAGGAGAATGACTTGCAGGCGAAGGAAAAAGAAGAGGAACGCCCACGAGCTGATTTTCGAAAGCTGATGGTCGAGGGTGGGACAGCGCTCGCCGACCACCGCTTCGAGGAGGCGGCGAAATCATATCAAAGCGCTCTCCAATTATTTCCCACCGATGTCGAGGCTGCCAAGGGGCTGAGCGCCGTTCGCACGGCTCTGGAGGAACGAGCCCGGGCGAAAAACGATCAGGAGAAGCGCCAGACCGAATTCACTCGTCTGATGGATCAAGGTAAGGAAGCCATGAAGGGCCAACAATTTGCGGCCGCGGCTCGAGCGTTCGACGATGCCTTACGGCTGATTCCTGAAAATGCGGCGGCGGCCAAGGCGTTTCATGAAGCCAGCGATGCCGTCCTCGCCCAGCAAACCGCCAAGAAAAAGGTCGCCGACTATGAGAGCCACATGACCGCGGCCCGCGCCGCCATGGTCGGCCAGCGCTATGGCGAGGCCCGCAACGAGTTCCTGGCCGCTCTGCAAAATAAGCCCGAGGATCCCGCCGCTCTCGAAGGACATAAGCAAGCGGAAAAGCGACTCAACGAATTACAGGAAGAGACTCAACGTCAGGCCGACTTCAATCGTCTCATGGATCAGGGCGACCGCGCTCTCCGCAATCGTCGCTACGAGGAAGCCGAGCGGGCTTACAACAAGGCGGTCGCGTTGCTTCCTCGCAACGTGGACGCTCGCAACGGGCTACGCGAGGCGCAAAAAGGTTTGGAAAAGATGAAGCAGGACTTCAACCGCCTGATGCAGCAGGGAGACCTAGCCATGCAGGCATTACACTTTAGCGACGCCGTCAGGGCTTTCAGTCAGGCGCTTAAACTGTTTCCGGACAGCGAGGCTGCCATCAATAAACTGCAGACTGCCCAGAAAGCTCAAGACGATTTGGGCAACGCGCAAGCCAGCTATAACCGGCTGATGCTGCAAGCAGGGGCGGCCATGCGCTTGGGGCGTTTCTCTGATGCAGCCCTGGCCTATAGCGCCGCCATACGGGTGGTGCCTGGCGATCTCGACGCTCTGGCCGGTCTCCGCAGCGCCCGCGCGGGCATGATGTTCGGCCCGCCTTTGGTTCCCGTCTTCCCCTAAGAGTCCGCCCTACCACAGCGCGCCATAAGCGGGTAGAAATGGCAAAAATCAGCGTTTTCCTCGAGCGCCAGACCACAGGATGCCATTTCTCGAATTTGGCGCGCTGTGGGAGGGCAAGCCGAAAACGTTTGATATGTCGTTCTTTTCCACAGCGCGCCATTTCCTTCTTTGGCGCGCTGTGCCAATTGTCCGAAGAGCCATTGAGTAGTGTGCTCCCCGCCACTCCCTAACCAGAACGTTGCTCAAGCTCGGCGTTACTGGCTCGTTTTTTCGGGTTGCTGGGACAATCGTTCTAGTGCACTCTTCGCCGCTATGGTTTCAGGGGCATGCGCGACGCCGCCGCCAAGAGTGGATAAGAGTTGACGCGCGTCCTTGGAAGCAATCTGCTCCAAAACGGCGATGGCTCGCAAATGGCGCAACAGCTCCGGGGATCGACTAACGGCGGCCGGCGTTTGCAGGAGCCCTTCCAGGCGGCGGCGAACTTCGGGAGTCGGCCGGCCTTCCAAAGCTTGGCGCACGGCGGGCTGGATGCCCGCTCCCAGCTTCTCCAATTCTCGCGATGCCGATTCGCGGACCTCGAAACGATCGTCATCGAGATCTTTGATGAGCTTCCGAACTCTGGCAAAATCGGCGTCTACTGCCGGCTTCAGTTGCTTTCGGAGATAAGCGACGGCTTCCTCGGGTGCATCGATCAGGTTCCAAATGGCCGCGTAAGCGACGGCTGGATCGGAATTGGCTAAGTCGGTCCACCACGCTGCGATCCGCTCCGGATCCCTCATGGTTGGCCTGGAACGATTCTCAAAAGCGGGGCTGAGATCCCAGACTAACAAGGTTCCATCGGGTTCACTGGTAGTAATTTGACGGCCATCAGCCGTCAATGCCAGCGTCATTGCCGCCAAGCCTGACCTTGCAGCGCGTTGGCCCTGCGGGAGCGGGGGGTTGGAACTCTTGGGAAGCTCTAAACTGTACCGATCTTTTCGAGAAGCCAGGTCCCAAACGCGAATGAAACTTTCATCCAGCGTGATGGCCGTCCGGTTGTCTGCAGCGAGGACCCAGCTATGGGCGGACTTGTCAGGCCCCTCGGTGATTTTCTTGCCGCTGGCGGTTTCCCAAACAACCAGGCCTCCCGGATTCGCTTGCGCGGCGCGGGCGGCCAGAAGCGTGCCGTCCGGAGACATCGCCAACTTGCCTACCCAGTTGCCGGAAATGCCGGCCAGCGTCTGACCTGTGGCCATGTCCATCAGGGTGATGCCGTCCGGGCTCGCATAAGCCGCGGTCTTGCAGTCCGGAGACCAAACCGCGTCGATGTTGCCAGCAATCGTAAACTGTTTGAGAATCCTTCCTGTATCCAATTCCCAGGTATCCATTTGATCGGATTGGCCCATGGGACCCCAGTTGCGCTGTAGAGTGGCCACGCGCCGGCCATCGGATGACAAATGGACGTGCTGAAGGTTCGTGGCATTGGGATTAGCTTTGGCGGTATCTTGAAGCTGAACCGTTTTGATTTTATTGAACGTGGCGGTATCCCAAAAGTGAAGTTGCCCGCTACCCGCTCCGGCAAAGAGCGTCTTATTGTCGGGAGAAAATGACAAACCCTGCACGTAGCCATAACCGGTATTATCGGCCAAATCCAGGGCCTGCAGTTTCTTTCCGGTGGTGGTGTCCCAGACGGTCAGCGGCTCGCCATAATAATAGGTTCCCGTGGCCAGCTTACGGCCATCGGGCGACACGGCGAGCGCGCTCGCCCCACTGTTCAAACCCGGATGGGCGTGCATCTCCTTTCCGGTGGCAACTTCCCAGAGCCGGATGCGGTTGCCGTTATTGCCCATCATCCACTTGCCGTCAGGAGAAAAGAAGACCTGGCGAACGCCTCCCTCGATGCGACGCCGCTCGTTACCGCTTTCCCGTTCGAGCAAGTAGACGTGCTTTTGATCGACGAAGGCGATCGTTTTCATGTCGGGGGAAAAATCCACCCACCAGAAAAAGCCGTTCGGCGGAGCTTCTTTTTGAAAGAGTTCTTTGCCGGTGGCGACCTCGAGAAGGCGAAAGGTGATTGGACCGCCCCCTTGCTTCATGCAAGCGACCGCCAGAAGCTTGTCATCCGGCGAGAAGGTGGAAATGCTCGGAGCGCAGTCGAAACGGCGGATTTCCTTGCCGGTGGCCGATTCCCAAAGAATCAGCGGGTGCATGAAGCCGCCGCCTGTGCCAAATGTCTTACCGTCATGCGAAAAATAGCCGTGGTTGGAACTGTCGATGCCGTTAAACCCCATCGCTTGAATGGGCAAGTTCAGGACGTGCTCCTTGCCTTCGGTCCAATCCCACAAGCTCACCGTGGCCGGACTGCTGTGCACCGCCAAGATTTTACCGTCCGGCGAAAAATACATGTAAGAGACAAAATTCTGGTTGCCGATGGGCAATTTTTTAAGCTCTTTGCCCGTGGCGACTTCCCAGAAAACCAGGGCCTGAGTATCCTGGGCCACCAGCGTCTTGCCGTCAGGAGAAAGAGTGACACATGTTCCGGGACCGGACGCGCCTTGCAGGTTGACATTTCGCATCGGCTTGCCGGTGGCAATGTCCCAATAGCGCAAGATGCGATCACCACCCGCCGAGAGGATAGTCTTGCCGTCCGGTAAATAAATGAGATCTGACAAGGCAGCATGTCGAAGCCGAATTGAGCCGATGCGAGCGATGGCGCCCGAAGGCAACGGGTCGCCATAGAGATCGAAGCGCGGCTCACTCTTGCCCGGGAGCGGATTCTTCTGATCGGCGGCATAAGCCCCACTAATCGTCGCCAACAACAGGAAAACGAAAGAATGGTTGATGATATTGGTCATGGCCTGTCTCGCAGATCATAAGGGGCGAATCCGGGGGATGAATGGCGAAGGTCGATTGTAAACCGGTTGAGGGCGATTAGCCAGTGAAAGACGAAACGCGAGGCGCAGGCGCGGCGGGTCGTGGATTCACCGGCCATCGTTTCTTGCCAGCGTGTCGAAATCATTTCTCTTATAGAAAGTCGCCGTGTCGGTCTTCTTGATAACAATCCAGCCGCTCGTGCGAAAGTAATCGTCGAAGGTGGAGCCGGTTCGCGTCAGCGCGAAATCGATCAGCGCGAAATCGAAGGGATGATGCATATCCTCCCACTGCTTGAACGCTAAGCGCGCGTCCTGTGTTCCCCGCTCCACTTGCACATATTCTTTCAACCACCGGTCGCCGAACAACTCGCATCGATCATCAACAAAGACCCGATAACCCGGCGTGAAGTAAATAAGAAACCCGCCAAAGAGATACTCGTTGAAGATCGGCGTTCCGTCGGGCCGCGCTTTTTGAAACTTCTTGAGGTCCGGGAGCAAATCCACCGGCCAATAATCCGGATCGAGCTTAGCGCGGCCGTGGCCGGGTGTTGCAAGCTCGACCGGACCCAGTTGGAACGTCCAAGCCGGAACTCGATAAACGAGCAGGAAAAACGCGACCAGAACCGCGGCGCACGGCAAGAGGTAGGGCGTCGGTCGAAAGCTTCCGTCCGGGCCAATCGATGACTCCTTGGCTGAGTAAACGAACAAATCGCTGCCGGGTCGAGCCAGCCAGCGTGCCCAGCGCGTCGCCGGCAGCATGTCCGCCAGCGCCACCGTGGCCGTCACCGCGAACAAAGGCGCGTGCCGGATGCGCGTGCAAGCCAAGTAAAACCAAACCAGAGGCAGCAGCCAGGTCACCCGCGGCCGGCCGGGAAACACGCCGGCCAACACGAAAACGTAAACAGCCCCGAAGCTCAGAATCATCAATCCTCCCGGACTGCGCGGATCGAGCGGGGCATGCTCGATAATCAAGCCGGGGAGGTCCGCTTTCATGATGATTTGCCAGGCGCGAGGCAGGTCGAGACCATAGGGGTTGATTAGAATCGCTATGCCGCAAGCGACGATCACCAGAGCCAAAGAAACGATCTGGCGAAATCCTGTGAACGGGCTTTCCCATCCGATGACGCGATACAAAGACCAGCCGGCCCAAGCCAGGATTAGCGTGGCCAGGCCTCCCAAGATGCCGCCGTGTACGTTGGTCCAAACAATTGAAAGCGGGATCAGCCAAAGTAATGCTCGAAAGCCGATTCGCCCCCTTTCAAAATCGCAGAACAAACCATACATGATTGCCAGGAAAACGATCGTCGCGATATGAGGACGGACGTGAAAATGAGACGAGCTGGCGGCAATCGTCAACATCAACACCACGCTCGCCAAGGCCCAGTGAAGACCCTCTCGAATCAACCGATGGGCCAGCCAGGTGTACAGGGCGGCCAGAATTGTCACCGTCGCCAATAACAAGCTGTCCAGGCCGTCGATCTTATCCACCAGGGCCATCGCGCATTCCCCGAGCCATTGGTGCGCGACCCATTTTTCACCAGCGAAGGTGAAGGTGAAATGATCTTGGTAGATGAGATGGTGCGATGACAACATCTGGCGGCCGACGACCGTATGCCAAAAGGTGCCGGGATCGCGAAAAAACCGGCTCCGCCCGCCGATCATCAGCATGAGCCAGATGATCAAGAAGATGCCGACCTCCGGCCGCCAAAGTTTTTTCAGGAAGGCCATCATTTTGCACTCAAAAGGCGCATTCAACAGTAGTTCTGGGCAACTCCAGTTCGTAGTCCTGCCTTTAGGCAGATTCGGCCGCACCGCCTAAAGGCGGCACTACGAACCCCTGGATTCATCTGCGCGCTTTTTCTCGCTCCAAGTTAGCAAGCTCTTGGAGATTCAACCCCTCATAAATACCGGCCAGGTTCGCATGAGCATCGCGATCCCCGGTGATGTCGTAAAGGTAAATCGAATGACCGATGGTTGTCAGCGGCGTTCGACTTTCCAGCCAACGGTAGCGATCACGTTCGGCGTCGAAATAGATCCCCTGCAAGTTTACGACGCTGATGGCTAAGATTTGCCGGCCATTTTCGGGCACGCGTTCATTCAAGTCCGGATCTTGGATATTCTCGACCCAAGCTGGAAGGTACTGATACCGGATGCCCCAGCCTGATGGTGGACCTGTGCCGAAATACGAAAGATAGATTACCGGAATCCCCTCACGCTCCATGTAAGTCTTGAGGCCCTTAAGATCTTGGCCCCAATCGAGGTTCGAGTCGCTGAGGTACCGATGCCCTTGAGCCGGACCTCCGATCAATTCAGTGAAATATGCCAACTGGTGAGGCGCGACCATCAGGGAAGAAGCGGCCGTCAATGCCAGGGCGGTAACCCCGCACATTCGCGAAAGCGCCAAGGACTTCCCCAAGTGGATCGTTCCCACTCGACCCGCCAGGACCAATAGAAAGGGATACACCGGCAGAATGTATCGCAATCCCAAGTTGACTCGCGTCACGACCATGGCCGCGAAGTAAACGGCGGGCGGCACGAGTAAGAACAAAGCACTCCGCCGATCTAAGCCCGCCCCGAACCGCCAGAGGAGCAGAGAAACACCAATCATGAGCAACGTTGCCACCGGAGTTTTGATGAGAAACGCCACCGGCAAATAAGCCAGGCGGCCGTGGCTGATATGCTCGCCCAGAAAATAAAAGTGCGGATCTCCGGCTTCGGCTCGGGCCATCTGGTAGCGAAGCCCCTGGGCCCAAACTGGAATGCCATAAATGCAATAAAACAGCGGGATCACCAAAAGCCCCACGAGGACTATGCGAAGAAAAGGAGCAAACGATTGACGTAATCGCGACCGAAAATCCAATCCCTCTTCTCCCTTTTCTTGTCCAAAAGCTTGGAGAAGAATGAGAACGCCAATGATGACGAACACCAGCAGTCCGGTGAACTTCGTCGCCAAGGTCAATCCGGCGGCGATTCCCACAGCCACAAGCCGACCCAGCGACGGTCGGAGCTGGTACTCCCAAAGCAAGTACATCGTGAGAAAAATGAAAAAGGCGATGGGCAAATCAGTGGTAACCAATCCCGAATGGGCGATCAGATTCGGATCGAAGGCCGCCAGGCCGCCGGCGAATAGCGCCGGCCAGGCGCCCCATAGTCGATAGGTCCACCACCCCACCAGGGCAACCAAGGCGGCGCCAAGAAAAAGATTCGGCAATCGAGCCATGCGCAGAATCTCCTCTGCAGAGACCGAGGAGTGATAGAGGAAATCCCGGCCGATCATCCATTCGTCGGCCTTTTGCCACAGCTCCGGCTGGGGATCGAAAGGGAGGTGAAATCGAAGGTAGACGGCCAGCCCGGCCAGCTCCTTCGACAGCGGCGGATGCTCGACGTTCAGCCGAAAATCTCCTTTGGCGATATAGGAGTAACCCGCCGCGATGTGAGCCGCCTCGTCAAATGTCTGGGAGTTGGCATCAATGAAGGCGTATCCCTGGACTAGGAAAGCCAACACGCCTAAGAACAATCCAACGAAGACCAGAGTTTTTCCCATTTAGCTAACTCGGGCCAGCGATGACGATTCAGAGCCGCGATCGTCCGGGACCGGGAGGTTCGTCGATCCTTTCATCACCATCCGCAAACCCAAATAACTCAACAACAGCGCGGGCGGCATCCACACAAAATAAAATGAGTCGACTCCGGCGACACTCAGCGCCAAAGCCGGTACTTCGATGGCAGCATAGACGCCGGCAATAATCGCCAACTGGGCGCGCGAGACTTGCTGCGCCCGAACCGCGACTTCGATGACCGGCAGGAGCAGCACGACGAGATCGAAAGGCCAAGCGCCATAAGGAGTCGTCAACAGGGAAACCAGCACCAGGAGAGGCAATTGCTCCGACCAATCCCAATCGTTTCTCCGCCGATACCAATAGGCGGCGACCCAAACCAAGCCGACCACTTGCGGAATCACTTGGAGCCAGAACTGGTCGGGGCCGAACACCACGCGCAGCAGCGATCCAAGGATCGGCGTGCGGCAATCGCGCGGCGAATGCACGGTCATGCAGTGCATATACTGATCGATCAGATGAGGATTGGCGCCGAGCAAGCAAGCCATGATAACCAGTACCGCCAGGAGGGCACCCGCAAAGACGGACCAACGTCGTTGGTGCACGCTCCATAGAAAAAGCGCCACCGCGAACACGCTAAACAAATGCGGCTTAATCGCCATCAGCACGGTTGCTATCCCGGCCGACCAACCGGAGTTGTAGATGCAGAACAAAAACCCCACGGTCCCCAAAAGAAGCAACGGGCCGATCTGCCCCATTTGCAAAACTTGGAGTGTGGGCACGAAGCTGAGCCCGACGATCCAAGCCAGCCAACGCCGGGTCGGCGCGCCGCCATAAATCCGCCAAATGGCATCCGCGCACAGGATCACCAGGCCAAGTCCGAAAACAAACCACATCAATCGACTTATTGCGAAACTCGCTTGGGCGAACGGCATGATGAACACCAACGTCCAGGGCGGGTTGAACATCATCAATGGCATTTCTTCACCGGTTTCCGGCGACAAGTACGGCTCCATGCCCACGGATTTCTCCAACTCGAGCATGGCGTCCCACGAGTAAGAATTGCCGCCGGTCAGGCATAGACGTCCCGCCGCCCAATATTCCACAAAGTCTTTAACCGGAAGAAACGACTTGTCGCTCAATCGACTAGATTGCAGAACCAAGAAAAGCAGGCCCGCCGCCAGCGCCGCCACGAAGAACACGAGGCGGAGCCGACTGGTGGATCGGGGAGCGGCAGGCTGTGAGTTCGATTGCATGAGATTCGTGAGTGGTGAGTAAGTGAGTGATGAGTGGTAAATATGGCTTGCGACCACTCACTACTCACCACTCACTAGGCTTAGGCCAACTATAGGTCACAGCCGCGCGGCACGCAACGACAGATACCCCGCCAGCAGGGCCGGCGTCATCCAGATGAACCATATGGAAGTGACACCCGCTAAATTGAGAACGAGGGCCAACAAGTCGATGGTCAAATAGATTGCCAGGGCCGGGACTCGTAGGCGACGCTCATGGAACGCCCAGACCGCCGCTTGAACGATCGGCAGCAGCAAAATCACCAGGTCAAAAGGCCAGGCGCCATAGAAAGTGGTTAAGAAGGAAACCAAGACCAAAAGCGGCAACTGGTCGCCCCAGTTCCAAAAGCTGTGGTGCTTGCGCCAATACACGCAAAGCCAAACCAAAGCAGGAACAGCCGGCACGAACTGAAGCCAAAATCGGTTTTCACCCAGAAGCAGCCGCAAGATCGACCCGATGGTGAGCGACACCCATTCTTCCGGCGGGTGATGGGTTACGGCTAACCAATACTGTTGGCAAACGCTCGGATTGCAAAGCATCGCAATAGCCGTCGCAATCAGTCCCGTCGCAATGCCGCCGAGCAAGACGGCCCAACGCCTTCGTTCCACTGCCCAGAGCCCCAAAGCAATCCAGAAAAGAAACAACAAATGCGGCTTAATAGCAATCAAAACGCAAGCCGCGCCAGCCAAGAACAGAGGTAATGGCTTGGGTGCCATGCTTTCGCGGCCTTCGTTTGATCTAGGTGGCTCCTCCTTCGCTTCCTTGGGCCGCGAAAGCATGCCACCCTCCCCATATGCCTTCCTCTCAAAATGCAGGAAACCGACAATCCCCAAAAGAATCAACGGACCGATCTGTCCGGCCCGGAGCACGATCAAGGTTGGAACAAACGTCAACGCCAAAGCCCAGGCCAACCACCGATAGCCCGCCGGCCCCTGATAGTAACGCCAGGCCCAGTCCGCGCAGAAAACAATGACTCCCAGATGAAGCAGCAGCCACAGCAATTGACCCAGTCGCGCGTCGAGCAGCCCCAGCGGCATCACCACTGTCAAGGCCCACGGCGGGTTCCACATCATGACGGCAGTTTCGTTTCCGACTGAATCGACAGGAAGGGCAGTCCGGCCGGCCTCCTTTTCGAGAGGAAACAGGTTGGCGGCATCGTAAGGATTTTCCCCCTGGGCATTGAGTCTTCCGGCGGCCCAATACTCGACAAAATCGTCCGGCGGCATGATCGAACGATCGGCAAACAAGCGGCCGACCTGTTGAACTAACAACACGGCCGCCAAGAGCACTCCCGCACCTGCCAGAATAAGCCGGAAGGGGGATGCTTTAGGTCCGCGCGAAGGAGATGCTTCCATCAGAAGATAAAGAAGAGAAAGCTAGCCGGGCACCGAGCAAGTATAGCTCAGTTCGCCTCATGATAGGGCTTGTGAGCCTCGTAGAGCAGAAGGCGTTCGCGAGCCTGTTCGGTAGCCGATTTGCCGTAGATGTCGGAGAAATCCAGGGCGCGGGATTGCCACTTGACGGCGTCAGAGAATTTTCCGGCCTCGGCATAGGCGGCTGCCAACGTGCCCAGGCAGAACGGATCTTTCCAATTGGACAGCTCGCAGGCGCGGATGCCGTACTCCACCGCCTTTTTGCTTTCCCGCAATCGAGCTTTGGCGCAGGTGGCCCAAAGCCAGGCCAGATTGTTGTAGGCATTGGCGGATTTCGGATTGAGCTTCACCGCTTCGAGGTAGTCGGCCAGGGCTTTGTCACAATCGCCAGTCTTTTCCAAAGCCAGGCCGCGGTTCTCGAAAGCGCGGGCGAACTGCGGTTGCAGCCGGATGGCCGTGCTGAAATCGGCGATGGCTCGCTTATAATCCTTCATCTCATAGTAGGCGGTTCCCCGGCTGTTGTAGGCCAGCGCGAATTTCGGGTGCAGCCGAATCGACTCGGTATAATCCGCCGCTGCCTGCTCGTAGCTCCCCTTGGCGCGATAGGCGTTGCCGCGATTGTAATAGGCGTCGCTGTCTTTCGGATTGAGCTTGAGAGCTTGGTTATAGTCGGTGATGGCCCGGTCGTAATCTCCGCGCGCGTCGTAAGCGTAGCCGCGGTTGCTGTAGGCATGGGAGTCGGAGGGGTTGAGCCGGATGGCCTGATTGAAATCGACGATGGCCTTTTCGTAATCCCCTTTGCCGGCATAAGCGTTGCCGCGGTTGGCGAACGCAGCCGCCTCGCGGGGATGTTGGCGAATTTCCTCGTTGAAGCAGGATATGGCCAAATCGTAATCCCGATTGGCCAAGGCTTCCAATCCTTGCTGGAAGTTATTTTCTTGCCCAAAGGCCACGGCGGACGTCAAAAAAACCGCCGCCAGGACGACCATCCACCGCATGGCGATCATGCGCTTTCCTCGACAAGAGCCGATCCATATACCGCGCTCGAAGTGTAAGAAGACCGCCCGAAAAAATCTACAGAGGCCGGGAAAATTGGGACACCATAGAACCCGCTGCCGTCGGAATTGATAAGCTGGGCAAGCGAAAGAATTTGCAAAACCTGGATTGCACAAGTGGCGAAGAAGGTTTAACATCAACCCTGCTGCCTGTATACCTGCCTTTGCGTTTCACTTTTCTCCTACCTGGTTGCTTGAAAGGGGGGCCTGCCATGTTAACCATTTGGGGTGAGAAGCAGCGGTTTTGCGACGGCGTCACGCGCCGTGGCTTTCTTAAGATCGGCGCTTTTGGCGCCGGGCTGACTTTGGCGGAGATGTTGCGGCTGAGGGCGTCGGCCGGCACGGGCTCCTCCCCCAAATCCGCCATCATGATTTATCTGCCCGGCGGTCCGTCGCACATGGACATGTACGACTTGAAGCCGGACGCGCCCAAGGAATTCCGCGGCGAGTTCAAACCCATTCCCACTAATGTCCCCGGCGTGCAGATTTGCGAGCTGTTCCCGTTGCAAGCGCGCATGTGGGACAAGCTCGCCGTCATCCGCTCCCTGGTGTCGGTCGAGGAGCACTCCGATTCGCTGGTGATGACGGGTTACAGCGAAAACACCAATCGGATTGCCCACCATCCCTCCTTCGGGGCGGTGGTCTCCAAGCTGCGCGGCTCGGCGACCGACATCCCGCCGTTCGTCAGCTTGCGCGGATCGACGGTCGGCACGGAGCCGGGCTACCTCGGCGTCGGTCATCGGCCTTTCACTCCCGATGGTCCGGGAGTCAACAACCTGCGTCTGGCCAGCGGAGTGAACACCAAGAGTGTCGTCGACCGCAAGTCGCTTCTGCACACCTTCGATTCCATCCGCCGCGACATCGACGCCTCCGACACCATGCGCGGCATGGACACCTTTGCCACTCGGGCTTTCGACATGGTCGCTTCCGGCACGGTGCGCAAGGCTTTGGATCTGACTCATGAAGACCCACGCGTTCGCGATCGCTACAAAGGAATCGAGTCGTTCTTGACCGCTCGCCGGCTAATCGAAGCGGGTGTCGGTTGTGTGACCCTGGCCATCGGCGGCTGGGATACTCACAGCAGCAACTTCAAGACGCTCAGACAGCAACTTCCACAAGTGGACCGAGGAATCGCCAACCTGATTCAAGACCTCTACGATCGTGGCTTGGATAAGGACGTGGCGACCGTGATGTGGGGCGAGTTTGGCCGCACGCCCAAGATCAACAATAGCGACGGCGGCCGCGATCATTGGTCCCCGGTCATGTCCGCTTTGGTGGCGGGCGGCGGGCTCAAGATGGGTCAAGCCATCGGCGCCTCCAGCAGCCGCGGCGAGCATCCCAAGGATCGACCGCTCCAAGTCCCGCAAGTGCTGAGCACGCTTTACCATGCCCTCGGCATCGATCCGGGGCAAACCTTCCCCAACGGCAACGGCCGACCCATGTACATCCTCGACGATCGCGAGCCGGTCATAGAACTTCTCTAACCCACTTGCGACTTCGCCTATCAAACTTCCGAAGTCTCCGAGACTTCGGAAGTTTTTTGTTGATTCTCGATTTCACTTTTCTCACTGCGCTCTACCGATCGCCGGAGGAACAAGTACATTGCCCAGCTCAACACGCAAAGAACAAGGAAACCTACTTGTACCCGAATCATCGGCCAACGGATTTGTTCCGGTATGGTAGGCCGACCCAGCCACCAGTAATAAAGGGAACAGAATAGGTCTAGGAGAATCACTAATGACGGTAATAAGACGGTAAGACCCATTCGGAATACGCGGTGACAACGTTCTCGGTGGCGACGGTAAGCTTCCGGCTGACGTAACCGCCACTCCTGATAGATTGCGTGAAGAAGCGCCTTAATGTCATCCTTCGAAAGTCGAACGAGGATTCTTGTTCCCGTTGTGGCCCGCAGTCCCCATGAACCGATTCCTTCGAATTCCGGCCAAAGAATCATCGCCATCAACTCTCCGCTTTCATTGAATTCTCGGATCCCTTCCTGATCAACGAGGTATGCCCTGCCCCAATGTTGTGAAAAAAATTCCGTAGCCATAGTAACTGATTTACGCCACCACTGACTTGTGCCTCGCTCCTGTTGGTGATTATAGGTTGCCCAACTGCAATTGCCCATTTCACGCTCTATCTGATAAATTCGGCATTCGATAGAGGGAAAGAAACTCCGCCGCAAGGAAGCGCTATGAGTTCTGGATCGGTCCCGGATGGCTCTTGGCGGGCACTCTTTTTGAGCGCCGCGAATCACCAGCGTTGGTTCGTGGCCGGTTTGCTGGTTTTCTTTTTTCTCCTCAGCATTCAGTACAGCTACAAAGCGGTGGCCGGCCGATCTGCGTTTCTCCGCTGGCGCACGCAGATCGAGCATCTGGACGACGTCGATATCTATCAGCGCTTCAAATATCCCAATCCGCCTATCATGGCGTTGTTGTTGGAGTGGCTCGTACGTCTCCCGCCGGTGGTCGGCTCGCTCACTTGGTTCTATCTGAAAGTGGCCATGACGCTCCTCGCCTTCTACTGGGTATTTCGCCTGGTGCCGGGACTGGGGCCGCCTTTTCCGCCCTGGGCCAAGATTGTCACTATCTTGCTAAGCCTGCGGCCCATCATGGGCGACCTCTACCACAATAACGTCAATATCTTCATCTTGTTTTTGCTGGTAGGATCGCTCTTTGCCTTTTCCCGCGGCCGACACGCGACCAGCGGCGTGATCCTGGCGTTGGCCATCGCCTGCAAAGTGACGCCGGCTCTGTTCATTCCTTATTTTTTGTGGAAGCGCGCCTGGCGCGCACTGGCTGGCTGCGCTGTGGGGCTTGTCCTTTTCCTTTTGATCGTCCCCGGCCTTTTCCTGGGAATGGATCGCAACTTAGGGCTGCTGTCGAGCTGGGAAAAACAAATGATCGAGCCGTTCGTCGTTAACGGCGTCGTCGCTTCGGAGCACAACAATCAATCGCTACCGGGACTTGCCTACCGGCTTCTCACGCACAGCCCATCATCATCGAAGTTTGATTACGCGCTTTGGAAATACACGCCGCAGGAATACAGCAATTGGCTGGCTCTTACTCCCAAGACGGTCCAGTGGTTTCTCAAAGTGTGCATGGCGGCTTTTGTGTTGTTGGTGATCTGGAGCTGTCGCACAAAAGTGGCTAGTGGCCAGTGGCCAGCGGCTAGAGAAGAAAAGCCAGCTCCTTACTTACTAGCCACTAGCCACTGGCAACTAGCCACTACCAATTGGCCTCTCGCTGCCGAGTTCAGCCTTATCGTCCTCGGCATGCTGCTCTTCAGCGAGCGGACTTGGAAACATCACTGCGTCACTCTGGTCCTGCCCTGTGCCGTGATTCTTTATTACTTAGCGGTCGAGCGCCCGAACCTAACCCTTCGCTGGTTCCTGATAGGCATCCTATCAAGCGTGACGCTCCTCATGGCTTCCACCAGCATCAATGGCCTGTCCACCTGGTGGGATAAGGGCGCCAAGCTCGCCCAAGTCCACGGCGCTTACGTCTGGGCCTATTTGCTGCTGATTCTGGCCTTGGTCGTTCTTCTCCGTCGCGGTTCAATTCAATCGTCCGCCGAAGTCATCGGTCTTCGGTTGCGGTTTTCAGGTTTGATCCCTCGGTCCGTGTTCGAATTCCCCGAGCGCGAACCGATAAATCCCACTGAAAGCCGCACTGACTTCATTCCTTTATCAACGCAAAGAAATCCTCCCGCGTAATATTGTCCCCCGTCAACACCACACAGATCGGTTGTTCTAATCCTTCAAGGTCCTCTCTCGCATATGCCAGCGTCACCGCGCTCGACGGCTCGACCAGCATCCCTTGCTTGTCAAACAGCTCGCGCATCGCTGTGCGAATGTCCGCATCCTGAATCAGATGAATCGGGATTTTCAACTCGTCGATCCGCTTCTGCACTTTGACATGCGGCACTTCCAGGACCAGACCGTCGGCGATTGTCTTGCTCCGAGCGTGGTTGAACTTGGCATAAGTCGGATAGTTGTACGCCTCGCAGCCCACCAAGGCGAGCGGTGCGTGTGAACGCCCCCGTAACGCCTGTCGCAAGAAATATTCGGTTAATCCCATCAACAATCCGCCGCCGCCTACCGGGAAGACAAGCGACTTGCATCCCGGCAACGCTCGGATAATTTCTTCAGCGATGACCTGATAGCCGTCGGTCCAGTCGGCGTCGAGGTGAGGATGAACGAAATAGCCTTGGCGCTCCTGGGCGACTTGCGTGGCCCGGTTCAACAGATCGGTTCCGCCGCCGGCTACTTTGATCAACTCGACGCCCAGTGCCTGGAGCTTCTCGTCCTTCGCCCGGCCGATGGTCTGCGGCACCACGCCGACCATGGAGAAGCCAAACGCCTTGGCCGCCAGCGCCGCCCCGAGCGCGGTGTTCCCCATCGAGGGCACCACCAGCAGCCGGTTCCCGCTCTCTCGACTCAACTTTGTCAGTAAATGCGCCGCGCCCCGATCCTTGAAACTTCCCGACGGCGACAGAAACTCGCACTTCGCATGAACTTCCCGGTCGGGAAAGAGATTCCCCAACCTCACCAGCGGCGTCGAGACGGTGGTTGTTGTCATTGTTGGCCCTCAGAACTACTTTATGCAACTGACTATCCCGCGCGTATCTCAAGCACCATTTTGCGAGTTTGTGCTTGGTTGACGCCAGAACTTTGTTATATATACTGACGTTCACATATTCGAGATGCTTCATCAAGAGGAGCAAACCTATGGACCAGCTTGAAGTGCAGCCGAGTCAATCCACGAACAATATCCGAGACGCCGCTCTTCGAAGCCAACTCTTGACCAGACGAGAACGGCTCCACGCCGCCATTCCCAGTGTCCCCAACGCCGAGGACGTCCGAGAGCTGCTCCGCGAAGTGGACTCCGCTCTGGAGAGGATGCAGGCCGGCACTTTTGGCATCTGCGAAACTTGCCACGATTCCATCGAAGCCGACCGGCTTCTGGTCGATCCCCTGTGCCGAAACTGTCTCGATCACTTGTCGCCGGCCGAGCAGCGTGCCTTGGAGCGCGACCTCGATCTGGCCTTTCAAATTCAACAGGGATTGCTTCCCAAGCGACAACTGGCTTCCGACGGCTGGACGGTGGCGTACCATTACGAGCCGGCGGGTCCGGTCAGCGGCGATTATTGCGACTGGATCGCCGGAGAGAACGGCGCCTGCTTCTTTGTCGGTGATGTGACGGGAAAAGGCGTGGCCGCCTCGATGCTCATGGCTCAACTTTATGCCATCTTTCGCAGCTTGGCGGCGGCCACGCAATCGCCAGGCGAGCTGCTGGCAAGGGCCAACCGGATTTTCTGCGACGGAACGCCGTTCTCTTATTTCGCGACAGTGGTTGGCGGCCGGATCGGCCACGCCGGTGAAGTCGAGATCAGCAACGCCGGCCACTGCCCTCCCCTGCATGTCCACGCCGGCGGCGTCGCCTCAATCGCATCCACCGGCATGCCTCTCGGCATCTTGTGCGAGACGGAGTACACCTCTCAGAAACTTACGCTTGCCAAAGGCGACAACCTGGTCCTCTATTCCGACGGACTCACGGAAACTTTTAACACCTCCCGCGAACAATACGGCGCCGGACGACTTTCTCGCTTGCTCGAACAACAATCCACCTTGTCGCCGCAACAACTCCTGGCCGCCACTTTGGAGGATTTGAAAAACTTCCGTACCGGCGCTCCAAGGACGGATGATTTGACGATCATGATTATCCGCCGGGAAGGTTAGTCGCTAGTCAAGCGAACACCACTTTGTCACTTGTGACTGGTTTGTTCGTTGGTAAAATCGAGGCAGGGTCAATCGAAAATGGAATGGCGACGTTTGGAGCAAATGCATGGCCTCTGCCACGATCAAGTTATTCCTTCCCCATGGCGATGGCAGGCGGTTGCGCACTGCAGAGATTTCGAACTGGAGTGGCAAGGCACTCGCGGCCCCGCGAACTGACTTTGATAGCTTTCTCGCACGGAAGGAGTTGAAAGGGTCCGGCGTGTATATCCTCGCTGGGACCGACCCGGCAACAGCTAAACCTACTGCATACATTGGCGAGGCAGAAGCGCTTGTAGACCGTCTCAAAACTCACAAGAGCTTGGACTGGGTCACGGTGTTCGTCTTTGTACAAGATGAGAATCTGACAAAAGCTCATGTTCGATACCTAGAGGGGCGCCTTATCGATCAGGCGAAAGCTGCCAATCGCTTCATTCTCCAAAATGTCCAGTCCAGCGGTGCCATGCTGCCTGAAGCCGACCGCTACGCTATGGAAGAGTTCCTTGAAAAGGTT
>Ga0207128_1058_pt1 | contig 24052 bp, 18 predicted proteins | sample Alteio_BWMinHeat_18_FD_153522 | JGI IMG/M metagenome (GOLD analysis project Ga0207128, IMG submission 153522) | Enriched cells from forest soil in Barre Woods Harvard Forest LTER site, Petersham, Massachusetts, United States -... | ecosystem: Environmental > Terrestrial > Soil > Temperate forest >... | reverse complement strand
GGGGTATGGCCTGCCGGCCGCTTTGGGGGCCAAGGCCGCCTTTCCTAAACGCGTGGTGGTGGCGGTCACTGGCGACGGCGGTTTTCTCATGAGCGGCATGGAGCTGGCTACTGCCGTGCAAGAAAAACTGCCCGTGATCGTTATCCTCATCAACGACCAGAGCCTGACCTTGATTAAGGCCATCCAAGAGCGCCGCTACCAAAGCCGCTTCCTCGGCGTCGATCTGCTCAATCCGGATTTCCGTCTCTTGGCTCAGGCGTTCGGTGTCCGCTATTGGCGCGCCGACAACGACCCAGCTTTCGAAAGCGCCCTTCGCGAAGCCATTTCACTAAAAGAATCGGCCCTGATCGAAATCCAACTACCGCGCTAGCGGTGACAAGTTTTCAACTTGCCAAGTTCCCGGGCAATGATTTACTCTGCGCTCACTTGTTCCCCCTTCTTTCGATCCGTCCACTTCTCCCAAGGCACGAGCGGCAGGTACAAGCACAACATGTAAAAGGAGAACAATCCTAGTTGCAGACTGACGGCCAAGCCGATGTGAAGCAGGACCCCGACCCATAGAGTGAGAGTGCGAAAAGGCCGCATGGCCACCAAAAGCGGAAAGAGCAGCTCCCAAAAAAGGACGAGCCACGTCAGCGCCTGGATACACGGGTAGGGGAGCGGCAGCTGGGCAAACGACCAGCGGGCCCATTGGACATTGCCCATAACGTACTGCAATGTCTCACCCGCCCGCCATCCCGGGCCGACCAACTTATAGAACCCGTTCAAGAAATAGATAAGAGCCATTTGGATAAAGAGCAAGCGCAAAGCCCAGGGCGAGATAAGAACGGGAGTGATGAGTGATGAGTGATGAGTAATGAGTGGAGCAGGCCGGGCCTTTCTGCGTCGGAAGAAACTATCCAAGGACCAAACGGCGCCGCAAGGAGTCAAGATCAGGTAAAAGAGAACGATATTGCGAATGCGGTCGCCGCCATTGTGCAAATAATAATTGAGATTCAAGATGGAGATCGAGAGGATCCACGCGACGAGGGCGGCCCAGCGCGGCTGCCAGCCGACCAATAGCCAGACCGCCGACCCCGCCCAAGCGAGCAGCACCGGCAAGAAGAGTCGACTGTCTTCGATGCCGCGAAGCGCCGACCAATGCCAGTGGCCTTGGCTCCGCCCAGCAAAAACTTCCGGACTGCCCAAGCTGCCGGCGCCGAAGAAGTCGGCATAATGCGGTAAGTACTGGACGAGCACATCCACGAGCAACACCAGGGCGAAGCCGATGCGCAAGGCTGCCAGCCGTTCCGCCCGAACCGGCTCCGTCCACCACGACCAGCGCGACAGCGGCCAAGGAAGCCAGGGATCGACGCCGACCCGACCGGGAATTGGCGATTCGCATTTTGCAATTTGCATTTTGCAATTCTTTTCTCTTTGCCGCAATTGTACCTCATTGGCCCTGATTGTCAGAATCGTGGGTAGTGGGTCACCGAATCGTGCGGCATATATTCATATCCTCAATCCTCGGTTATTATCTAGGATGCGTTTGTCCAAGGCCTCCTTCAGGTTCCCCCATGCCCGACAGCAAACAAGACAATTTGCGAGCCCTGGTCGAGGAGTTCCGACGGGCGCTGGAGGACTGCGAGGATTTGTACGTGTCGGCCGCCCAGGAGTGCGCCCGCTTGCACCCGGAATCGATCGGCGGTCCGCGGCGGGAGTTCATGGAGCGGATGATCGATCTTCACCGAGGGCTTATCCTCAAGATCTTCATTGCCGTCGCCTTCGTCGACCACCAATGGACTCGTGAAGATCTGGTCCTGGCCCGGTCCATGTTCGAGCATCTCTGGGCTCGGAGATTGGATGAGGAACAAACTCGACAAACGCTCACGCATTTCTTGGGACAGACTGGCTTGACCTGGGACGCCTTGCTCAACCCCTTCGATCGGTTGGAGACTTTTCGCGAGCGATCCGATCAAATCCAAACCATGGTTATGCGCATCGCCAACCTGGTGGCCAAGGCTGACGGCCGGCTAGCGCCGGAAGAAGAGCGGCAACTGCAATGGATCCAAGCGGAGATGCGTCGGGTCCTGGTGCGCCTGCCGTTGGCCCCGGCCGAGCCGGAAACGCCGATCAAGGCTGTCGGGTCCCAAGCCGTGCAAACAGACAACTTCGAGATTGGCGCTGCCGCGCCCCCGGCCGCTCTTGCCCAGGGACAACTTTCTCTACGGAAGACCGTGCAAGTCGAGGCGGTTTCCGCGGAGCAAGTATTGGCGGAAGCCCTCGTGGAGCTGGACGGGTTAATCGGCCTGGACGCCATCAAGCAAGAAGTGCGCGGCTTGATTAATTATCTCAAGATGCAAAAAGCCCGGGCCCAGTTCGACCTGCCCCAGACGTCGATCACGCTCCATTCCGTGTTCAGCGGCAATCCGGGAACCGGCAAGACGACCGTGGCGCGTTTGCTCGGGCGCATCTTCGGGGCCATGGGCATCCTGGCTCGCGGTCATCTCGTCGAAACGGATCGATCCGGCCTGGTGGCGGAATATGCCGGCCAGTCCGCGCCCAAGTCCCATAAGAAAATCGATGAGGCGCTCGACGGCCTATTGTTCATCGACGAGGCCTACAGCCTGGTCGCGGAACGAGGAGAGGACCCGTACGGCCTGGAGGCGCTGCAGGTATTGCTGAAGCGGATGGAAGATAACCGCGATCGCCTCGTGGTCGTCCTGGCGGGATATCCCGAGCCGATGGACAACCTGCTTTGCAGTAATCCGGGCCTATCGTCTCGATTTAGCCGGCATTTCAGCTTTCCGGATTACACGGCCGCGGAGCTTGGCCGCATCTTTCAGACGCTGTGCGGCAAGAATCGATACGAGCTGCCCGCGCTCACGCGCGTCAAGCTGCTATTAGGTTTTCAGTATCTGCTCGATCATCGAGATGAGAAGTTCGGGAACGGGCGGCTGGCCCGGAATGTATTCGAGCAGGCGATCGAGCGCCTGGCCAACCGCATTATGGGAAGAGTGCCGTTGACGCGCGAGCTGCTCGTGACGCTCGAGCCGGATGATATCCTGATGTCCGACGTCCCGCCTGAAACGTGGCATGATCTCGATTCGGACCAGCGCCATTTCCGGGCCATTTGTCCAGCCTGTAAGCATGTGGGCCGCGCTTCCCAAAGTCATCTCGGAAAACAAATCCAATGTCCCGCCTGCCGAAAGAATTTTCTCTTTGAGTGGGGCGACGTGCAAACGGACTAAGTGCGGTAACAGATCGTGCATCGTAGGGACAAGCTGCCAGCTTGTCCGCTAAAACGAAGCTGGCAAGCTGGCAGCTTGCCGCTACGTTGCGGCGGATCTATGCACGGCGACATGGAATTCGCCTGACCCCTTGTCCGGTTTTCTCGCCGTTTTTGCATAACCCTATAGAGGAGTTGCAAACAAGGAGTGACAGTCATGGGCAAGAAATCGGTCGCTGTGGACATGCTGATTGCCGGAATGTTGAAATTGGGTTCTTCACACGCCGAACGAGAGAACGTGATCGCGTTCATCCGGTCGTGTTACTGCGGTCGGGTGTTGGATTATGATCTGGAGATCGCACTAGCTTCCCTGGCGCGACTGACCGAAGAGGAGCAGCACGGCCTGATCGTCTGGGCGATCATGAACGAGGAAGCCAGTCAACGAAAGCTGCGCGCCAGTGCTTGAAGTCGTTTTGCGCAGCCGAACAAAGGTTGCGGCTGGAGCCTGATTTATCGGTTCGCGCACCCCGAATGCGAACGCTAACGATAAATCAACTTGCGAAATGAGCTTGCTCAGGCAACCCGCGTCTCGTAGCCGCTCGCCATCAACTGAAGGATTCGGGCCACCTCGGACAAAGGAAACGGCTTGGAGAGGACGTGGGCGGCGCCGCCGGCGAGCAGCTCGTCCTGGGTATATTGCCCCAAGTCCCCACTCATAAAACAGCAACGGATGTCGGGGGCAATGGTCCGCAGAACGCCCAGCGTGCTGGGTCCGTCCTGGTCGGGCATGAGAACATCCAAAAGCACGGCCGCAATGCCTTGGCGGTTGGCCTTATAGATTTCGACGGCCTCCTTGCCATTTTTCGCGGTCCATACCGTGAAGCCGTAAAGCCCCAGGCCTCTTCGGAGGAAATCAAGGATCGCCGATTCATCGTCGGCGATAAGGACACCAGGAGAGGGCGCAGAAGTTGCAGAAGTCGGCGCGGATTTGGCCAGCCTTGGCAGCATGGCGGCTCCTTCCTATTGGCAAAGCGGGCGGCTTTGAAGGTGATAGTTTAACCGTATCACCATTCCGGATACAAGCCAATTTCAAAAGATTTTGTCGCCTTAGCAGCCACAAGCTGCTACCTTTTCTTCTCACGCTCCCAAACCATGAGGGTGTGTTCGGAGCCTTTTTTCGAGCTGAACGCGGTTGGCCGGTCCTTGCCGGGCGGGGCATAACAAGTCTTGATGGTGTCTCCCTCGATCTGGTAGATGCCCAACAAGGCTTTTCCCGCTAAATTGGCGGGGAAGGAATCAATCGTCTTGGGCTTCTTGGTCGCGTCAATTTTGAAAGTCCCACTCCCCACCGCCTTGTCAAAAAGAAACACCGTATATTGATTGCCTTTGACGGTCCGAAACAGCGACTGAGCGTTGTCATCCTCATCCTTGGCCCCGTCCCGGACGACGGAAACGACGGCCCAGTCGCCCTGCATCTTCTCAAGATCCTTGGCGATGGCGTCGGCGTTGGAATCGCCGAGAACCCTCGTTAGAGCTATCGAGAGCAGCACCGTGAAGAAACGATTCATGACCCGCTCCTTTCTAAGTTAGCCACTGACTTGCGCCTAGCCCGATGCGCCAGCAAGGGCCGCCCTTGCTGGCGCGACGGGCTATTGAGCGGCCATGGACACGCAGATAATCTCTTTGTCGTTTCGGGCGAATAGGCATCGTTGAGCGAACGCCGGATGGGACCAGACCACATGTCGGCCGCGGGCGCTGTGATCGGGCTCCAAAATGTGAGCCCGGTCGATCTCTTTGTAGCCTTTCGGATCGAGGTGGGCCAGGATCAGGTCCCCTTGATCGTTGCAAATGACCGTTTGCGACCCTTGGGGAATGAAGAAAGCGTTGGCGCAGTCGGTCTTTTCGCCGCAGGTGGCGGCGTAGCTTTCCCAGAGCAATTTCCCGGTTTGCGTATCCAGACAGCGGACCTCGCCATTGGCGCCGACACCATAGATACAGCCGTCTTGAAATAAGGGCGGCGACATCAAGATATGCAAGCCGTCCGGTTTTTCCGGGTTGTTGCTCTTGCCGTGCCAAAGCACAGATACGGCCGGCTTATCCGCCGCCAGCTTCAGCATCATCGGACCATGATAATAGGTGGAGACAAACAGCAGGTCGTCATGGCGGCGCACCGTGACAATATTGACGGCCGGCCGTTGGAGCGATCCGGAGGCCGGGTAGGCCTGTGTCCAATAGGCTTTGCCGGTCGCCGGGTCCAGTCCGTTGATGGAATCGCTGAGCCAGATGATTAGCTGGCGTTTGCCGCCCGCTTCATAAATCATAGGTGGACTGTAGCCCACCTCTTGACTAGTTAAAGCTTTCCACACTTCTTTGCCCGTGTCCTTGTGAAACGCCGCTACCGCGCTGCCTTCGCCTCCCACCAGACAATAAAGGAGATCGCCATCGATCAAGGGATGAGCGGCATATCCCCAAACCGGCGATTCGATCTTGTATTCCTGGCAGAGATTTTTTTTCCAAAGAGGCTTGCCGGTCTTGATGTCCAGGCAACGCAAGTCGCCCATGGCACCGAGCGTGTAGACGCGACCTTGATGAACCAGCGGCGTAGTCCGTGGCCCGCTGGGATAGGAGACCTTATAAGGGCAATCATATTTGTCTTGCCAAATGACCCGGCCATCCAGGACATCCAGGCATAAGACTCGCTCGTTGCCGGGAATTCCCTGGCGCGTCGGCCGCAATGGCTTCCCGGATTCGTCGCGAGCCCGCTGGCGATCCATCACGTAAACTCGGCCGTCAGCCACCGATGGTCCGCTGTAGCCCTCATGAATCGGTTGTCGCCACAAGACTTTGGGACCGCCCGGAGGAAACTTTTCTAGGATTCCCGTCTCGCGCCAAATGCCGTCCCGATTGGCGCCCAACCACTGCGGCCAATCTGCTCCTCGACACGTCGAAACCGCCCCTTCCCCAAGCAGAAGAACTAGAAAACTCCAAAATAACCCGCTCGTCCAGATTCGCGCCACGGTTCATCTCCCATCCAAGAGATTATGAGCCTCCCAAGTTATGGTTCCCCATGTTATTCCTTAGGCGGCTGGGCCGCAACGCTTTCTTCGGAGCGGTCTGTAGGTTTGTGGGGCCATAAGCCCAAGAGGAAAGCAAGCCAGCAGCAAGCACATAGCCGACAGCCCAGTGATAGGGAGTCTGGTATTTGGCGGCAGGCGCCTGCACGTCGATTGCCGCCGTCACATGCCACGGAAAATCTATGGGTTGAGAAGGTAAGGGCGAGTGCATGATCCCTACCAGAGAGCAACCGGCGGCCACCAGCATGAAAACAGCGGCAAGCCGCAGGCGCCCGTCAATCATAGCGGCCAGAGCTGCTCCCCAAAGCAGGCTCGTCACGATAAAGCCATGGCTCAAGCAACTGACGGTCTGAGCAATAGCCTTCCCTGCTTCTGAGGAAGGGAGATTACCTGCAAGAACTTGTTCGATCAAAATGCCGCCGAGCGCGGCCAAGCCAGGCAAGCAGGCCAGCGCCAAGGCCGGGTAGTGCTTAGGCGGCGTGGCCTGGAACGACTGGGCCATGATCTCCAGTCCCACGAACACCAGGATGGGATACATCGCCACCTGGGGGAGCCATTCGAACAGCCGAGTGAACCAGCCGAGATAGCCGGCCAATCCGACAAACAAAGCGGTCGCCAGAGTATAGGCCGCCCGTCCGCCCATCGCTTTATAGGCCGGGTGGCCGATGTAAGGAGTGTTTTGAATCACGCCGCCGAAGATTCCTGCTGCTAAGGACGCTAACCCTTCCGTCAACAGAATAGACCGAGTGTCATACTCGTCCCCCGCCGCAGCCGCGCTTTCGGTGCAGTCAATACCGCCCACGATCGTGGCTAACGCGAACGGCAACACCACCGGCAGCTTCAACAGCGCCGGTTTCCAAACGGAGCCCCAGTCCAAAATCGGCAACAACGATGGACTCCCTCCCGAGGAGTTCGCCAATGATCGCTGTTCCGGAACGATTGACAAGTCGTTGGCTACTCCCACCCAATTCAGGAAGTGATACAATGCGGCTCCGATAACGACGGCTGCCAGCGCGCCGGGAATTTTACCAGGAAGAGGCCGGTGAGCCACCAACGTGATCAGAATGATGGTCAACGTCAAAAGGCCAACCACCGGCGTTCGCGCCACCTCGGAGATCAAAGGCAAGGCGGCGATCAGAGCAATGGCAATAGCCGCCAACGAGCCCAAGAGTCCCGCGCGCGGCACCCATTGGCGTACTTTGTTACCCAGCGGCGCCACGACGGATTTGAATATCCCGACCATCACCAAGACCAAGGCCCCGACGTGCCATGCATATGTCATGGCCTGCTCATGGTCGTGGTAAAGCCCATGTCCCTCTTTAAGCGCGGGCAGCAGCACGAAAAATGCGACGCCAAACGTGCTCGGGGTATCCAGACCCAATGGCATGGCAGTCACGTCGTTTCGATTCGTGCGCCGGGCGAGTCGAAAGGCCAGCCAGGTATACACCAAGTCTCCCAAGAGCACGCCCAAGGCGGTCCCGGGGATCATTCGATTCAGCACGAATTCGGCCGAGAAGTGTTGCTCCGGCGCCGACGACGCGCTCAGCAAAGTCGTCAAGATCAGCATCACCGTCAGGTTATCCAGCATCAACCCAAAGAAGGCATTGACATCTCCCCAGGCCGCCCATGCGTATCGGTTCATTGAGATGCCTCAAGGCTCCCGAAGTATGAAAAGCCGTTGGTTTCCGCTCAAAGTATCGTATGAAGGATCGCTAACGAAGGGATTAGCTTCCGCTTCGGCAAGCAGAACGCGGCCCTCGTCGTGAAACATTTCCGGGGGTAAAGCTCGACGCTCAGCAACTTCCGGGCGCGAGATGGATGAACACCACAAATCCAAAACGTGATTGCGTCAAGACTTGCGGTAAGGCAATCCACCGTCCAAGCCTTTCGACCGTGGAACAGTGGATGACAATGAAAAACGCAATGGTTCTTGATCCGGAAATAGCGGTCTCGCTAGTCGCTAGACGGGCAAGATTTGATCAAAGTGTGCCATGACCTGTTTATCCTGTTCATCTATTGACATTCTCCAAAAACACGGCATTCTTTAGCTAGAGGTAGCCGGCTTGCCGGCCGCCTTCCCACCATACCTCTTCCCACCTTTGCTCGGAGAGCGCCATGCTCGATCTCGTCACTGGATCATCCCGCGATTGCACTGGAATGAGTCGTCGCCAGTTTCTGAGAATCGGCGGCCTGTCGGCCCTCGGCTTGTCGTTGCCAGGATTTTTTCGACTGCAAAGATTGGCTGCTGCCGGCGGAACCGGAAATCCTTCTCCCAAGACCGTTAATTGTATCTTCATGTGGATGCGCGGCGGCCCGAGCCATCACGACACTTTCGATCCCAAGCCAGACGCGCCCGCGGAGATCCGCGGCGAGTTCGCCACCATCCCGACCACGCTGCCGGGCGTGAGGTTTGTCGAACACTTACCGCGCCTGGCTCGCCAGACCGATAAGTTCAGCATCATTCGCGGCCACGATCCCAAGAACGCCGGCCACGGCTTCGCGGACCATCTGCTCATGACCGGCCATACCCCCAATCCGTCGATGGTCTTCCCTTGCTACGGCTCGGTCATTTCGCGAGAGCGCGGCTACAAGGACGGTATGTTTCCGTTCGTACAGCTCGGACCCGATGTCGATCACACTTTTAACGGCGGCGTCGCCGGCTTTCTGGGCGACCAGTACAACCCGTTCGAAATCGACGACGATCCGAACGCGCCGGCCTTCAAAGTGCGCGACCTTAGCTTGGAAGGAGCGCCGGCCCGCACCCGCATGGCGCGACGCTACTCAATGCTGACCGAGTTGGACCACTTTCAGAAGACGGTCGAAGAGAGCGCCCGCCCGGTGCAGGCTCGCGACACCTTTTATGAAAAAGCTTACGGGCTGATCACTTCTCCCGCCACTCGACGGGCCTTTGACATTCACCAAGAGCCGGATCGGCTGCGCGAAGCTTATGGCCGGACGACCTTTGGCCAATCATGCCTGCTCGCTCGCCGCTTGATCGAAGCAGGCGTCCATTTCGTGACGGTCACCAGCGGCGGTTGGGATACTCACACGGACAATTTCAAGAGCCTCAAGGACAGGCTCTTGCCCGTGCTGGATCAAGCATATTCGGCCTTGCTTCAAGACTTGCACGATCGCGGATTATTGGCCAACACGCTGGTCGTATGGGTGGGCGACTTCGGCCGAACGCCCAAGGTCAACGCCTCGGCCGGCCGGGACCACTGGGCGACCGCGGGAGTGGCCTGCATGGGCGGCGGCGGCGTCCGCACCGGCGAGGTCGTCGGCGCCACCAATCCTCTGGGCGAATTCGTCATCGACAGCCCGGTCACACCCCAAGATCTGGCCGCCACCATTTACCACGCCTTAGGCATACCGCTGCACACTCGGTATCGGACCCAAGACGGCCGGCCCATCGAGTTGGTGCCCGTGGGTAAACCGGTTTCGCAATTGATCTCCTAAAGGCTCTGCAGTTATTAGCTTTGACTCCAAAATGCCCGGTTTGGTTTAAGGAAGACCTCTTTGTCCGAACCGTGGAAATCGGCATCAAAAAACTGGAGGAAACCGGCGTATCCAAGCAGGGGCCGCCATAAGGGAACGTTGACAAATCCGACTACGGCCCTCCATTCATAAGTTTCCTCTAAGCCGTCGCTGATTCGAAGTGCAACGCTTGCATACCGACACCGGAGCGGCTTGCGACCGGTTAGGTGTATTTGTCTTGATTGAGCGCGAGTTAGGTCAACTCCGATAATTTTGGCTACCGACTGCTCGAATACAGTCTCATCGGACCCTGTATCGAGAAGGCTGTCATGCAGCCAAGAATTGCTTGGCCCCGTAATTCGAACCGCAACCAGAGGACGAAGCAAAATAAGACTCCCTCCCATTGAGGGGAGAGGAGCCTTTGCTCTGCCTGGGACATAATGCAGCCTCACTTCCCATTCTCCCCGAAGAGGCTGGCACCTCCCAGACCTGCCTTGGCAGGAAACACCACCGTATCGACGAGTAATTCTCCGGGTTTATATCCCCCTGCTACAAGCTTCTTACAAAGTCGTTCCGGATCTTTATCGCTGGCGATGATATGGGTTCCATCAGGACTCCAGGCTACATATTTTCCGTTGTATTTTTTCAGTTCCCGAGCAGGCAATCGACTTTGATTGCTTCGAAATGTTTCAATGTCGACGCGGCTAAATCCATTTCGGCGCGTCTTGCTCACATGACGGTGTTTTCGCATGACCAGTCGCAGGTAATGAAATTTGAAGGGTGCCCTATCAGCTCAGGTTAACTTCAATCGCGGGCTCGGTCAATTCTCTCTTTTTTCCTCTTCCCACTCCTTTAAGGCCTCCTCATACTCGGCAACCGTGTTGAGGTTTCGCAACGATTGGATACCGGGGTCAACGTCGATCAATTCGCGCGCTTCTACGATACGAGTGGAGGCGGTTTCGAACAGAAAAACCGGTCGGAGCCGATTCTCAGACAACAACTGGGTCACACTATCGACGATTCCCACTCGGTAGACCGCGGCCAACGGATGGTGAAAGCCGTCGACGAAAGGCACGCAAATAGCCTGATCACCCAGGAGGTCAATCATGCGGCGAACAAAGCTCGGACGCAAAAAAGGAACGTCGCAGGAAGACAAATAGGCGGCCTCGGCTCGACCACGGAGAGCCGACAATCCCGCGGCCAGGCCTTGCAAAGGCCCTCTGCCTCTTTCCTCGTCCCTGACAGTAACGATGTCCGCCGGCAATGGCGGCACGTCTTGACCCGGGGCCGCCACCACGACGATGGGCCGGACGACTTCGCCCAACAAACGGACGACGCGCTGAAGCATCGTCTCCCCCCCAAAAGGCAGCCAAGCCTTGGGGCGACCCATTCGCTTGCTTTGTCCTCCGCAAAGAATGATGCCACCGACCTGATGTGAGTATAAAGACATGGCAAGAGTAAGAAGAGCTTGGTCCTTAGTGCTTAGCTCTTAGGGTCCTTCAAAGACCCAATGCTAACACACCAAGCTCTAAGTCCTAAGCACTAATTTCTATATAGGTTCCGTGCGGGAAACCTGATCGGCGTGCTCGCTTTGCGCGGCCCAGGACATGACGCGACGGGTAACATCAGCAGCCTGTCGGCTCTGGACGGGAGGCAATGACTGGCCCATGGCCAGCCCCAAGTCTACGGCGAGGCGCCGTTGCACGATGTCCGCGGTGGCCAGCGCGATTTCTCGGTTGGGAAGGCGGGCGACCTCCCGCAAGGCGGCGATCGCGGGTGGATACTTGCCCTCGGCTAAGAGCGCTTCGGCGGCGATCAAACGCAATGGCGCTGGATTGGCCGAGTCCAACAGCTTCTCATGCAGGTCGCGGGGCAACAGGCCATTCTTTTTCAATAAGCGGGCCAGCTCCATTCGCAGCGGCGTAGCCGCATTCGGATTGGCTAACTGTTCTTGAAGATCCTGGATCTGATTTTCATCGTGTTCTTGATTCAGGAAGCGCTCGTAATGAGCGCCCAACGTCAAGGCGGATCGAATGGCCATCACGCCTTTTTCCGCCGACCAGGCTTTCAGATCGTTGACTGCCTCTTTAGACAGCAATTGGCCGTTGGGAATCAGCGGTCCGTCTTCTTCTTGGACGGCATCGGCAAGAGCCTGACGGACCACGGGCCGAATCCACATCCACCGTTTCTCGGTATTCCACAACAGGGCCTCGGTGGCGGCGGCCCGAACCTCCCGAGAGGGGTCGCACAGATATTCCGCCAAGCGATCAATCATCATCCGATCATCCACGTTGGCCAAGGCCATGATGGCGCCGGCCCGAACCTCCGGCTCCTGAGCATGCTGCGCGACGCTGAGAACCAACTCGGCTTGCCCCGCTTCCCAATGCTTGCGAAATTCCAAGGCGCTCAGGGCGGCCATCCGCACTTGAGGACGCGGTTGCAGCAACATCGCCAGCGCGGGCACCGGATCGTTATGCACCGCCTCGCGCAGATCTTTGACTTCCGGCAGGTCGCGGCAGCCGGCTAAATCCGCCGGCCAATCCTTGCGATCCTCCAACCGTTGAGCCAACATTCGCGCGTTTCGAGTCTCTTGGGCTCCCGAATCCGCCAGAATCTGAAAACCAAAGACGATCAGCGACACCACGATCAAAATCGCCAAGGACAAACCAAACATCTGATCCGAAGGATTACGGATTCCCAGCCCCACCCAAAGCCAACCGATGGCCGTGAGATAAAGAACCAGAACCGAAGTTCCCAATGTCTGCCAGCCTTGTCCGCGGTCGATGAGACGAAGCAGCCCCACCAAAGCCAACTGGAAAATCGAGCCTGCCCAAAGGGCCCAGTGCGGCTTGGCGAACGCGCAGGCTAACAACACCGCTGCCGGCAAAAATTGCAAGCCGACCTTTAGCGCCACGATCCATCCGGGGCTTCCTTTCCGGTCGAATGCGAATGCAGCCATGACTCCACCTGCTCGAAATTGGCTATAGGCCGGGCATCACCGGCTGGCTTGTGGATGCTGCCAGGGGACTGTGTTGGAATCCTGCAGGGTTCGCGCGCCAACAAGCCTCTCCTAAGGATATGTTGTGGGAGCCTGCGAGGTCAAGAATTTCCGTTGAGGCGAAACAGGAGGTTAGTTCCGCATCGGCAGGATGTTACGATCGAACCGATTATCAAGCGCCAGACGTAACAAGAGCTTGCTGCTGGGTTTCGATGGCGCGGGCGCGCGGGCAGGTCCGGCGCTCAAGGAAGACAATCCTTAAGTTGCCGGGCCAACTCGGCATAACCGGCCGCCAGCGGGTGGCTGGCGTCGCCGTAAAGGTCGCTGGCAAGAGCTGGGGGCGCATGGTGAGGCACCTTCGCTTCCTCCAGCCAATTCACGATCTCCGACTTCATCTTCAGATACCGCTGAAGGCTAGCCGGCTCCAGCATATGCTCGTTAAACGGTCCCACCAGGACGAAGACGCGATTGCCTCTGCGCTGGAGTATGTCGACCGTCCGGCGGAAGGCCTGCCACTGCAACGACGTCTCCAGCTCGATCCAGGGAAAATCTTGCTTGGCGATTCCGCTTTTGAACCAAGGGATCGGAGGATGCCGCAGTGAGTTGTCCGATGGCGGCAGGGGCCTGGTCAGCGGTTGCACCGGGTTTTCGTAGGGATGTTCCAAAGTCCAGCTCGGGATATCGGTCTGATTATAATAAGCGGCTTGAAGATGGCTGGTCCAGCTATTGAAGGGTACGCGCTGCTCGACCAGCGCGCCAATTCGATATGAATAATCCTCTTTGTAGCCGGCGATGCGACGCGAGAATTGCGGAATCAGCCGCGGATGGCTGGAGTCGAAATGCTCCGGGTCTTGGTAGTCCCGACGTGGTGAACTCATCCATAGGAGATTGCAGAACAGGATGACGTTCTTGCCACTCACGGATCGGGCATAATGTTCGACCAGTCCGGCCAAGGCAAGCGGGTCTACGCCGTCCAGTCCCAAGTTGGCGAAACGCTGCTCACCGGTCTGCTCGTTCAAATAATGCGACAGCGTTTCCTGACGGGTCACATATTCGCCCCAGATGACCGAATCGCCGATCAACATCGTGTCATAATGAGCGACGGCCTGGCGCGAATAGCGGTCATACAGCCAATAATCGTTGCTCAGGTCATGAGGAATACGATAGTCCGGTTCGATCTCGAACTTCTCAACGCGACTCCAAAGCGACGGCGCGAGCAGGACCATTGCCAAAGTGAACAGGCCGACGACGAGCCACTCGGCGCCTGTCAGTCGCATGCTGTTGGAAAAATCCGGCTCATCGGCAAGGGTGGGCCGACTCGTTTCAGGTTCGTGTCTTGATTTTTTTGGATCCATCTTTCTTCGCTCGTCAAAACTGGAAATAAATAAACGCGTTGGTGCTGGGCTGAGCGACAATGGCCAGATAAGCGATCATGGCCACTGCCAGTCCGACTCGCACCGGGGACCACTCGAGAACTCGGGCCATCGCCAGACGGCTCGTATAAAGGAGCTGATACACCCAAACCGCCAGCACCAACCCCGCCATCAAGAGTGGACAGCGTGGATCGGTCCATGCCGCGGTGAAGATTCGACTGATCACCAGCCAGGCCTTTTCCAGGCTGCTATATTCCGTATCCCCGCGCGCTCGGAAAAAAATCCACGTGAAGGTGACAAAGACAAACACCCAGGCTTGCTTGAACAGAGTAGGCACGCGCTCTTTGTAAAATACAGTCTGCTCCAGCTCGCGGGTCAGACATCGGCCCAGGGCGTGCAAGGCCCCCCAGATGACGAAGGTCCAGTCGGCGCCGTGCCACACGCCCGAGATCACCATGGTCAGAAACATGTTGCGGTAGGTAAGCAGCGGGCCGTGCCGGCTGCCGCCCAATGGAAAGTACAGATAATCCTTGAACCAAGTGGACAAGCTGATATGCCAGCGCGCCCAAAAGTCGCCCAAGCCCGTGGCCGCGTAGGGATTGTTGAAGTTGAGCATCAAATGGAAGCCCATCACGCGGGCGATGCCGCGGGCCATGTCGGTGTAGCCGCTGAAATCGAAATAAATCTGCCAGCCGAAAGCCACGGTGGCCAAGATCAGGGCCGGCGCATCGAACCGTTCGGGCGAAGCATAAATCGGATCGACGTACTTGCCCAGGTAGTCGGCCAGCGCCACTTTTTTGAAGAAGCCGACCAGGAAAAGAGAAAGTCCATCCGTAATATCTTGGCGGCGGATGGGAGGCGTCCGTTGCAGTTGCGGCAGCAGGTTGCTGGCGCGTTCAATCGGCCCGGCCACCAACTGCGGAAAAAATGAAACAAACGTGAGGAAGCGCACGAAACTACGCTCGGTTTGGATCGTGCCTCGATAGGCGTCGATGGTGTAACTCATCGATTGAAACGTGTGGAAGGAAATACCGACCGGCAGGACGACATGGGTGAAATACCAATCAGACGGCGCGTTGACCGCGGCCAAAACGGCGTTTGGATAGGCCACGGGGTTGGGCAGCTCGATCGAGGAACCCATCGTTGCCAACAGGGCGTTGAGATTCGTGGTGATGAAATCGGAATACTTGAAATAGCCCAAGAATCCGAAGTTGCTTACCAGGCTGACAATGAGCCACAGTCGCCGCATCGCCTGAGTTCGGCTGCGGTCCATGAAGAGGACCATGAGGTAATCGATTGCCGAGGTGCCGAACAGGAGCAGAAGGTATGGATTTTTCCAGCATTCTTCCGGTTTCTGATGACTCGTGGCGAACCACCACCAGCCGTAGAAGACGTACGAGGCCAGCATCAGCCACCAATTCATGAGCCGATTGTTCGCGCGGACGACCAAGTAGACGGGATAGACGATTAGGAAGAAAACGAAGAAGACCCAGGTGTGGAAGAGCATAGAAGTCCGTAGTCAGTAGTCCGTAGTCAGTAGCCTGTGCTCCGCCAGTATAGCTCCCTGTTAGCGTGGCACGCCCTGAGTCCTCGAAGGGCGTGCAAACCGTGCAGTCCTGCACGCCTCTTTGCAAAGGTACATGGCGCGCCACCCAACAATCCATCATTTCAGAGCAGTCGGTCTGCTACCAACTGCTACTGACTACGGACTACTGACTAATTGGTACTTTTCGGACACAGCGAAACCCAATGGCGTCACGAGCCAGGCAGGCATCGGAGAAACCTGGACTTTCGGCCAGCCGGGAGGACGACCGCAGGGCTTCGGCCGGGGATTTCCACGACCCGCCCCGTAGCACGTACTCTTTCCCATCAGCCGGACCATGCGGATTTTCCGCCGGGCTGGCGCGATAGTAGTCCTTGTCATAGACGTCGTTGCACCACTCGGCCACGTTGCCGTGCATATCGAAGAGCCCCCAAGCGTTGGGCCTCTTCTCCCCCACAGGATGCGTTTTCTTGCTGGAGTTGTCGGCCAACCAGCCGTAATCGCCAAGCTTTCGAACATCGCTGCCGAAGCCAAAATCTGAGTCGGTTCCGGCTCGGCAGGCATACTCCCATTCCGCTTCCGTGGGGAGGCGATAACCGTCCGCCTGGAAATCGCAGGCCGCAGTGTCTTCGTTATAGCAAGGGGTCAAGCCTTCTGCCTTGGAGCGGGCATTGCAATAAACGGCGGCCTGAACCCAAGTGACCTGCTCGACTGGCAGCGTCGGCCCCTTGAAGTGGGACGGATTGGGCAGCTGAAGTCTATCGAATTCAGCCTGCGTCACTTCGTACTTATCCATGAGAAACGAATCGACCGTCACCGTGTGTACCGATCTTTCGTCTTCTTTGCCCCCCGGGCTGCCCATCTGAAACGAGCCCGTGGGGACTAGGACCATTTCAAGGCCTCCTTTGGTCGTGATGGTTGGAGGCAGACGAGCGCTGGATCCCGCATGGTTGTTTTTCTGACAGCCAACAAAAGATAGAAAAATAGCAAGCATGAGCCCGCAAGGAGCGATCTCGACCAGAAACTGGTAGATCGCCCCCCTTCCGCCAAAGGAGGCTCCCCATGGGCAAACTTTGCGGCTTTTCTTGAGAAAGACACTCCCTTCCGCCAATTCATTTGGCTGGCGGAGGGGGGGGTAGCACACTGGAAAATGCTTGACTTCCGCGCCTTTTTGGCGTTCCGCCAATTCCTTGCCTTGGCGGAACGCCACAGGACCCTGTGGCTTCATCTCGCAGCCCTCTTGTCCTTGACGACCACCCAGCTGGGTTGCTTGCAGGACTTGCCGTCAGTGGTGATAGGCGCCCAACGATTGCGCTGGGCCGCGTCGGCCACGCAGACGTTCCAGCCAGGCGCCTCGACGCCAGGAAATTCCGGCAACAGTCCTTTCAAACTCTTCTGCGTTGCCTTGGGGCCGCGAGTGTAAGTGACGTATTTGCCATCCGGCGACCAAATAACGTGATACGTCTCGATTGGGTCTTTGGTTTCAACAACATTGTGGATATTGGTCGCCTTGGGCGCGGACGAGGTCAAATCGAGGTCCGCGACGCCGGCGCAGAAGTCGCCGTGGCCCCAGGTAATCTTCTTGCCGTCGAAACGCAGATTCGGCCGGCAGCCTTCCAGCTTCAGATCAAACACCTTGTCGCCGTCCGCTTCGAAAGCGATGATCCCATGCTGAAACCCCATACCGCCATGAACCGTGGCTACAAACCACTTTCCATCCGGCGACCAGTTCAGCGTGTATAGGTGAAGGAGGTCCTTATTGGGATGCTGGCGAGTCGATTTCGTTTTCAGGTCGTAGATGAATAAGCCCTTGGTGGCGAAATCCGAATAGGTGAACTTTTCGAACTCTCCCTTCATGTAGGCGATGGAGCTTCCGTCCGGGCTCCAGCAAGGCTCGCGAGCGTTGTCGGCCACTTTGATCCGGTCGGTCCCGTCGCTGTTCATGTAATAGATGTTGCGCTTCTTGGCGTCGCCTTTACCCTCATCGGCAACGAAGCAGATTTTGGATCCGTCCGGGGACGGCTTGGGATACAGTTCGTCTATATCAGGCGTCCGCGTGAGATTGACCGGGTCCGAGCCGTCCGCGTTCACCAGGTATAGCTCCCAGTTGCCGTCGCGATTGGTTTCATAGACGATCTTGTGCGGGTAGGTTTTCAGCTCCGTGAGCAAGTCCTTGGACGGCTGATCGTGGCGCTCCTGAGCGTGGATTTGAATTCCGCTGCTAAATAAGATCAGCGCCGCCAGAAATCCGGACAACCCCGCCCCGACGTCTCGAAGCCAATTTTGCTCCAAAGGGGATTTCGGCATGATGGTTTCTCCTAAGATGGTGGAACAGGAGGCAGCAGAGAGAACAGAGAATACAGAAATCTGATTTCGTCTTTCTCTGTTTTCTCTGTCGCCTCCTGTTCTTTTTTATGGTTTCCTGCCGTGTCGATTTCTTCTTTTTACTCGTCTGGGTGCCAGTCGGGAAGCAAATTGGACCCTTCTTTGGTCAGTTGAATGAAATCCGACTCGTCCCCGTCGATGGCTTTCACGCAAATCTGCCAGGGACCTTCGGGCGTTGGCGCCCGACAAAAGAGAATCATGGAACCGTCCGGCGAGTAGCGGGCATCATGCTGCACGTCGGCGCCAAACGTCATTTGCTCCCAGTCGCTGCCGTCCAGGTTGATCTGGTGAATGTGCCCCTGAACCGTTTGGCAAAGCATTTTCTTGCCGTCGCGAGACCATTCCGGAGTGCAACAAGGCTCCTGGGCTTTGAGCTGTGACGATTCTTTGCCATCGAAGTTCAGAATGAAGATGCCGATATCGCCCAAATGACGGCTGGCGACGGCGAAACGTTTGCCGTCCGGACCCCAGGCGGGGACGCCGCAACGCTCCCAGCCTTCTGGGGTGACCCGCCTTTCTTGGGGGACGGATTTCAAATCCGTCCTACGCTCCAGTTCTCGGACGTATGTCTGGTTATCTCGAATGAACAAGAGCGCCTTTCCGTCCGGAGCCCAACTTCCTTGAGCGCCTTTGCAGACTATCCGCTGGTCCGACCCATCACGGTTTATCATCCAAATTTCCGGAAACCCGCCGCGCAGCGACGTATACATGATTCGCTTGCCGTCCGGCGAGAAGCGAGGATCGGCATCGGGATTCTGATCCTTGGTGAGCTGCTTCGGGTCCTTGCCGTTGGCCTTCATCGTCCAGATTTTCAGCGTGGCGCTTCGATCGCTGACGAAGACAATCGTGCCCTTGAGTTGAGCCGCGTTGATCTTTCCAGTTTTCGAGGAAGAGGGAGCGATCGCCGATGATCGAGGACCGATGATCGAGGAATGCTTGCCGCTGTTCTTTGGTCCTCGATCCGCAATCTTCAATCCTCGTTTGTCCCTCTCCGCTTCTTCCGCTGGCTTTTTGTTGGTAGCAATACTCCCAACACCATCCGCCCTCCGTGCCCGCCGAAAACCATAACTATCCGCCCCAAAACAGGCATCGGAATAAACGGGAAACTCCTTGAACCGGTATGCCGCCCGGCATTTTTCGGCGTCGCTATCCCATGCTCCGCCGCGCAACACACGCATCTTGCCGGTGGTCGGCCCTCGCGGGTTCTCCTTTGGACTTTCGGAATAAGAGCTTTCTCCATAGAAGTCGTTGCACCACTGCCAGACATTGCCGTGCATATCAAAGAGGCCCCAGGCGTTGGGCTGTTTCTGACCGACAGGATGAGGGGCGCCTTGGGAGTTCGCTTTGAACCAGGCATAGCGTGCCAGATCGGGCGCGGAGTCGCCGAAGCAATACTGGGTCTGGCCGCCGGCACGGCACGCATACTCCCACTCCGCCTCCGTGGGCAGTCGATAGCCATTGGCTTCGAAATTACACTCCCACGTATTCAAGTCGTAGCAGGGCGTCAGCCCGTCCAGCTCGGAGCATCTATTGCAAGATCGCACGGCATCCGTCCATTGCGTCCGCTCGACTGGGTTCGTCTTTGCTTTCCGCTTCGACGGATTGATTCCCATCATCTTTTCATAGAGTTCTTGCGTCACCTGAAACTTGTCGATGTAGAACGAATCGACTGAAACCGGATGCGGAACCTCGTCGGGCCGGCCCGCTCCATCGCCCATAGTGAAACTTCCGCTCGGGATCAAAACCATCTCGCCGCCCGACTGTGGCCGTAAGACGGGCAAATCTTCAACAGTTTCTTTAGCACCTCCGGAAGCGTTTGACGGACGCCTTGCGCATCCGGCGACCATTGCCACGACCATGACGAGCACCCAGCATTGGACAATTTGCAATTTGCAGTTTGCAATTCGTAATTTCTTATTCTTCCTCAATGGTGCGCTCCTTCATGATTGGCCGGGTTCCGCAAGGCGACTTGAGTTCGGGCCCGGATCTCCGCGGCGATGGGCGCGATGCGCGAGTCCTGGGCCAAGAGGATTCCTGCCTTTTGCCGGAGAGCCTTGACCACCCAGCGGCATTCCCCGGACAGTTCGTCCTGATTATCACCGATCTCGACCAGGGCTTGGCTGTACTTTTTGGAGTTCGCCAGCGCATCTGGGCCGTCGTCGTCACGGACGTTCTTGCGAAAATCTTCATTCATGGCGGCGACATAGGCCGGCGTCTTGATCTTATCCGCCCGCGCCGCCACCCGAGCATCGATCTCCGCCGCGACCTTATCCAACTCGTCCAATACCTCGCTCAGCTCCGGGTGCGCTTTCTTCTGGTCTGCCAGATATTCCCGCATCTTGTGGCCGAAGTCCACATACCGTGTGATCCGCCCGCGAATGTGGGTGACAAAGATCAAACCATCGTCCAGAATCTTGTCGATCCGAGCTCGTTCCTGCTTTTGTCGGTTTTTCTCATAAACAAAGGCCAGCTCGTCCCGACATGAGCACGTGGCCCGGCCCTTGTACTCCCCTTTTTGCCCCTCCAAGTCGAGAATGTATTCGCAAGGTCCGACTCCCAGCGTATTCCGCATGACGTCAACGACCGTGTAAACGTCCAGCGGCGTCTGCTTGACGCGATTGATCGGATAGACGACCACCGGACCTTGAAACTGGATCGCTTTGCTGTCGAGAGGCTCCAGGTACCCATGACCCTGCGAGTCGGACCAGCAGGGATAAGGATAGAACCCCAAAACGGTATTCCAGCGCTTTCGGTTAGAGCCGAGATGATCCTCGCCGGCGCCCAGCCATGTCGGCTTGACGTACCCGTCTCCTTTATCGGCTTGGAGGAGCATTTCCCAGCTATCGATCAGACCGTTCGCCTGCGTAAAGTCCACGCGCCATTGGGCCGCAAACGGCATTCTCCATTCAAGAGGAAGAGTCTTACCGGTATCCTCGGCTTTGAGACTCCGGGTGTGCCAGACATGCGGAGCTTCCAATAAATCCACCCAAATTTTTTTCCCTTCGAAGTCGATGACAGAGCCCGCGACAACCCGCTGGTCTCCCGAGCCAGACATCGCAACCTTCACATCATGTTGGCGATTCTCGAACGCACACATGGCGATGGCCTCTCCCTTTCCTGCCAAGTGCAAAACAAAGTTTTCACTGGGCAATTCCATCGTCTCCAGCGCCACGGTGCGGGCGTCGATCAGGATGTCGTCGGCGAAGAAGTCCGGCAGAACGACATACCGGCTGGGGCAGTCGACGCGCAGCTTGGCCGCATTCGCTCCCGGCTCGACTTGGACGAGATCTTCCCCGCGCTTGATGCGAAACTTGGCGGTGATTGTTTCTTTGTGCACGGTAAGGAAAGATGCCTCCACGCTCACGGCGCCCTTCGTATTCTCCACAAGACTTAGCTTTTCAAGGTGGTCGGCCGTCTCACCAGCCGACTTCAACAATTGCAATCGCAACCGGGGCGCTTTGTTACCCTCGCCAAGATCGGCGTTCCCGCCTGCCAAGGAATAGATTTCCACGGCGGGGCTTCGCTGGCGCAGGACCGCCAGAATCCGTCCGTTGCTTATGACCGTATCGCCTTGGAACGAGCCGTGCTTCTCTGGCGCCGAAATCCGGCTCCAGCCGGTCTTTGATTTGAGGGCCGACGCCGAATATGGATCTGGCGAGGAATGGCCGGTATCCCAAACGGCCATCCCTTCCCGCGCGCTATTGTCGGAGCTTTGCTCAGCTTGGGTCGGCGAGCGGGGTTGCGTTAGCGCCCCGAGTTCTCCCGGCGCTGACGCAACCGGGCTCGCCAGAATCCCGCCAATTAGAACGATCAAAAGAAATAAGAAAATCAGCAATAATGCTGCGACCAATTTCCAGACTGATTGCATCTCAACTCCTTGACTTGAAACTCCGTGCGCTTACCTTTTCTTTAGGAAGATCAGGGACAGTTTAATTTATCCGCAAAGGAAGAAATCTGCAAAGGTTTTGCGAGGACAACAATGCCCTGTCGAAGCCGGAAGCGTTAGCGCCCGGTCTTCGGTAGTAAGCAGCGCGAGTTCACAATGCACCCACCCCAGAACCCGGCCGGCGAATTCGTATCAGAAGAGAACATCGGCCTCGAACGGCGAGCGGAGCTTATCGCCATCATCGAAAATGCTCCGAGTAATCTTCGAAAAGCTATTGCCGGTCTTTCCGAGGAGCAACTCAATACCCGCTACCGCAACTGGACGATTCGCCAGATCATCCACCATCTGGCGGATAGTCATGTCAACAGCTACATCCGCTTCAAATGGGCGCTCACGGAAGAGAAACCAACGATCAAAGCATATTACGAGGACCGCTGGGCGGCTCTTGAGGATTCGCGCACGGGCGATGTCCAAGCGCCGCTGGCTCTGCTGGAAGGACTGCACGCCCGATGGGTGCTGTTGCTGCGCTCGATGACGGAGCCGCAGTTTTCCCGGTTCTTCGTCCACCCCGAAACTGGCAAGTCGATAAGCCTCAATGCCGCTTTATTCTACTATGCCTGGCACTGCAGGCATCACACAGCCCAGATCAAGTGGGTCCGAGAGCAGCACGAATGGTAAAAAGGCGTGCCTGCTGGGAGGGTTATCGGGGCAATTCCCTGACCGGTGTGGGCGCGTGTGTGTAAAACTCGCAAAGCGCAATGCAATCCATTAAATGCTTTCGCCCCATTAGGTTAGGAAAAATCCGTGGTTGCGCCGGCCCGAAGCGCAATTCCAAGAAACTGCCAAACGTGAAACGCCTGAATTCGCCAGCCGTGCCCAACCAGTCCCCTGCATACAATAAAAAAGGTCGCGGCCGTCCGTATCGTTAGCTTGTCGCTTCTGCTGCTGCGACCGGCCATTGGGAAGTTGCTGCCATGTCCGCCTATCAGCCGATCGAGAACCATGGGATCATTGGCAACTTGCGGACAGCTGCGCTGGTGGCCATGGATGGCTCCATCGATTGGCTGTGCCTGCCGCACTTCGATTCGCCCAGCGTTTTCGGCGCCATTCTGGATGACCAAAAAGGCGGCCATTTCCGCATCGCCCCAGCCCTGGATCAAATCCGCCGCAAGCAGTTCTATTGGCCGGACACCGCGATTCTCGTCACGCGATTCTTGCACGCCGACGGCATCGGTGAAGTCGAGGATTACATGCCGGTCGGCGGAACACGTCCCGTCCCCGATGAACTGGTGCGAAGAGTACGGGTCGTCCGCGGCCGGCTGCCGTTCCGGATGGAGTGCCGACCGGCCTTCGATTATGCGCGGGCAGCCCATGAGACCTCCGTGACCGAGCAGGGCGCTCGCTTTGATTCCACGCAATGGAGCCTGGGATTGGCTTCGCCGGTGTCGCTCCGCGCCGAAGGCGACGCTGTATCGGCTGAGTTTACCCTCGGCGAAGGCGAAAATGCCACCTTCATCCTTCGCCGTATGGAGCGCTCCGATACCCATCATCGATGTCCCGATACAGGCGAGGCGGAAGAGCTGTTCCGGGATACTGTCGCCTATTGGCAGCGCTGGCTGTCGAAATGCACCTACACCGGTCGTTGGCGAGAGATGGTCCAGCGCTCCGCGATGACACTCAAGCTTCTGTCCTTTGAGCCGACCGGGGCTATCGTCGCCGCTCCCACCTGCAGCCTACCGGAAGCGATCGGCGGCGTGCGCAACTGGGATTACCGTTATACCTGGATTCGCGACGCCGCTTTCACGATCTACGGTCTGCTTCGGATCGGCTTCACCGAGGAGGCCACCCGATTTAAGGACTGGCTGAAGGATCGCTGGCAAGAGGCCGGTACCAATGGAACCGGCCCTTTGCAACTCATGTATGGCATCGACGGCCGGGTCGACCTCACCGAGCAAACGCTCGACCACTTGGAGGGCTATCGCGCTTCGCGTCCAGTGAGAATTGGCAACGGGGCTCACCGGCAATTCCAACTCGACATCTACGGCGAACTGATGGACGCGGTTTACCTGCACAACAAATATGCCGAGCCGGTTTCCTACGACGCCTGGATG
>Ga0207128_1057_pt1 | contig 24152 bp, 6 predicted proteins | sample Alteio_BWMinHeat_18_FD_153522 | JGI IMG/M metagenome (GOLD analysis project Ga0207128, IMG submission 153522) | Enriched cells from forest soil in Barre Woods Harvard Forest LTER site, Petersham, Massachusetts, United States -... | ecosystem: Environmental > Terrestrial > Soil > Temperate forest >... | reverse complement strand
AAAACTTCGTCGTGATAGACCATTTTGTTTTCGCCGAAAGGCCCGCCGGTCGGGGAGCCAGGGATGGTCAAGCTGAAGTGCCGATTGCCGTAGAGCGGCATGCCGGTTTCGTAGACGCGGCCCAACGAGTAAATTTTGCCGGTGCGGATAAGCCGGGCCGCTTCCTGAGCCTTCGTCAGCGTGATCCGGTTGGCGGCGCCGCGCTGATCCTCCGCGCCCCAAGGCGACGGCCACCACTTTTCGCCAATCGGCGTGTCCCGAGTCGCTCCGGGCAGAGCGTTCAGGGCGATCAGATGAACCGCGAGGAGAACGTTGGCCATCAGCAAAACGCGATGAGGTTTCATGGAATGCTCCTAAGAATGGGAACCGCGGGATGGCCGTTACCCTAACCCAACCAAGGAGAGGAATCAAGCATCGGAAAATGATTGACCTGGACCCCTTCTTCGGAGTACATTGAAATCCTCGCCAGGGTTAGAACTTCTCCACCATTCCGTTTCGGGGGCGTTTATGAAATTCATGAATCGTCGGGAATTCATCCACGACTCGGCCGCTCTGTCGGCCCTGCTGGCCGGGCTTAACCAAATGCCCGTTCAAGGAAAGGAGAAGGCCAAGGCGGTCAAGAAAAGCGACGTCAACGATCAGCTCCGCATCGCGGTGGTCGGCGTGAATGGTCGGGGCAAGGAGCACGTGAGCGGATTCGCGGGTAGGCCCGATTGTGTTGTCGCCACCATCTGCGACGCCGACGAAGCCGTCATCGGCGAGGCCATGAGAATCGCGGAAAAGAAGCAGCACAAGACCCCCAAGTTCGAGCAGGACATCCGCAAGGTCATGGAAGATAAGACGATCGACATCGTCAGCATCGCCACGCCGAACCACTGGCACGCCCTGGCCGCCATCTGGGCCATGCAAGCCGGCAAGGACGTGTATGTCGAGAAGCCGGTCAGTCACAATATCAGCGAAGGCCGACGGATCGTCGAGACCGCTCGCATGCTCAATCGCATCTGCCAAACCGGCACGCAGATTCGCAGCTCGACCGGCGTCCGCGAAGCGATGGACTTCCTCCATTCCGGCGAGCTCGGCAAAGTCCAGGTGTCTCGCGGCTTGTGCTACAAGACCCGCAACAGCATCGGCAAAGTGGATGGCCCCCAAGAGCCGCCCAAGACCATGAACTACGACCTCTGGTGCGGACCCGCCCCATTCAAGCCACCCCATCGCAAGACCGAGCATGGCACCGTCCACTACGACTGGCACTGGTTTTGGGACTACGGCAACGGCGACCTGGGCAACCAGGGCATTCACCAGATGGATGTCGCCCGCTGGGGCTTGGGCAAGAATGAACTGGCCAAGAGTGTCATTAGCGTCGGCGGCCGATTCGGTTACGTCGACGACGGCCAAACGGCCAACACCCAGATTTGCGTCTTCGATTACGGCGACAGCGAGTTGATCTTCGAAGTCCGTGGGTTGAAGACCGATCCTTACAAAAACGCCCGCGTCGGCAACGTTTTCCATTGCGCCGAAGGATACCTGGTCTTGGGATCCTACGAAGGCGCCATTGCCTTCGACCCGAACGGCCAGGTGATCAAGAAGTTCGGCGGCGGCGGCGATCATTTCAGCAACTTCCTCCAAGCTGTCCGCAGCCGCAAAATGGAAGATCTGCACGCCGACATCCTGGAAGGCCATCTCTCCAGCGCCCTTTGCCATCTGGGCAACATCAGCTACCGCCTGGGCAAGCCGCAACCCTTCAGCCAAAAGAGTCACGCTTTCGGCGACGATAAGGAAGCCTACGAAACCCTGGCCCGGATGGAGCAGCATCTCAAGACCAACAGCGTTCCGCTCGACCAGACCTCCTATCAGGTCGGCCGCAAGCTCGCCTTCGATCCCAAGAGCGAACGCTTAGTCCACGACAAAGAAGCCGACGCGATGCTGACAAGGGAATACCGGAAAGGGTTCGAAATCTCATAGCCCGACGCGCCCAGCGAGGCGAATGCGAAACACCATAGCCCGACGCGCTAGCAAGGGCGGCATGCAGTTTCCCGCGCGGCCGCCCTTGCTAGCGCGCGGGCTAGGTCGTGTAAACATGACCCCCATTGCTTACCATCTCACCTGGACGACTTACGGCACCTGGCTGCCAGGCGACCCACGCGGATGGGTCCAGTCCGGGTCGCCCGGTGTCCAGGAGCCAGACCCAGAACGTGAACGAGAAGCCCGCGGGCTTATGGCGGAATCGGCAGTGATTTTGACGATAGCTCAACGGGAACTGGTGGATCAAACGATCCGCGATCATTGTCACCTTCGTGGCTGGACGCTGTATGCTCTCAATGTTAGGACCAATCACGTTCATCTTGTCGCCGGCGCCCACCAGGATCCTGACGAAATGATGAACCAGTTCAAGGCTTGGTGCTCTCGTAAACTTTCGGACATGGCCGGCTTGACGACGCCTATCGCTCGGAAAGCCGGCCGCCGGCGCTGGTGGACAGAGGGCGGCGAAGCCGAACCGATTCAGGACGAGGAATATCTCCGGAACGCCATCGAATACGTACTGGAAAAACAGGGAGATTGAAAGCCATCTCACAGCCCGCCGCGCTAGCAAGGAGGTAGTGTTCTGTGCCGCCCTTGCTAGCGCGTTTTGAAGTTGCGCTTATTTCATAGGTTTCAACTACGCGGCGGCGCGTGCTTCCCTTGGCAAGGCAGCCTTGAGCAGCTGGCGGAGTCGAGACAAGCCGGTTGGTGTGTCGAGTCGCTGGCGGATATTTTCCAGGTCCGCCTGTTCGGCCGCTTGGCCCACAGCCAGACATAAACCATGCATACGTTGCCAGCGCCACCACTGTTTCTTGTCGTCCGCCAGATCACGCCGCTGCAATTGCTGGGCGCGGTACCATTCCACGTACAGGACCGTCACCATTACCAGTTCCACCCAGCCTTCGACACGCTCGAAAGTCCGAAAACGATACTGGTGGAACCCCAGCGTCGATTTCAATTCCTTGAAGTACAACTCGATCTGCCAGCGCAGAGCGTACAGCTCCACGATCTGCCTACCGGTCAGGCTCAGGTCATTGGTCATGAGGATTTTCTGAATCTCGATCCGTTGATGCTGGTTCGGTTTCTTACTTGTCGAGAAGACCAACTGCACCTCGCCCACCGAGTGTACCGTTTGTCTCCGGGTGTGGACATAATACGTCCGGGGTTTCACTTTTCGGCCCACGCGGCCAGGACTCAGTCGCCGCTGGGCGACGAAAGTTCCTTGACCGGCGTGCAACCTCATGGCTATCAACTGATCGGCCTTCAGACCGTTGACCTGCGATCGTACTTTGCGGCGTTGGCCTCGGGCGGGCGTTGGCCTCGGGCGCCCGCCAACACGCGCTCCGGGTTCATCGGCACTACCCAGGTGTACCGACGCGCGGCACAAGCTTCCCGAATACACGCGGCGTCGAAGGCCGTATCTCCCAGCACGACGACTTTCGCCCCTTCCGGCAGCGGCAATTCCCGAATCATCTCGGCCGCCAGTTCGGTCTGGGTGCGATACGGTTTGCCTTTGGTCTGACAATAGGCGCGCGTGTAATAGCTGCGGCAAAACGGCAGTCTCAACCCGCTCGGCGTCAGCAACAGTCCTTTGACGAAACAATGGCAGCTCTTGCGGGCATATTTGTACTTGCTGTACCGTCGCCCTTTGCAGGGCCGGCGCTGGCGGTTGCCGCTGCTGAACGTATTCTCGGTCTTCTGTCCTTGCTGACTGGTCAGCGTCTGATCGACCACCAACAAGAAGGTTCCCGACTTTTGGCTTTCCAGGGCCAGCACTTGGCCACGCAAGACCGACGCGGGCGACAACCGTCGCAGCATCTTCCGGCCCAAGAAGCGCGCAATCTGCGCCCGATGTCGTGGTTCGGAGCGAATGGCCCCTGCCGCTCGTGCCGCTCCCATGCGGCCGCGGTGCAGCAAAAACGCCACGATACATCGGATCAACAGAGCCCGAACGGTCGCTTTCAGTCCCAACGGCTTCAGAAAACGCTTGAGTTTGGGTGGGGCATCTTGCATGATAACCATCGCGAGGCTCCTTCCTCTGCTGGACCAATTGCGGGTCTGCCAGACCCTGGTCTGCCAGGCTCTTGTAAAAACCTAAGATCTGGCAGCGAGGGAGCCTCCTTTTTAACATTTCAGCTGACCTCCAAAAAAGCGCAACTTCAAAACTAGCGCGTCGGGCTATCTGCAAATCCCTCGCAAAGTGACCAGCGCGGTTTGACCCCAAACTTTGTCTAGGTTACAAGGGAAGCGTGGCGATGAGGGACCGCGTCATTGGGAGTTTCTTATTTTTCGTTCTTTTTCTTCGGCCCGGTTGGAACCGGTTTCGTGTCTAGCCTATAAGGGAAGCAATGGGAGTAAGCACATTGGCTGGTCAGGATCCTGAGCAATTGTTGCGCTTGGCCAAGGCCGGCAGTGGACCCGGCCTGGGTCAGCTTCTGGAGTTGTACCGCGGTTATCTGGGCCTATTAGCTCGGTTGCAAATTAACCGCCGACTCCAAGCCCGGCTCGATGCCTCGGACCTGGTCCAGGAAACATTTCTCAAAGCCCACCGTCACTTTGGCCAGTTCCGGGGAACCTCTGAAGAGGAGCTGGTAGTCTGGCTGCGGCAAATCCTGGCCACCACCCTAGCGAATTTGGTGCGGCACCATTATGGGACTCAGCGCCGCGATCTGCGCTTGGAGCGAGAGTTGGCGGCCGAATTGGACCAATCCTCTCAGATGCTGGATCAGCGCCTGGAGGCTCCGGGAAGTTCGCCCAGCCAGCGGGTCGCCCGCCGCGAGCAAGCGGTTGTTCTGGCCGACATGCTGGGGCGGTTGCCCGAGGACTACCGCGAAGTGGTGATTTTGCGTCACCTGGAAGGACTGAGCTTCCCCCAGGTCGCCGGTCGGATGGGCCGAACCGTGGACAGCGTCAAGAAACTCTGGGCCCGGGCCTTGGCCCAGTTGCGGGATTCGCTGGGAGATTCGTCATGAACCAACGGAATGATAGAGATGATCGTAGGGAACGCATTGAAGATCGAGGATCGATAATGGAAGATTGTCAATCTGTCAATCCTCGATCCTCGATCTTCGATCCTCATTCTTCCGCGGCCGTGAGTCAGGACGACCCGCGTGTGATCCAAGCCCTGGACGATTACCTCGCCGCGCTAGAAGCGGGTCATAAGCCGGACCGGCGGGTATTTCTGGCCCGCCATGCCGAGGTTGCCGAGGCTTTGGCCAAATGTTTGGACGGCCTGGAATTTGTGCAACACGCGGCGCCCCAGCTGGACCAACAGGTGGCGGACCAAGGAACCGCCCTGTCCGCCATCACGGGAGAGCTTGCCACCACGATGCCGTTAGGCGATTTTCGGATCATTCGAGAAATCGGCCGGGGCGGCATGGGGGTGGTTTACGAAGCCGAGCAGCTCTCCCTCGGCCGGCGCGTGGCCCTGAAGGTGCTACCTTTCGCAGCCGCACTCGACTCTCGACAGCTCCAGCGCTTCAAGAACGAAGCGCAAGCCGCCGCCCATTTGCACCACACCAACATCGTCCCGGTCTTCGGTGTGGGCTGCGAGCGCGGCGTTCACTTCTACGCCATGCAGTATATCGAGGGGCAGACCCTGGCCGCTCTGATCCGCCAGCTGAGACAGGAAGCCGGCTTGGAAGAAGAACGAGGATCGAGGATTGAAGATCGAGGATTGAAACAAGAGCAACCACCACAGGCAAATGAAGCCTCGACAACCAACAAAGTCCGTGGCCAGGGAAGCGATACGCCTCATGTCCATGCTCGATCCTCGATCCTCGATCCTCCATCCTCATTCTTCCGCACCGTGGCCAACCTGGCTTGGCAGGCAGCGGAGGCTCTCGAACACGCGCATCAAGTCGGCGTGGTTCACCGGGACATCAAACCGGCTAATCTCTTAGTGGATGGCTGGGGCAAGCTCTGGATCACCGACTTCGGTTTGGCGCGTTTTCACACGGACGCCGGTTTGACTTTGTCCGGCGATCTCCTGGGAACGCTTCGCTACATGAGTCCCGAGCAAGCCGTCGGTAAATGGGTTCCCGGCGACCATCGCACCGATATTTATTCCCTGGGCGCCACGCTCTACGAGATGTTGACCTTGAAACCGGCCTTCAATGGCGGCAATCGGGAGGAACTGCTGGCCCAGATCGCCGCCGCGGAACCTCCGCGCGCCCGCCTAGTCAACAGCGCCGTCCCGGCGGAGTTGGAAACGATTGTTCGCAAGGCAATGGAGAAGAAACCCGAAGAGCGTTACAGCGCTGCTAAGGATTTGGCCGACGATCTGCGCCGATTCCTTGAAGACAAGCCGATCCTAGCCAAGCCGCCTACGCTGGCCCTAAGAGCCAAAAAATGGTCTCGGCGGCACAAGCCGGTGATCGTGACAACCATGATTGCCGCCGCCTTGACACTGCTGTTGGTGATTGCCGGGTTGGTGGGCGCCATTTTGTTGATTACCCAGGAGAAGAATCGAACCCAGGAAGCGTTACGAGAAGCGAAGGATAACTATGAAAAGGCGGAACAGAACCGTCGCCGGGCGGAAGCGAACTTTCAGAATGCCTTGATTGCGGTGGATCAAATGGTTTCTCGGGCCAGCGAGGAACAGCTGGCCGGGGTTCCCCAAATGGACCCTTTTCGCCGCAAAATCCTGGAAGATGCCCTGCATTTCTTAGAGACTGTCATCCAAGAGAACAGCACCGATCCAGCGATGCCGTCAAAGATGGCCCCCGCCTATTTTGTCCGCGTGGCCTACATCCAGGCCGCCCTCGGGCCGCCGGACCAGGCGCAGAAAGCCTACCAGCAGGCGCTCGATCTGTTTGCGAGGCTCCAAGCGCGAGACCCCGATACGGCCGCTTATCACCGAAATTGGTTGGCTTCTAATTCGAGCCGCCTGGCAAATTCTTTTCGGGCTAACCCCGCCCGGCACAAAGAAGCCCAGACTCTGTTTCGGCAGGCGGTGGATGGCTGGAAAAAGCTGATTGCCGACTTCCCCGAGAATGCTGACTATCAGGCAAAGCTCGCCCAAACCCGCCACGACTTTGCCTATTTCTTGTGGATCACCGACCGTATTATGGAAGCGGAAGAATCTTACCGGCTTGCCTTGGCTGGCTACGAACAGTTGGCGACTGATTATCCCAACCAAGTCAGCTATCGGATATCCCAGGCGTGGATTCACAATTCCATCGGCGTGCTGCTGGAGACCACCGGCCGACCGCGAGATGCAGAGCAGGCCTTCAGCCGCGCCTTGGAGATCTTCGAGAAGGATCCGAATCAGCAGACTCAGGGCGAACGGGCTCGCAGCCAGGTTCATCTAGCCTTGCTGCTGGCGCAAACCGGCCAATTCGAGGAAGCGGAGAAAATGCTACGCCTCTTGACGCGACAGGCCGAGGATAGCGGAGCGAAAGACCCAGATGGATTGGCTCTTGGATATCGTCACCTTGCTGTCGTCCTAGCAGCCATAGGGCAATTCGAGGAAGCGGAGCAAAAACTGCAAAAAGTCATCGACATCCAAAAGAAGCTGCTGGCTCAGACTCCAAGCAATGCCAGCTGCCGGTATAATCTGGCCATTAGTCACCATTATTTGGGTAATCTACTCCGGGATACCGGCCGGATCGCATTGGCCGAAGAATCCTACCGGGAGGCTCTGACTCAGGGGGACAAGCTGGTTGCTTCCTTCCCCGAGAAAGCCGATTACCAGTTGGAGTTGGCCCGGATTCAAAGTGATCGGGGAAATTGCTTGACAGCGGCTGGCCGGGCACGCAATGCCCAAGAAGCCTACCATAAGGCCAGGGAGGGATTTCAGCAAGCTCTTCAACTCAGCCCCCACAGACACGACCTGCTTTACCACCTAGCCCGCTTTCTAGCTATCTGTCCCGACCCTCAGTTGCGCGACCCCGGCCGAGCTGTCGACTTGGCCCAGAAAGCCGTAGGGCAAGCTCCTCAGGCCTGGTATTGCTGGCGGGCGCTGGGTCAAGCCCAATATCGCACCGGAGATTGGAAAACCTCGGTCACGGCATTGGAAGAGTCCATGAAAATCTATTCCGGAGGCAACGCTAGCGATTGGTTCTTCTTGGCCATGGCTCATTGGCAGCTGGGCGATCATTCCCGTGCTCGCCAACGGTTTGAGCAGGCGGTGAAATGGATGGATAAATACCAGCCGAAAAATGAAGAGCTTGGCCGGTTCCGGGTCGAGGCCCAGGCGCTTACTCGTTCGCAAGAAACACTTCCTCCCAAGTAGAACTCCCTCGTCTTGCAGAGACAGAACGGGATTTGCTCAGGGAATCCCGTGCGAGGTCGAGGAACGGAAATTCTTTCGTTTTCCCCGGCCCGGTTGGAACCCATTTCGTGTCTTATCTGGATAGAGACTTTCTCGTTGAAGAAATGAGACGGAACTCTGGACTTCCGAGGGGCCGGTGAGCCCCAGCCGGCAAGGGCTCACGCCCCATCGATCCCAAGAAGAAGCTAATAGGCCATGCCGACACGTAGTCTTCCCTGTCCGGACCGCTGAAAGACTCTTGGTGGTTGCGCTTTCCGTCATTCCCGAGCGCTTGTTCTCGTCTTGGAGGCTGTCATCATGCCGCGTTCCTGGCTCAAAAAGATTGGGCAGTTTACGGGTCGAGCTGGTAAGCGGAAAAAGAGGGGCATCCATTCACCGGTTCGCCGCTACAGCAGACTGGAGTTCGAAGTTCTTGAATCCAGGCTGGCGCCCACGGTGACTTCCACCTTTACCGCAGCCACGGGTCTGCTCAGTGTGATCAGCGATGCCGCGGATACGATTTCTTTGGCGGTCGATGCCGGCAGCGGAGACGTGCTGGTCAACAACAGCAACATGTTGACGTCGGGGCCGGCGGCGGCCACGGCGGTACAGCAAATTCGGATCAGCGGCGGCACGCAGAATAACATCTTTGATCTGAGCCAGCTGGCCGGATCGCCGTTTCCCAACGCGACGAGTTTCACCGTGACGGGGGGCGGCGGCAACGACACGCTGATCGCGCCCAACAACCAGCCCAACACCTGGACCCTGACGGGCCAAGATCAGGGCAGTCTCGACTTCTTGAGCGTCGCGATGGCCACTCCAGCGTCGGGAGGCATGGGTTACGCCGGGGACGAGATTCTCACGGTTCTGGGCGGAACGGGCAACAGCAGCGCTCAACTATCGGTAACCTCGGTCGACAGCAGTGGCGGAGTGACCGGAGTTTCAGTCCTCAATGGCGGCCAATACAGCACGCCGCCGGATAACCCGGCAGGCGTCACGGGCGGTGGCCTCAGCGGAGGCGCCACTTTCAACTTGACCTTTATCGCCGTTCCAAGGATCACTTTTTCAGCGGTGCAAAACCTGACCGGGGGCAACCAATCCGACACATTCAACTACGCCGGCTACGGGTGTTTTGAGTCAGGAACCATCAGCGAGCTGCCGAGCGGCAGCATCAATCTGGAAGGGTCAACCATCTCCGTTCCCGGGACCATCAGGACCAACGGCGGCGATCTCACGGTCAATGATCCCAGTGCTGTCAACACGGTCGGAACGGTGGTCACTATCAACGGGACGGTGGACACGCATGGTGGAAACCTGACGGTCTATGCGGAGACGATCGGAATAGGATTCCCGATCGGGCCGGCGACAGTCTCGACACGGCAACTGGCCGCCGGCGCCGACCCGGCGACCGCACTCTCGACCGGCAAGTCGGGCGACATTACATTTCTCGGCGCCGTGATCACACTCGGCGACGGCGCCAATTTGTTTAGCCAAGCGAAAAACGGTTTCGTGGCGGGGAATATTACCGTCACCGCCGTTGAGGAAGGGGGCGCGGCCTCAGGCAACGGCTTACACTTCCCGCTCTTACCTCTTCAGTTGAGCGACAGCAGCGCCTCGATTGAGCTAGACGCCGCTCGAGTTATGGGCGGAGTCGTGACTTTCGAGGTGATTGCTGAAAACTTGCACGTCTCTTCCGATCCCGGAACCAACAATCCGCCCACGACCTTACAAACCGGCATTGCTTTCCTTGAGAATTTCGATTTGATCGGTACCTTTGCCAAATCGAACTCCGATGCTGAGATCAAACTGGGCGCAGGCAGCTCGATTGTGGCGGACAGCTTCGGCGCCCGGGCCACAGCCACTTCCGACGCCGAGGCCGCGCCGACCGCCATCAAGTTCGGCATCGCCATCGCCTATGTGGACACCACCGCCAAGATCGAAGCCGACGGCAGCATCTCCACCACGGGCGACGTCTCTCTGCAATCGTTCGCGAATAATACGGTTTTTGCTATGGCTACCCCCGGCGGCAATGCGGGGAATGGCGCCGTGGGTGCGGCCGTCGGCTGCAGCATTGAGTATTCCGTTTCCTCGGTCAATGTCGGCAATAGCGCGGTCATCAATGTGGCCGACGGCAATCTACTTGTCCAAGCCAACACCACCAACAACAAAGCCCTCGTCGTCCAGACCACGACCGGGCAGGACGGGCTTCTCGGCATCGGTTTCGCCATTTCTTTCACTGATGATCGCACCACGGCGCAACTCTTCGGTCAGGCCACGGTCGCCGGCGATGTGACTGTGCAAGCCTATGAGGTCAAGAACGGCATTACTGGCGATACTTTTTTCGGACTTGTTCCGATGAATTATGGCGGCGTCAGCGTCGTGGCCGGCGTCGGCACCGACGACACGGGAAATATCCTGTCGAACGAGCAGAGTTTTCTGTTCTCGCAATTGAAAAATAAATTGACGAACTCGTGGAGCAGCGCCAACGAGGACCTTGTCAACCGAATCGCGGGGTTGTCGGCGGCGGCCGCGGTGGCTTACGACGATGAAGTGAACCAGTGCACCGCCACCATCGGCTCAAGCGCAATTGTCACAGCGACAGGGAATGTCACAGTCGATGCCGCCGTCAATGATCGGCTGGGCGTCGTCGCCGGCTCGAGTGTGTCGGTCCCGCCGGTAAGCGACTCAACCCCGCTCAATCCCTCCGATTTCGCCGGCTCGGTGGCCGTCGCCATCGGCCAGTACAGCAACACGGCAATCGCATTCATCGATTCCGGCGCTACGGTCGACGCCGGCCGGACGCTCTCCGTCACTTCCGAAACGCTCAACGATTGGCAGCTTCCATTCCTGGTGAATCTGTACCAGTCCGCGACAGCGCAAGCGACATACAAAACGAGCGATGCCGGCGCCAACGCTCAGCAAGTTCACTTCGGAGATATTGTCGAGGTCGACGACGGTTACAAAGGCGGCGGCACGCTCGGATCGCTCATTAATCGATTGGGGGTTGCGAATCACTGGTATCAATACATCGGCCCCGGCGCGCCCACGCTCGACCTGACCATTGAGGATTTTAGCGACGCCGGGCGTTGGCACGACCTGGGTTCCGGCTGGCTCTACAAAACCAAAGGCTTCATCGCCAATCTCACGACCTATCTGGATGACACACTCGGCGTCGACAATAACCTGGCCGATTCCTGGAGCCAAGCGACCTCGACCGGCGATGGGACCGGCCGAGCTCCCGATTATAATCTCGCCGGATCTCTCACCAATCTCACATTGAAGCAAACCAGCCACGCATTCATCAGCCAAGGCGCCCTTATCAATCAGAGTGCGACTCACACGGGACAGCAGAATGTTTTTGTCTTGGCGACCGGCACGAGCTCTTCGGTGAATCTGGGCGGCAGCGTACAGTTTCCCGGCCTCCAAGGAGGCACCAGTCACAATCTGCAAATCAGTCCCCAAAAGCCGGGCGCGGGTGTTGAAGCCAACCAAGGCGCCGTCGGCGTCGGCGTCGTCGTGGTCAGCTATACCAACAAAGTCTCAGCCAACATCGACACCGGCGTCCACTTGTACGCCGACAGCTTGGATGTCGATGCCGAGACCGCCGTGGGCAATATCAGCTCCGTCATCTCCGGAGCGTCGTCGGGAAACTTCGGCTTCATCGGCGTCTGGTCGCAAGTCACGGTTGACGACACCACGCTGGCCTGGATCGCCAACGGCGCGCAAATCACCATCGGCAACAGCAACGTCGTCGAGCCATTTGGTCCCCAGCCCCTCGTTCCCAACTTGACGACCAGCGCGATCAAAGGAAACGCTCTTCCCGGCATCGGGGGGACGGACGCGGCCGGCAATCCGACCAACACCGTGGCCGCCAGCGTGGTCGTTCAGTCTCACGATTCATCCATCCTGGTGAACCTCGCGGGCGGGATCACGGCGGCTTCCAACTTCGGGATTGGCGCCTCCGTGGCTTTCGATCAGATCCATCGCGATACCGAAGCGTTCATAGGCGATTCGAGCTCCACACCAGGAAGCAACAACGGCACTCTGGTTCTAAGCAGCGACGGCAACGTCATCATTGATGCCAAAAACGCCGGCACGATCGCCTCGCTGTCATTGGCCGGCACGGCCGTTTCCGGACACACCGGCCCCGATATCAGCCAAGTCAAGACCGCGCCCTCCCAGCAAGGTCAATCGGGCGGCCAATACGGCATCGGTGTCTCCGCGGACGTTTCTTACAATCAAATCACTGACAACACGCGAGCCTACATTGCAGATGTGAATATCACCGCGCCCTCGCTTAGCGTGAACGCCAACAACAGCTCCTTGATCGTTGCAGCCAGCGGCTCGGTGGCCATCGTGACTAGTGGGCAGGCAACGAGTGTCGGGCTGGCCGGCTCCTATGCCGAAAATGATTTGGCCGGCGGTACGAACGCCTTTGTCGCTAACTCGTCCATTGGTCTCAGCGGCAATTTGGTTATCGACGCCACGAGCAAGGAACAGATTTTTGCCCTCTCGGCCAGCGGCTCCGCCGCGCCCAACCAGGGGAGTGTCAGCCTGGCCGGGCAGGTCAGCGTCAACAGCATCAGCACCGCAACCCATGCGGAGATTCTCAGCCAGTCATCTGTCACGGACAACAACGTGACGGTAACCGCCTTGGACAAGGGCGGGATCTTTACCGTCGCCGGGGCCCTGGATTACGGCGGCAAAGTCGGCATCGGCGCCGCCGTGAGCCTCAACTCCATTCCGGATTCCGGTTCCCATGACGTGACGGCCGACGTTCAGGATTCAGACATCAGCGCCGGCGGGGACGTGACGGTCAGCGCCGAATCCCAAGAAAGCATCAAGGCGATCACCGCGGCGGCCGGCATTGCCCAGTCCGGCATGGCGGGCGCTTTGGCGATGTCGCTCAACACGATCTCCGAGAACACGCAAGCCTCCGTTCAACGGAAGAAAAAACAGGGCGTGCAGAGCGGCGGCCGGCTCTCGCTCAGCGCCCAAGATAGCTCGTCCATTTTCGTGCTGGCCGGCGCCGGCAGCTCAGGAACCATTTCCCTCGGCGCCGCGATCACCAGCGATACCATCACGGAAAATGTCCAGGCGCAAATCGAGGGAACCCCAATCAGCGCGGCGGCCGTTACCAATCTGGCCCAGGGCGGCGCGAATGTTCTGTCGTTTGCCTTGAGCGGCGGAGGCGGGAACGGCGCTGCGGGCGGCGGCTCCTATTCCGCGAACACGCTGAACGGAAGCGTTGTCACCGACGTTCGGGCGGCCGTCGTGACTGCCGCCACCTCCGTGGACCTGGAAGCGCTGGACGACAACAGCATCCTGTCGCTAGCCGGCAATGTCGAGCAAGCCCAGTATCTGGCAGTCGGCGTTGCGGTTTCCAAGAACGACATCGCCTCCACCGTTCAAGCTGAATTCTCCACCGCTCAGGTCAATGGACAGACAGTCACCCTGCACGCCAACGGCGGCGGACAGATTACATCCATCGCGGTTGCGGGAGGCGAATCGAGTGCAATCGCGGCGGGTGGAGGCCAATCGCACAATCAAATCACTCCCACGATCGAAGCCGATGTTGTTAGTAGCCAGGTCAGCGCCGCCACGATGAGCCTCCTGGCTGAGTCAACAGCTGAAATCACTTCCGTGGCTGCCGGCGCCGGCGGTGCAGCCGGTTTAACGGCTTTCGGAGCCGATTCATCCAACACGATTACCGGCGCCGTCACGGCCGCCATCTCCGCCAGTGTCGTCGATGCCACGACGTCATTAAGTGTGCAGGCTCAGGATAGCGAGACGATCTTCTCTGTCGCCGGAAATGGCGAGAAAGGGGCCATTAGCCTGGGCGGCTCCACGTCGAAGAACACCTCCAGCCTCTCGACTACTACGGCCATTTCGGACAGCCAGGTGACCGCGGGCGCGGTTAGTCTGCTCGCCCAGAGTGACGCGACGATCACCTCGATCGCCGTCGGTGGAGCGGACCAGGGAATTCTTATCGGCGGCTCGAAATCGAATAACTCGATCGCTGGAAGTATTGCGGCGTCCATTGATACAAACGCCACGGTGTTGGCGAACTCATCCCTTGATCTCGAAGCCCACGAAGACGCGACGATCTTCGCGGGCGCTGGGACTGTCAAAGTCGGCGGCATCGATGTGGGCGGGTCGGAGTCGACGAACAACATCACCCCGACGGTGCAGGCCGGGATTACCCAAGCCCAGTCCGGCGCATCCACTGTGACGGTTCTAGCTCAAACCAGCGCGGCCATTTCCTCGATCGCGGTCAGCGGAAGCGTATCGAAGGCGCCACTAGGGATCTCAGAGGGCGGCTCGGAATCCAAGAACACTATCGGCGGGTTGATCGGGGCCACGATCGGCGGCGGCGCCGTCGTGAACGCCGGCCAGACGCTCACCGTGGAAACCGATGACCACGCGACCATTCTCTCGGCGGCAGGCAGCCTGCAATACGGGGGCCTCTTGTCGGTGGGCCATGCGAAGTCGACCAACGACATCAGTACGAACCTTAACACCGAAATATCCAGCAGCCGGGCGACTGCCGGCTTCGTCACTCTCCGGGCACAAAGCGACAGCCAGATCACCGCAATTGCCGTCGGTGGCAACTTGGGCGGCGATCTGCAATTCAGCGGTTCGACATCGAGCAACACCATTAACGGCACGATCGCCGCGAAAACCGATAACAACGCCGACGTTGCCGCCTCTACCTCACTGGATCTGGAAGCGCACGAAGACGCGACCATACTCGCAGTCGCCGGCAATGGCGTAGGAGGCCACACTGGCATAGCGGTAGGCGGCGCCGAGGCGAAAAATGACATCAGCCCGATGGTCCTGGCCGAGATTACGGGCTCGCAAGCCAATTCCACGGCCATCAGCCTGCTCGCCGAATCGAGCGCGGCGATCACGGCGATCGCCGTGAGCGGCGCGGGAGGCGACTCCACTGTTGCCGCCGGTGGCTCGGAGTCCACAAACAACATCGGCGAAAGCATCGAGAGCAAGATCGACAGCGGGGCCGTGGCTCAGGCCGACAACACCCTGAGTCTGAAAGCGGAGGACAAGACAACCATTCTCTCGGCCGCAGGCAGCGTCCAGGAGGCCAGTGTCCTGGCGGTCGGCGGCGCCCTCTCCAACAACATGATCAGCAATACGGTCGTTGCAGAGATATCCGGTGCTCAGGCGTCGGCCCCCATCATTAGCATTCTGGCGAAGAGCGATGGCAGCATCGAGGCCGTCTCCGTGGGAGGCGCCGCCGGCAAGTTTATCGCCGCGGATGGAGGATATGCCAGCAACACCATCGGCGGTACGATCACGGCCTCCATTGACGCAGGTACCACTGTTACCGCGGGTTCATCCTTGGATCTAGAAGCTCACGAGGATGCCTCCATTACCCTGCTAGCGGGCAACGGCGCCGGATCAATTTTCGCAGCTTTCGGCCTCGCCAGCGCTAGTGACACTATCAACCCAACGGTTCAGGCTCAGATCTCCGCATCGCAGGTCAGTGCGGGGTCGATTAGCATACTGGCGGCGAAGTCGGCTCAGATCAATTCCCTGGCAATCGGCGCCGCCGGAGCCAAGGCTATCACAGCCGGGGCGTCGTTTGTTGATAACGAGATCGGCGGCACGGTCGACGCCCACGTTTCGGATGGCTCGGCGGTCAGCGCCGTCAATGCGATCACGATTTCAGCCCAGGATGTGTCCAGCATCTCGGCGCTGGGCGGGGCCGCCGCCGGCGCCCTCGGTCTTGACGCCGCCGTGGCCGCGACTACCGATGGCGTCCATAACACCGTCACGGCTTATGTCGATGGCTCTGTAATCAACTCCACAACCGGCGATATCACGATCTCAGCAACCTCCAAACCGAACATCATTTCTGATGCCCTGGCCGGCGCCGGCGCCGCAGGCGCCAGCGCTGCGGCCTCCGTGGTCCTGGCCACCATCGCCACGACCACGGACGCTCACTTTTCCGGGGGCGCTAATATCCAGGCCGGCGGCGGCATTACCGCTCAGGCGCAGTTTGCGCCCAGCACGAAGATCGTGGCCGGAGGCATTGCTTTTGGTTTCCTCTCGCTCGGCGCCTCCGATGCCGAGGCGAGCCTGAGCAGCCACACCAACGCTTCGGCTCAAACCGGCGCCGTCCTATCTGCCGGGGGAGCGGTCACAATCGGCGCGACCAGCGATGCAGGCTCTCTTACGGTGGACTCCTATCAGGGAACCTTGGGAGGTATCGTGATCAATGGGGCCTTTGCTCAGATCGATTCCGCCAACAATGCCAGCGCATTCCTGACGTCCGGCGCCGCAGTCAACAACGCCGCCGCGGTGAATATCATCGCCGAAACGTCGTCGGCGCCCGTGGCTCATTCTTACGGCTTGAGCGCCGGAACCTTCGACCTCGGAGCCACCTACGCCAAGGCAACGGAAAAGGGAACCACCAAGGCCTTTATCGAGGGCGCCCAAATCGGCGGCGCGCCGGGACAGCAGGTTGGAAGCCTCGCCGTTATGGCAACCACGAGCACACCGGTCGAAGCGGAATCCTGGGCCGCGGCCGGCGGCCTCTTTGCAGGGTCCATCAACTTCGCCTCGGCGACTGCCGAGCCGAATGTTCAGGCCTATATCGGCAACCAGACGGGCGTCCTGGTCTCGTCCACCGTCACGCTGAACGCGGACACGGAAACCGTCGCTACGACTCACGTCTTCGGCTTGAGCATCGGCCTGCATACTGCGGGGCTCTGCGAATCCGATGCTACCGACGCACCGGAGGTGTCGACCTACCTCGGTTCCGGCTCCAGCATTCTTGCCGGCGGCGGCGTCCGACTGCAAAGCTCGCACAACCTTTCGGGCGAGGCAGGGGCCAAGGCCATGGCCGAAGCTCCCGCGGTCGCTGTCGCCGGCTATGCCGGCGCCAAGCCCACCGCCTCGGCCAACGCCAACGTCAACAGCTACGTCAGCCCGAGCGCCACCATCCAAACGAACGGCGACATCACTATCGGCGCCAACTCGAACAACTCGGCGAACGCGGAAGCCGACTCTTTAGTCGGCGGCATTTTGGGAGGAGGCACTAGTATCCCAACGGCAACGGTGAATGCCACGACCGTTGCCCACATGAATGGCGCCGTCATCGGAGCTCACAATCTGATAATCTTGGCACAAAGCTCGAACGTGGGTCGGACAGACGGTGGCGCAGTTAGCGTCGGTCTAATCAACGGCGCCGGCGTGATCGCAACCACCAACGTCTCCCCGGCAGTTCAGGCATCGATCGGAGACGGCAGCAACGCCGCGAGCGTCTCGGTCGGTGGCGACGTCAGCGTCACCTCGCAATCGACCGACAGTGCAACGGCCAACGCCAACAGCGTGGTCGGCGGCATCGGCATCGGATTGGGGATTGTGAACGCGTCCGCGAATCTCAGTCCCGCCGTGACGACTTTCATCGGCCAGAATTCCAGCGTTGCCACGACCGGCGGCAGCGTCACGCTGCAAGCACTTCACAACTACAACGCGGATGGCACTCTCATCAGCGGCAAGCAGGCCCAGACCGACGCCGGGGCATCGGGCGGCGGAGCGATTTCCGTCCAAAATACGACGGCAACCAGCACAGCCAACGCCAATGTTCAGACCCATGTCGATGCCGGCGCCGCAATCAATGCCGCGCATGATGTCGTTGTGCAATCGCTTTCGGAAAACACAGCCCACGGCTCCGCTAATAGTCTCTCGGGCGGCGTCTTCTTTGGCGCCGGCGGCGTTGTCGCAACGTCATCTGCCAACGGTACTACCAAGGCTTACCTGAGCGGCATCGACGGACTGACGACCGGCGGCAATCTCACGGTTCTGGCCCAAGGAACGAATTCGTCCACTTCCTTCGCGCAGTCGGCGGGCGGCGGCGTCGTTTCTCTCGATGGCTCACACGCGTCGGCGAATGACAGCCCCAATGTCCTAGCAGCCCTGAGTAGCCGACATCTCGTCAGCGTTGGTGGGACGGCGACTATCGAGGGACTGGCCCTGGGAAATGCCAGCGCCGACGCGGAGGGCGAGAGTTTCGGTGTTGCCAGCGTCGGAAGTTCGAAGGCGTCCGCATCGTGGAGCCCGACGATCGAGGCGAACATCGGCGCCGGTACGAACTTGCAAGCCGGCGGCGACGTCAAGGTCCTGGCCTTTGATAATTACGACCGCTCAGGCAACGTCGACAAGACGCGTCAGGCCTACGCCACGGCGATCGCGACGCCATTCGGCGCCGCCAGCATCGAGGCGGCCGACATCGCGCTGCACTCCAATTCAAACGTGAACGCCCACATTGGGGCCGGCGCGTCCATAACCGCCGCCTTTAACCTCGAAGTCGATGCGCAGGCTTTCAACCAAGTGGCTGGTGCGGTCTATGGTGGGGGAATAGGGTTTCTGATCAGTTACGGGTCCACAAAAGCCGACGCGGACATGACCAGCAGGACACTTGCCGGCACCGACGATGCCTTCGGCGCCGCGCCCACGGTGCTCCGCGCCGGCCAGGAAGTGCAAATCTTGAGCGTCGCCAGTAACGTCGGCAACGTGACTGCCAACGGCTCCGGTGGCGGTCTCATCGGACTGGGGGGACTGCAAATCGATCTGTTCCTCATCAGTCCCTTCATTCAGTCCCGGCTGGGGAACAACACCACCATCGACGCAGGCAAAGCCTTCGTTTGGATCGGGGCCTTGAATCAGAACCACCTGACGGTGAACGGAAGCCAGAGCACCTTTGGCGCCATCGTCAACAACCAGGCCGATGCCAACGCCAGCGCGTACAATTCGCAAACCCTCGCGGACATTGGCAGCAACGTTCAGGTGAACGCGGCGGCGTTCCTGCTCTCCGCCGCCGACACCGTCGAGAGCAGCGCCACCAGCGACGCCGACGTGCCGGGGCAAATCACCGGCAACAACACTGCCAATTCCGAGGCGGACGAGAACACCAATGTTAGGGTTCATATCGGCTCCGGCTCCAGCATCACCGCGAGTGTTTTCATCGTCATCTCCGCCGCCGCCGATCAGGTTATCACCTACTCGAAAGCCAAGACTCACACCGCCGGCGCTGCCGGAAATCTTTATTCCTTTGCCGGCAGCAACAAGAATGTCAATTCCGAAGTTGATACCGATCCCGGCTCATCGCTCACCTCTGCCAATGTCACGATCACCGCTGCCCCGGCCGCAGACCGGAGGCGACACTTATACCCGCGACGCGGAAACCAACGACCAGACGCTGACCGCCCCGGTTGCCGCCGTCACCAACGAAGTCTGTTCGGTGATCGGGGATATTTTCGGCAGCAGCGTCGAATCGGATTGCACCGAGGTCACGAATTATGTCAACGAAATTATCGGCGCCGGCCAGGAGGTCCAACAGACAGGGTCCGAAAATGTCACTAACAGCGTCAATCTGTACAGCGACATCGCCATCCTCGCAGAAACCCAACCGACCCTCGTAGTCGATTCGAGCGGCCGAATCGTTCAGGCGGATGGGCTTGCCGTGACTGATGGCACGAACCCCGTCAGCGTCGGCCAGACGGTTACGACCAATACCATCGTCGTCGATCATCTGCTCAATGTACCGTCGAGCCAGTCCAACTTCCTCAGGATCGACGCTTCCGGAGGTTCGACTTCCGGATTCTCGAACCTCGAAGTCGATGCCTTCGGAATGATCACGATCGAAAACGATTCGACGAAAAATCTCGAATTGCGCGAGCTGGACACCTATGATCCCGCCAGCCCGCCCCAACTCAAGGTGACGGCGAAAGAGGACAGCGCCAACTGGACCCATCACACGATGACCCAGGCGATCTCCGGCTCCGTCCATATCAACAGCGCGAATCCGGCCGGCGGTGATATCACCCTTCTCGGTCCCGTCATCAATCCGGCCGGCACAACGGTTATCCAAGACGCGGGCGGCAACATCTTGGCGGCGGGCCCGCGCGCGTACATCCAGACGCGCCTCCTCAGTCTTGAGGCCGACCGAGGTTCGCTAGGGACCAGCGATCAGCCGCTTCCCGTCGACCTTCGGATCGCCCAGGGCGTGCCCGCGGGTATTCAGCAAGCCCAAGGCGCACAGGGCGTCTTCTTGAATGTGACGCCGAGCGCGAATCTAGGAACTCCGCTGCAATTTGATGTCGGCAACGTCAGCGCGGCCAATGGCGACATCGCCTTTCAGATTGGCGACGGCCGGCTCCTCAACGTCACGGCCCATACAGTTTACACGCTGGTCGCTGGCCTCACGCTCACCGGAGACATTGCCAAGACCAGCTTTGACCCCACCACGGCCGTCAATGCCTCCACCGGCGTGATCAACCTCGGTTATACGCACGGTCTGACAACGGGCGAAGAAGTCTCGTATTTGTCCAACGGCGGCGCCAGCATTGGCGGACTGGTTAGCGGCAGCCTCTATCGCGTTATCGCGACCGGTCCGACATCCGTGCAACTCGGCGACACTTTCGACCCGAGCATCGCAGTGGACGCCCTCACGAGCAGCATCCACTTCGTTGGCACGGCAGATCTCACCACGGGCACCCCAGTGGTCTACGACAACGGCGGGAGCACGAGCATCGCCGGGCTCACTAGTGGCCAGACTTATTACGTTCGGCTCATCAACCCGTACACGATCCGCCTCGCCTCGACTCTTGCCGAGGCCCAGGCGACCTCCCTTACTTTCGATTCGACGACTGCGGTGGACTCAACGACAAGCGCCATTACGGTCGCCTCGACTGCATTCTTGACCACGGGCGACGCAGTCACTTACCGCGCCCGGGGCGGCACGCCCATTGGCGGCCTTACGGATGGCAGGACTTACTATGTCATTGTCGTCGACTCCACGACCATTCAGTTGGCCGCCACCGAGGCCGATGCCCAAAGCGGCATCGCCATCGCGCTCGACGCATCCCAAGCCACCGGCACACAGAGCATCGGCGACCAGGGCCTTGCCCTCTCCTACACCGGGCCATTCACGACGCAAAAGCTGCGGATTGCGGTGGACGGCTCGCTGGCCAGCGGAACGAACCACCAATTGGTCGGTGATAGCTTCTACGTGCAAACCAGCACGGGAGTCGCACGAGTTCGCTTTGCGGACCTGGCATCGATCGGCGCTGACATTCAAACGCTTGTGACGCCCGGCGACGCAACCATCTCGTGGCATAACATCACCTCCACCGGTGGCAACATCAGCATCGCCGCGGGCAGCAGCACGCATCCGAGTCTCATCATGGAGGGCGTTACCTCGGCGAACTTCGGAAGCGTGAGCCTTGCCAGCCTCGGCAGTATCACGTTTGTCGCCGGCAGCACCACGACGGTCAGCGGAAGCTTCATCACACCGAATATGACCGTGCAAGGCGGCAGCGTTTCCTTCACCGATTCGTCGCCCGTCAATACCAGCAACATTGTGGTGGCAGGAGGCAATGTCACCTATGGCAGCCCCTTCTCGACCAACACCATCACCCTAACTGCGGGCACCTTGACTGCGGCCGCCAACGTCACGGCCACCGGCTTGTTCACCTGGACAGGCGGCAAGGTTGCGGGCAGCGGCGGGTTGGATGCCCGCGGCGGCATGGCGCTCGGCAGTGGCATGGTGCTGGCCGGCACGCTGAACAATGACAGCAACGTGACGTGGAACGGTAGCTTTCTCAATTTCCAGGATGCGGGGATTTTCAACAACACAGCCAACGCCGTCTTTAATATCCAGGCAAACGGCGGCTTCTTCACATCCGGCCAGTCGCAATTGAGCGTCAATAACTACGGATTGTTCGAAAAGACGACCAGCAACGGCACGACCATCTTCGGCGTTCACTTTAACAATTACGGGACCTTCGATATCGCCAGCGGTGTAGTAAGTCTTTATGGCGGCGGCAGCAGCACTGGCGGCACGGCGACGATTGAAGCGGGAACCACCCTGAATTTCATCGGCGGCGCTTTCACGTTCTTCGCCGCATCCAGCTTGCAGGGTCCCGGCACCGTCACCTTTAGCGGCGCCACCCTCGACTTCGAAGCGAATGACACGTTCACGGGAACAACCACGAGTGTGCTGTTCGGTGGCGGCATCTTGACGGGCGGCGGCAGCGTCACTGTCGCCGGCACCATGACCTGGACCGGCGGCGGCATGGCCGGCAGCGGCAGCACCATCATCGCCCCGGTTGCCAGTCTGACCATCCTCGGCGGCAATTACATCTATCTCGACGGCCGCACCCTCGATCTCCAGGGCAACACCCTGCTCGGCAACATCTCCCGCTGGGATTTCTTCCACAATGCCCACGTGCACAATGAGACCGACGCCAGCTTCGACGACCAAAGTGATGCCTTCTTCAACAACGCGGATGGCACAGCGCCGGCGTTTGTCAATGACGGTAGCTTTACCAAGTCGGCCGGCACCGGCACCACTACGTTCGGCATCGCGCTAATTAACAGCGGCAGCCTGGACATCGCTAACGGTACTGTAAATCTCCCGGTTGGGGGTGCCAGCAACGGCGGCACAATCACAATCGAGAGTGCGGCCAACGTGAACTTCAGCAGCGGCACTTTCACGTTTGACGGCGCTTCCACTCTTCAGGGCCCCGGCGCCGTCACCTTTAGCGGGGCCACCATCAACTTCAATAGCGGCGACTCCATCACGGGGACGACCACCCCGGTGCTCCTCAGCGGCGGCACCCTGGCCGGCGCGGGCTCACTCACGGTCACTGGCGCCATGACCTGGTCGGGCGGCGGCATGGCCGGCAGCGGCGTCACGGCCATCGCCGCGGGCGCCAGCCTGCTGATCAACGATCCCAGCGACATCGGCTTCGATACGCGGAGCTTGAACAATTTCGGCAGCACCGTCTTCACCGGCGCCCGCTGGGACTTCAGTAACGGCGCCACCTTCAACAACGAGGCCGGCGCCCGCTTCGACGACCAGAGCGACGCCAATTTCAACAACTTTGGCGCCCCGTCCACCATCAACAACGCCGGCACCTTCACCAAGTCGGCCGGCAGCGGCACCCTCGGCATCGGTCCCGTCTTCAACAATACCGGCAGCGTGCAAGTGCTAAGCGGCACGCTATCTTTGGCAAGTGGTAGCTCCATGAACTTCAATGGTTCCGGAGCGCTCGCCTCTAACCCGGGGACAACTATTGTCATCAGGGACAGCTTGCTTGGGAATACCCAGAACGCGGCTCTGTTCAGTCCGCAGGGGATGGTGCTTTTGAATGGATCAGGCAGCGCCGCTTCGCCTCAACAATTGGAAGTCATGAGCCTGGACTGGGGCAATGTCGACTCCGGCTTCACCAACAATTTCGACTATGGGAGCTTGGAGTTGGGGAATAGCACCTACGTGCGTTTAGTGGACCAGGCCCAGAATTCCGCGGGCATTCCACCGGAGGCCCTTTATCTTAATTCGTTGATTGTTCCATCGGGATGCACGCTGGACCTCAACGGGTTCGATGTCTATGCCCGCCAAACGCAGATCGACGGGAATATCCTCAACGGCCGGATCAACAAGCCCACCCCAACCATTGCCTGGAGCAATCCTGCATCAATTACCTACGGCACACCTCTCAGTGCGACCCAGCTTAACGCGAGCGCCAGCGTACCGGGAATATTCGTCTACTACACCCCGGTGCTCGGGACGATTCTAAAGGCCGGAGATAACCAGACGCTGAGCGTCGCCTTCACACCAACCGATACGGCCGATTACAGCAGAGCAGCGGCCACGGTCTCCATCAATGTGGCCAAGGCAACACCAATCCTTTCCGTGAGCGACGGCGGCGGAATTGCCAACGGCTCCCCTTACCCAGCCACCGCCACGATAATGGGCGTTGTGCCGGGGGTGGACGACACTGCGTCCTCGAGTCTGGAAGAGGTGCCGGTAACCTTGACTTACTATGCCGGCCCGACCGCTTCCGGGCCA